>ENA-UOXR01002220-UOXR01002220.1-bioreactor-metagenome-genome-assembly--contig:-NODE-2220-length-18410-cov-4.219559_pt1 | contig 18410 bp, 13 predicted proteins | sample MGYA00238164_ERZ764825 | MGnify/ENA primary metagenome ERZ764825 (study PRJEB28920, sample SAMN05720171) | bioreactor metagenome | isolation source: Anaerobic biogas reactor | place: USA:Washington...
CATACGAGACAGGCGCGGTCGACTTCCTCAGCAAACCCGTCTCCCCCCGCATCCTGCTGAGTAAGGTCAAGGTCTTCCTGGATCTCTACCACCAACGTAGCGAACTGGAAGACGTGGTCGCACGCCTCGACGCCGCGAACCACGCACTCTCCCGGCAGACGGTGCGCCTCGAGACCAGCGCGGAGGTGATCCATCAGGTCGCCTCAATCCTTGATGTGGACCGGCTGCTCTTCGAGATCGTCACGCTGATCCGCGAGCGGTTTGGCTACACCTATCTGGGCATCTGGGCGCTACGCCACGGACCGGAGGACGATAGTGTTGTGCTGCACGCGGGGCAATATGGCACGGACGCCCCGGTGCTCGAACCCGGTTCCGTATTGGACCTGACCACACCCCTGAGCATCATCGCGCACGTCTGCCGCACCGGAACCGCCTACCTGTGCAACGACACCCAGAGTGATCCGCGCTATCTGCCCGCGGAGGGGCTCGAGGGAATACGCTCCGAGCTGACCCTGCCGCTGCGGTTCGGCGACACGCTGATCGGCGCCCTGGACATCCAGAGCGAGGCTGTGGACGCGTTCTCCGCAGAGGATGTGGCTGCCTTCACCACACTCGCCGACCAGATTGCCGTGGCCATCCGGAATGCCCGGCTGTATGCCGAGGTTAAGTACCTCAACGACGACCTCGAGGCCATGGTCGAGGAGCGCACGCGCGAACTGGCGCGAGCCTACCGCAATCTGGAGTTGCTCGACCGCAACAAGACCGACTTCATCACGGTGGTGTCCCACGAACTGCGCACGCCCCTCACCCTGATCCACGGCTACAGCCAGATGCTCGCGATGGACCCGTTCATCGCTGATGACCAGCTACGGAACCAGGAGGTCCAGGGGATCGTCATCGGCGCCGAACGGCTCAGTGGGATCATCAACGCGATGCTCGATATCGTGAAGATCGACAGCGCAACGCTCCGCCTCAACGTGCGCACGGCATCGCTGGCCTACCTGCTCGAGACAGCCGTGGACCGGGTCCGTCCTGTCCTTACAGAGCGCAACCTCGGGGTGGAGACCGAAGGGTTTGATGGCCTCCCCGAGATCCCGGCGGACCCCGATGCGCTCGACAAGGTGTTTCAGGAGCTGCTGTCCAACGCGGTGAAGTACACGCCCGATGGAGGCAAGATCACGGTTGCCGGTCACCTGATCGAAGCCGACGGAAAGGGCAACCCACCCTACGTTGAGGTGGTGGTACAGGACACGGGCATCGGGATCGCGCCCGAGTCGCTGGAACTGATCTTCGTGAAGTTCTATTCGACGGGCGACATCACACTGCACTCGACCGGAAAGACAAAGTTCAAGGGCGGCGGACCTGGGCTTGGCCTCACGGTAGCCCGTGGCATCGTCGAGGCACACGGCGGGCGCATCTGGGCTGAGAGCCCTGGATACGACGAGGTCGCACTTCCCGGAAGCACTTTCCACGTCGTCCTTCCCGTGGAGCCGTGACGCCTCCGGCGGGATCTTGGCAAATCGCCGACTTGTGGCATACTCCCCGCCGTGCAGACGATTACCATCCAGACCACGGACGACCGTTACACCCTCCGAGAGACCCTGCGTCGCGTCGAAGCCAAGCAGGTCCTCATCTCCCTACCCTGGGACGTAGATCGCGGCTGGAGCCAGCCGCTGGACTACGAGGTGCCGCTGCGCGCTGCGCTCGAGCGCGGCCAACAGGTCGCCTTTGCCATACCCGATCCTGCACACCGGGCCGTTGCGCGCAAGGTGGGCGTGCCGGTCTTCCGATCCGAGGCCGACGCTCAGGCCTATCTGGGCCGTGAGGGAAGCTTCCCTCCGGTCAAGAACACGGCGCTCCCCGAACAGCCGAAATTGCCGTGGTGGGCGCCCGTTCCCCAGCGACCGAAGCCAGCCGTCCAGAAGCGTCCACCGCTCTGGTTGTTGGCGATCGAGGCTATCCTGTTGCTCGCTGTCGTAGGTGTAGTGGGGATCGCCTTTCTGGTGTCGGTGCCCTCGGCGACGATCGTGCTGACGCCCGAGACCCTCAGCTACTCACGCATCGTCACGGTTTCGGTCTCCCCCGATCTGGCAGCGGTCGATCTTGAGCGCAGCTTGATCCCGTCGAGCCGCATCGGTGATGAGTTTGATGGGTACGCCGAAGTCATCACCAGCGGGCGCGGCTATGATCTGACGGGCCGCGCCACAGGTCAGGTCCTGCTGACCAACCTGCTGGGACAGGACTACCCGGTCCCCTCTTCCACGGTCGTGCGAACCTCAGCCGGATCCTATCCCGTGCGCTACCAGCTCACTCAGGCCGTGACTGTGCCGGCTTTTGGCCAGGCCTATGCGCCAGTGGAGGCCCTGGTCGAGGGCCCACGTGGTAACATTGACGCCTACCAGATCAACCTCGTGGAGGGCGTTGCCGGCTTCGCCATCCGCGTGACGAACCCCGAACCGATCGCCGGTGCCCAGAGCACCACCGTACGTACCGTCTCAGAGGGCGATCGCGACCGCGCCTGGGACCTCGCGGCCCAGCAGGTGATGGCGACGGCCTACAACGGCCTGCAGGAGATGGCCGCAGAGGAGCCGGGACGGTTTCTCCCGCGCCAGTCTCTGGTCATCCAGGCGGCGCCACGAGCCGCCTACACGCATCTGGTCGGAGAACAGACCGATGTATTGGGGCTCTCGCTCCGCCTGCTGGTCACGGGCGAGGCCGTCGATGCGCGTGACGTACAGGAAGTCGCCTATCACCAGTTGCTGATGCAGCTTCCTGAGGACTACACGCTCACGGGCGCACAGTACAGCATTGGTGAAGCCGCTGAAGAGGACGTGGGGTATGGCCAGTTCACCTTCTACGTCACCGCCGAGGGCCTGGCCACGGCCAAGGTCGACGCCGAGGCTGCCAAGGAGATCGTCCTCGGCGAGCGAGTCGAGGACGCTGTGGCGGCTCTTGCGAGTGCGTTGCCTTTGGCCGCGCCGCCCGAGGTTACGGTGTCGCCGTCATGGTTCCCCTATGTTCCCCGGCTCCCTGTCCGTACTGAGGTCGAGGTCCGTGCTGCCGGGCTAGCCCCCTGAGGCAACGCTCGCGCCCCCGACCCCTACAGACGCCCCCCATCAGATCAGCCAAGATGCGCTACCTGGCCCTGGATCCCGGCGATCGCCGCATTGGCGTCGCGATTAGCGACACCTCCGGCATGCTTGCGCGCCCCTTGAGCGTGTTCACCCGGCGCTCACGTGAGCAGGACCAACACCACATCCAGACGCTCGTTGCAGAGCACAAGGTCGAGTGCCTGGTCATTGGGCTGCCGCTGAATATGGATGGAAGCGAGGGACATCAGGCTGCGTGGGTGCGCAGCTATGCTGGCGCCCTGGAGGCCGCCCTCGCGATTCCCGTCGTCTTCTGGGACGAGCGGCTCTCAACCCACGAGGCGATTGAGATCGCGCATGCGCAGGGCAGGTCGGCAGCCAAGGAGTGGATCGACGCCGTGGCTGCCGCCGTGATCCTGCAGAGCTATCTCGACGCGCAGGCGCGGCTCGCCGCGAACTCACCCTCGCCTGAGCAAGAAAGGAACGCACAATGATGAAACGAGGGGCTAGACTCCTGTTGCTGATTCTGGCAGCTCTGCTCCTGCTGGGCTGCGAATTGGAGGCGCTCTATCTCAACGCCTACCTCGAGGCAAACCAGGACGCTCTGGATTCGCCGATGGGCACAGATGAGACCCCAATCACGTTCACCATCGAGCCCGGGCAGAGCGTTGCCGAGATTGCCGGCAACCTGAAGGCGAACGACCTGATCTCCGATACCGAGCTCTTCCGACGCTATGTCCAGGCCAAAGGGCTGGACGCGGGAATTCAGGCAGGCACCTATGCCCTGAACCAGACCATGACGCTCCCCGAGATCGCGCGGACGCTGCAGTCGGGTGCGGTTGCCGAGCAGCAGGTGACGATCCCGGAGGGGAAACGGCTCGAGGAAGTGGCAGAGATCGTGGCAGAACAGACGAGCATCGCGTCCGCTGACTTCCTGGCGTTCGCACAGACCGGCTGGTCGACCACGACACTGCCTCAGGAGTATGGCTTCCTGGCACAGGTTCCGATCACGGGATCGCTCGAAGGATTCCTCTTTCCCGATACCTATCGCTTGCCGATCGATTCGACGGCTGCCGATCTGGTGGATCGGATGTTGGCGAACTTTGATGCGAAGGTGACCCCCGAGCTCCACGAAGCCTTCGCCACACACGGGCTCACCCTGGTCGAGGGCATCGCGCTGGCATCGATCGTTGAGCGGGAGGCCGTGCAGGATGCCGAGCGTCCCGTGATTGCAGGGGTGTTTCACAACCGGCTGCGTGACGGTTGGCCTCTCTCATCGTGCCCGACCGTGCAGTATGCGCTTGGCTACCGGCCTGACGAGGAGAGCTGGTGGAAGCGGTTCCTGACCTTCGATGACCTGGAGGTCGTGTCGACCTACAACACCTACCGCAATCTCGGGCTGCCGCCAGGACCGATTGCCAGTCCTGGCCTCGATGCCATCGCCGCAGCGGCGCAACCCGCGGAGACAGAGTTCTACTTCTTTATGGTCGATTGCTCCAAAGAGGACGGCAGCCACGTCTTTGCGGCGAACGAGGCTGAGCATTTGGCCAACTTCGACCGCTGTGGTGGGGTGATCACAGCGCCATAGAGCCGCCTAGCAGCGCCCGTGACTGGGAACGTAACGCCCCTTCACGCAAGACCAACTGCCGAACTGAATTGGCAATAACAAAGTGCCGGGAGCTCTGGCGAGCTCCCGGCACCGTTATCACCATACGGCTATCGCGATGGCTCGCCGTCAGGGCGTTCCTTCCGCAGGAGCCGCCGTCGGCGTGGGCGTGGGCCGCCAGTATGCGGTGTTCGTCGCCGTGCAGGGGTTGTAGTTGGCGCCCAGCACCACCTGGAAGTCGATGTCGCTTCCCTCGGTTGGCTGTGCGTTGATATCCCCCCCTTGCAGGCGGTACATGCTCGTGAGTTTCCAGAGCGGCGATCCCTTGGGCGTCGTCGTGTAGTCGATCACCTGGATGCGCGGTACCGGATCGACAGGTGTCACCGACGTCACCACGAAACCTTCCAGGGCCAGCCGGTAGGCCGCGACGTCACCCCAGCTCTGGTTCCAGGTGCCGTTGGACACGGCTACCCGGTAGGCACGTTGCGAAGCGCGACTGCTTGCCAGAGGACGCATCGCGTCCTGCACCAGGGCCCTGACCGCATCCAGGTTGGGCACGAGGACAGCGCCGCCATTCGGCGCAGTCCACCCCGTAATGACGCCTGTGCCGCGAATGAAGCTGTTGTGGATATCGCGCGTGTCGAGGCGAACGCCCACAGAAGCCAATGAGAGGATCTGCGGCAGCGCCAGGTCGGTCTCGACGCTCTCCCGGTACGCACCCCACAGCTCCGGAACCCGCAGGAGCATATCGGCACTGCGCGCCTGGCTCAGGATCGCCATCAGCACCTGCTGCTGACGCCGGTGCCGATCGAAGTCCGACGTATTCCACCGCGAGCGCACATACCAGAGCGCGTGCTTGCCATCCAGATGGTGAAGTCCGGGCTCCATATCGATGTCCGTCTGCCCCGTTGGTGAGTCGGCATCCGGATAGGTGTCGTGAAAAGGGCACTCCACGATGATATCCACGCCGCCCACAGCGTCCACAATCGTCCGGTAGCTGCTGAAGTCGACCATCGCATAGTAATGGATCGGCACACCGAAGTTGTACTCAACCGTCGCCTTCGCCAGAGCAGGGCCCCCACCCGGATAGCCCACACGTTCGGCCCGCACGTAGGCCGTGTTGATCTTGTCCAGCCCCCAACCCGGGATCCAGGCGTAGTAGTCGCGCGGGATGGACAGAAGGCTCACCGCCGGCACATCCGGGAAGATCGAGGCAATCACCATCACATCGGTGCGTGCGACGCCCTGGCCCGCCAGGCGGTCCATTCCCAGCAGCAGGATGTTCACCGTGCCGGCAGGTTGCTCTACGAGTGGCAATGGCTCCGGTTGCGGTAGCGTCGAGCTCACGATCGCCGCGGCAGCAACCGGTGGCAACGTGCTGCGCGGCGGCAGCGGAATGCCGCCCGGTTGAGCAGTCGGGGTCGGCGTGGGTGTGGCTGTGGGTGTCGCTGTCGGACGTCGCGTCGGCGTGGGCGTTGGCGTCATCGTCGGGCTGGGCGTCGATGTCCATGTAGGCGGCACTGCCGACGGTGTTGGCGTATCCGGAACGGGCGAGGCCGTAACTTGCGATACCTCAGGCGTCGGCGTGACCACTGTAGCCGTCCCGGCGGGGCCGGCAGCCCAACTCACAACACCAACGACAGCCAGCAGTACTGCGCCGGCAATGATCAGCCACTTACTTACCCCGATCAACCGCTGTACCATAGAAGCAGCCCCCCTGCATCTGACGTGCTCACTCCAAAGCCTGATCATACCCCCGCCTGACCCATTGGGCAAGCTCGGCCGGTTGACGGGGAACGCAGGACGCATACCATCGGCGTATGACGATGGGGATCAGGGGCAGACTGGGACGGCGAGGTGAGGATCTCGCGGCGGAGGCACTGGCACGACGCGGCTTCCGGGTCCTCGACCGCAACTGGCGCTGCACAGCGGGCGAGGTCGACCTGGTAGTTTCCTCCGGGAACGATGTCTACTTCGTTGAGGTGCGCACACGCCGGGGCTCGCTGGATTTCATTCCCGAACTGAGCATCACGCACCGCAAAGCCGAACGCATGGACCAGGTCGCGCGTGCCTACATGGGGTCCCACACCTCATCAGGTGAGGAGACTTGGCACGTCAGCTTCGTGGCAATCGCGATCGGTCCCAACGGCAAGCTGGAGCGCATCAGCTTCTACCCAGCACTCGACGCTGAGCCGCTCGATCTGTTACCGCCGGACCAGAATCTCGGCAGGCGCAGGACCTCGTAGAGGTCGCGGCCTGGACACTGCGGTGCGGTCGCCGGCCCCGTCAGGGCTGGTAGGGATAGAGTCTGTCCTGAACGATCGCCCGCTCGTTGAGGCTGGACGCCGTCAGCGTTGCCGACGCTCCCTGGAACTCATAGATGGCGATGCGGAAGACCGCCCGCGCCGGATCATCCCACGAGGGCAACGCATAGCGTGTCATCAGGTACGCCTCCTGGCTTTCCCCCCTGATCCACGGGTCCATGATCTGGACGTCGGTCGTGTGCCAGGAGAGCGCACGCACCCAGTGCTGCTGGTTCGAACCACCGGGAGAGAAATCGACGTGGATGGCCACGAAGGTGTCCTCCCTGGCCAGGGCCTTCTCGATTTTGGCCACCGGCGCAGCCGATGAGCGCGCATCGATATACTCCACCAGTTTCACACCCAGCGGCCCAAGCGCGTTGAACACATACAGGTTGCGCTCCTTGGTCGCCGTGCGCGGCGCCACGTAGCCCTTGTTCCGCGCCAACCAACGGTTGAGGCGCGGAGGGTCGGGCGGAAGCCCGTCGATCGTCACGCCAGCGTCCGCCAATCCTGAAGCGACCGAGCAGAGCAGGCAGCCATTGGCCCCGATCGTCGTGCTGCTCTCGCCCAGCATAATGCGCTGCCAGCGGTCGTCCAGCTGTGAGTACATCGTCATTCCCATCCCGCCTCCTCCGTGCAGTGCGTCCTGTGTCGCTGGTGCACATGATAGACGGGAATCGGAGAATGCAAGAATCACAGAATGAAAGAATCACAGAATCAGCGAGCCCAGACATCAGGGAATGGCGATCGGGAGGCGGCGGTCACTCCAAACGGGAACTGAAGCTCGAGAGACCAGGGGGAAGAACCGAAGGGCAGTCGCTTGGGAACGCTGGCTTGGGAACGCTGGCTTGAGATCTGCAACTCCTTTACGTGGTGATCCACAGACTCCCCATCCCCGTGATTCCCTGCTTCTCTGATTCTTTGATTCTTTGATTCTTTGATTCGCCGATTCCCCGATTCGCCATACACTCCCCTCTATGTCCGGAGACCAGAGTCGAATCCCCCTGATCGTGATCGTTGGCCCGACGGCGGTGGGCAAGACAGCGCTGGGCGTCGTTCTTGCGGAGCAGTTCGGCGGAGAGGTCATCTCCGCTGACTCGCGCCAGTTCTACCGCGGGATGACCATCGGGACCGCGAAGCCGACACCGGAGGAGCTCCGCCGCGTGCCCCACCATCTCGTCGACATCGCAGACCCCGAAGAGACGGTCGGGCTGGCGCAGTTCCTGCGTTTGGCGCGCGCAACTATCGGGGACATCGCGGGCCGGGGAGCCGTGCCTTTCGTCGTGGGTGGCACCGGGCAGTACATCCAGGCGCTGCTACAGGGATGGCACGTGCCCGAGATCCCGCCCGACCCTGCATTGCGTGCTGAGCTCGAGGCCCAGGCGACCGCCGACCCGGATGGGCTCTGGCAGCGCTTACTCGCGCTCGACCCGGGTGCGGCTGACTTCATCGACCCACGCAATGTCAGGAGGATCGTGCGCGCACTGGAGGTCACGCTCAAGTCGGGCCAACCCTTCTCCACGCTGCGTCGCCGTGATCCGCCGCCCTTTGTCCCGACAACCATCGGGCTCACGATGGACCGGACTGCCCTTTACGCCCGCGCCGATGCCCGCGTTGACGCCATGATCGCAGCGGGCCTCGAGGCCGAGGTCCGCGCACTGCTGGCAACTGGCGCCACGTGGGAACTCCCCGCGATGTCCAGCCTGGGCTACAGCCAGTTCAGGCCCTATGTCGAGGGCACCTGCACCCTCGCCGATGTGGTCGAGCGCATCAAGCTGGACACGCACGCCTTCATCCGCCGCCAGTACACGTGGTTCCGCGTCACCGACCCCCACACGCTCTGGCTCGACGCCACCGATCCGACAGCGCCCCCTCGCGCGGCCGAGGCCGTCGCCGCAGCGTTGGGATGAAGGCCCCTCTAGTAGCCAATTGCACTGGTTCGTAGTAACCGATTTACCGGTTCTGCCGTTTGCACGAGCCAGCGCCCGTCAGAAGGTTAGAAGACGCATACTTTCGCTGAGACGGCTTGACACTCCGGGCGCTGAGTGTATCATTTCCGATACCCGACTGTGGCGGTCGATGAGGCGACCGCTACAACCTGTAGGGGGGCCATCCCCGGATTCCCCTGATCCTGCCAGCCGGAGGCTCTGTGACAACGACGTATCGTGTGGAGGTCTATTGGGTACGCGGGACCGATGGTCGTGCCGTTGAGGTGCTGGACCAGGTCGCTCGCTTAGGAATTGCTCCTGTCCACCAGCTCCAGATCAGCGATCTCACCTTCCTGCGCGGGGACCTTGGCCCGGGTGATGTCGACCGGGTCGTGCGGGAGTTGCTCGTCGACCCGGTGGTTGAGGGCTTCCGAATCGACCAGCTTGCCGACGTGCCGCCAGGCGCGGCCGGCGCCGGCGGCGACGGTTGCATCATCGAAGTGGGCTTCCACCGGGGTGTCACCGATCCCGTGGCAGCCCACGTGCTTCGGCGGGCCCGGATGTTGGGCATCGGCGGCCTCGAAGCCGTCACGACGGGCAAGCGCTACCGATTTGGAGCACACCTGGCCCCCACCGATCTGCACCGCATCGCGCGCGAACTGCTCTGCAATGAGGTGATCCAGTCCTACACCCTCGGCGAGATGGCGCCGGCGTTCGTGCCGGACGCTGCCCCGAGCGATGCCGTCGACGTCATCCCGATCCGCGATCTCGACGGCGATGCGCTGGCGCGTCTGAGCGTGGCGCGGGTCCTCTTCCTGTCACTCCCGGAGATGCGGGCCATCCAGGAGGCCTACCGGACGATGGACCGTGACCCGACCGACGTCGAGCTGGAAATCCTGGCGCAGACCTGGTCCGAACACTGCTTGCACAAGACGTTCAAGGCCGAGATCGCGTACCGCTGTGAGGGCGGCATGGACCGCGTCGGAGCCGGGTCGCTCACGTCGGAGACCATCCCGGGCCTGATCGGCACCTACCTGCGCGCGGCGACCGAGCGGCTCGCCCGACCCTGGGTGCGCTCCGCCTTCGTCGATAATGCCGGCATCGTCGACTTCGACGACACCTACGAGATCTCATTCAAGGTCGAGACACATAACCACCCCTCCGCGCTGGAGCCCTTTGGTGGTGCGAATACCGGCACGGGTGGGGTCATTCGCGACGTCATCGGTGTCTCGGCTCGCCCGATCGCGGCAACCGACGTTCTCTGCTTCGCCCCCCTCGATATGGCCGATGCCGATGTCTCGGGTGGCACCCTCCATCCGCGGCGCATTGCTCGGGGTGTCGTCGCGGGCATCGAGGACTATGGTAACAAGATGGGCATCCCGACCGTCAGTGGCGCCATCCTCTACGATCCGGGCTATGGCGCAAACCCCCTCGTCTACTGCGGCTGTGTCGGGATCGCGCCCAAGGGGACCCACCGCACCGATCCCCACCCCGGCGACTGCATCGTGGCCCTGGGGGGGCGCACCGGCCGCGATGGCCTCCACGGAGCCACCTTCTCCTCGGCGGAGCTGACCCACGAGACGGGCACCACCGTCGGCAGCGTCGTGCAGATCGGCGACCCGATCACCGAGAAGGCCGTGCTCGACGCGATCCTGCAGGCGCGCGACGAGGGGCTCTATACCGCGATCACCGACTGTGGTGCGGGGGGCTTCTCCTCGGCAGTGGGCGAGATCGGCAAGGACGTGGGTGTGGACGTCGACCTGCGCGACGTGCCGCTCAAGTACCCCGGCCTGCGCCCGTGGGAGATCTGGCTCTCGGAAGCCCAGGAGCGCATGGTCCTCGCCGTGCCCGAAGCGGCCGTCCCACGGCTGGGCGAGATCTGCACGACCTATGACGTCGAGTGGACCGTGATCGGCCGCTTCACGGGTGACCGTCGCCTGCGGGTGCGCTACGGTGACGCCGTCGTCGCCGATCTGGCCATGGACTTTGTCCACGAGGGTTGGCCGCGCCTCACCCTGCAGGCCGAGTGGAAACCGGCAGATCTGCCGGCGACACCGGCCTCACCCGATGAAGACCTCGCGGCCCTGCTCCTGCGGATGCTCGCGCACCCGGATGTCGCGAGCAAGGAAGCCGTCATCCGGCGCTACGATCACGAGGTGCAGGGCGCCACTGTCGTCAAGCCCCTGGTCGGTGTCGTGAACGAAGGTCCTTCGGATGCCGCCGTGCTGAAGCCGCTTATGGCCACCGGGCCCCACGGCATCGCCCTGGGCTGCGGCATCAACCCCCACTATGGCGCGGTTGACCCCTACGCGATGGCCTGGGCCGTCATCGACGAGGCGCTCCGAAACATCGTCTGCGTCGGGGCCGACCCCGACCGGGTGGCGCTGCTCGACAACTTCTGCTGGGGCAACCCGGCCCTTCCCGATCGCCTGGGCAGCCTGGTTCGGGCGACGCAAGGGTGCCACGATGCTGCCCTGGCCTATGGCACCCCCTTCATTTCAGGGAAGGACAGCCTCAACAACGAGTTCGTCGATGCCACCGGACAGAAGCGGACCATTCCCCCCACCCTGCTCATCTCGTCGCTCGGCCTCGTGCCCGACGTGGCGCGGACGGCGACGATGGACCTAAAGCGCCCCGGCAGCCGGCTCTACGCCGTCGGCGAGACACGCGAGGAGTTGGGTGGCTCCCTCTACGGACGGCTGCAGGGCGCCCTGGGGGGCCCGCCACCGGCGCCCGTTCCGGACGCGCTGCGGACGCTGCGCGCCCTTCACCGGGCGATCGCCTCCGGAATCGTCCAGGCCGTGCACGATCTTTCGGAAGGCGGCCTGGCGGTCGCGGTCGCCGAGATGGCGATTGGCGGCAGGCTTGGCGCGGCGCTCGACCTCAGGTCGCTGCCCCGTTCAGCCGAGGTCACGACGGCTGCCAGCGCCCTTTTCTCCGAGAGCAGCACCCGCTTCCTCGTCGAGGTGGCGGACGAGGAAGCTCCGGCCTTCGAAGCCGTGCTCGCGGGTATCCCCTGCACCTGCGTCGGGAAGGTGACGGACGATGCGACGCTCACGATCTCAGGGTTCGCGGGCGAGGGGCTGGTGGCGCTTGACGTCGAGACGCTCGCCCGGACCTGGCAGTCCGGTGACATCCTGTGAAGCTGCGAAGGGAGGCGCCCGTCCCATGACACCCCCACCCGTCCTGATCCTGATGGCCACCGGCACCAACCGTGACGGCGACGCCGCGCACGCGGTCGAGGCTGCCGGCGGCAAGGCCACGATCCTGCACGTGAACGAGCTCCGGGAGCGCCCGGCACGGCTCCACGAGGCCGCGATGCTCGTGTTGCCCGGGGGATTCTCCTATGGCGACGCACTCGGTGCAGGGCGGCTACTGGCCACCGACCTGCGCTGGCTCTTCCAGGACGAGCTGGTGACCTTCGTCGCGGCGGGGAAGCCCGTCATCGGGATCTGCAACGGCTTCCAGGCCCTGGTCAAGAGCGGGTGGCTGCCCGGCCCTGCCGATGGTCACGCGCGCGCCACGCTCACCCGCAACGCCTCGAATCGCTTCGAGTGCCGCTGGGTGTGGCTGGCGCCCAACCCCGATAGCCCCTGCGTCTTCACGCGTGGGCTCACCGAGCCCGTTGCCTGCCCGGTAGCCCACGGCGAGGGACGGTTCGTGCCTCGCGATGAGGCAGCCCTGGACGCGCTCCAGGCCTCCGGGCAGATCGCCCTGACCTACACGACGCCTGACGGGGACGTGGTCGGCTACCCGGCCAATCCCAACGGCTCCACGGCCAACATCGCCGGCGTGTGCAACGCGGCGGGCACTGTCTTCGGCCTGATGCCGCACCCCGAAGATCACATTAGCCCCTTGCAGCATCCGCGCTGGAGTCGGGGCGAGCACGGTAATTCGGGACTGGTGCTCTTCGAGCGGGGCATTGCTTACGCGGCCCAGTTGTGATGTGGCGCTCTGGAGGCGGATCGCAGCTCCGCCCGGAACGACAGCAGTGGGGGGATGTGTTACACGCCATCCCGACCAGAAGGAGATCCTATGATTGACCTGGCAGCTCTTGAAGCGATGATCCCCGAGGCGCTGCTCGACCTCGACGTCAACTGGCCCTACGACCGCACCAGCGGCAAGGTCCGCGAGTCGTTCGCCCTCCCGGGCGCACGGCGGCTCTTCGTCACGACCGACCGGCTTTCGGCCTTCGATGTCGTGCTGGCTGCCCTGCCCTACAAGGGCCAGGTGCTCAACGAGCTCAGCGCCTTCTGGTTCGAACAGACCGCCGGGGTCATCCCCAACGCCCTGCTCGACGTGCCCGATCCCAACGTCAGCCTCGTGAAGGCCTGCCGCCCGTTGCCGGTCGAGGTGATCGTGCGCGGCTACATCACCGGCTCGACCCGGACCGCACTCTGGACGCTCTACGCCGAGGGTCAGCGCGAGATCTATGGCTACACCTTCCCGGACGGACTTGAGAAGAACGACCCGTTGCCCGAACCGATCATCACGCCCACCACGAAGGCCGGCCCCGGCGAGCACGATGAGCGCCTCACCTGCGCCGAGGTTGTCGAGCGAGGGCTGCTCGACGCCAAGACGTGGGACGCCGTCCAGGAGGCAGCCCTGGCGATCTTCCGCCGGGGCCAGGCGGTCGCAGGCGCAGCCGGCTTCTGTCTGGTGGATACCAAGTACGAATTCGGATGGGCCCCGGACGGCACGCTGGCCCTCATCGACGAGGTGCACACGCCCGACTCCAGCCGCTTCTGGCGTGCCGACACGATGAAGGCGGCCCAGCCCGACCAATGGGACAAGGAATTCGTCCGCCTCTGGTACGCCCAGCAAGGGTACCGGGGCGACGGTCCGCGCCCGGAGCTGCCCACGGCCGTGATGGCCGAGGCCGCGCGCCGCTACATCGCCCTCTACGAGGGCCTCACGGGCAGGACGTTCGTTCCGGGCCCCTACCCTGCCGGGCCGCGCGTCGCGTCGGTCCTGGCCTCGTATCTCGCATCCGCGTAGGTCGAACTGTCAGTTCGACCTCTCCCTGGCCCCTAAGGTCAACCAAGGAATCGGAGGTAGGTTCAGTGCACGTCATCATTATCATGGGATCGCCGTCTGACCGCGGCTTCGCATCGCAGATCACGGAGGCACTCGATGCCCTGGACATTCCCTGGGTCGTGCGCATCTCCTCAGCCCACAAGACCCCGCGGGCGCTGCTCGATATGCTCGCTGTCTACGAAGCCGAGCCAGGCCCGCACGTCTACGTGACCGTCGCGGGTCGCAGCAACGCCTTGAGCGGCATGGTCGACGCGGCGGTCGCAGCGCCAGTCATCGCGTGCCCGCCGCCATCCGAGGCCTTTGGCGGCGCCGACGTCTACTCATCGCTCCGGGTGCCATCCGGGGTCGCCCCGGCCGTCGTGCTCGACCCGAAGAACGCCGCGCTCCTGGCAGCGAAGATGCTCGGGCTCGCCGAGCCCGAGATCGCGGCGCGGGTGCGCGGCCTGCAGGCTGACCAGGTCGAACGACTGGCTGCCGCGGATCGCGAGGGCCGGTGAGCACGGTCACGGAACAACGGGACCCCACGCGTTTCGACGTGGTCGACGATCCCAAGGCGCGGGAGGCCTGCGGCGTCTGCGGGGTCTTCGCGCCCGGCATGGACGTCGCTCGCATGACCTTCTTCGCACTCTATGCGCTCCAGCACCGCGGGCAGGAGAGTGCGGGCATCTGCACGGTCGAGCGCGGCATCGCTCACCTCCACAAGGGCCTGGGCCTCGTCTCACAGGTGTTCAACGAGGACAACCTGGGGGTCCTGCGCGGATCGCTGAGCATCGGCCACACCCGCTATGCCACCACCGGGAGCAGCGTTCACCTCACGAACGCGCAGCCCTACCTGATCGAGACGGCGCTCGGCCCCCTGGGCATCGCCCACAACGGGAACCTCACCAACACACCGGCACTGCGGCGCGACCTCCTGCAGCGCGGCGTCGGGCTCACCTCATCCTCGGACAGCGAGGTCATCACGCAGATGCTGGCCGGGGCCGATGGCGAGACCTGGGACGCACGCCTCCAGGACTTCATGCGCACGGCGGAGGGCGCCTATTCGCTTGCCATCCTCACCCGCGATGCGGTCTATGCCGTTCGCGACCCCTGGGGGTTCAGGCCCCTGTGCATCGGACGGGTCAACGGGTCGGGCTGGGTCGTCGCGTCCGAATCGTGCGCGTTGAGCACCATCGACGCCACCTTCGTCCGCGAGATCGAGCCGGGAGAGATCGTCCGCCTCGGCACCGATGGTGTTAGCTCCTGGCGCACGCCGGCACGCCCGCGGCAAGCGCTGTGCATCTTCGAGTATGTCTACTTTGCGCGCCCTGACTCGCTCCTCGAGGGACACTCGGTCCACTGGGTGCGGCGGAAACTCGGCGCTCGCCTCGCCCAGGAGCATCCCATCGACGCCGACATGGTCATCGGCGTGCCCGACTCCGCCACGGCTCACGCGATCGGTTACTCCAATGAATCGGGTGTGCCCTTTGGCGAAGGCCTGATCAAAAACCGCTACATCGGGCGGACCTTCATCCAGCCCGACGAGCGGCTGAGACGACGCAAGGTGGCCCTGAAGTACAATCCACTGCCCGACCTGTCGGGCAAGCGCATCATCCTCGTCGACGACTCGATCGTCCGCGGCACGACCAGTGGCCCGATCGTGGCCCTGTTGCGCCAGGCCGGCGCGCGCGAGGTCCACATGCGGGTGGCTTCCCCACCCATCCGCTACCCGTGCTTCATGGGCGTTGACATGGCCTCGCAGGACGAGCTGATCGCCGCTCACCAGTCGACGGACGAGATCGCGCGCCACATTGGCGTCGATAGCCTGGCCTATCTCTCGCTCGAGGGATTGCGGAGCGTCGTGCCGGACAACGGCGCGGGTCACTGCCAGGCCTGTTTCGACGGTGATTACCCGGTCGCGGTCGAGGTGGGGCTGGAGAAGAGCGTATTCGAGCGCGGGGCCTAGTCCGCGCCGGGAAGGAGCAGCAGATGCGGGTTCTGGTCATCGGTTCAGGAGGCCGGGAACACGCCCTGGCCTGGAAGCTGGCGCCGTCGCCCCACGTCGACGAGGTCCTCGTCGCCCCGGGCAACGGCGGAACGGCGGAGATCGCGACCAACGTCCCTGTTCCCGCCACGGACATCGACGGCCTGGCGCGGCTGGCCCGCGAGCGCACGGTTGACCTGACCGTCATCGGTCCGGAGGCCCCGCTAGTTGCCGGGCTGGTCGACGCCTTCCAGGCCGCCGGGCTGCGCGCCTTCGGCCCCAGCGCCGCTGCGGCGCAGCTCGAGAGCTCCAAGGCCTTTGCCAAGACCTTCATGGTCGACTGCGGCATCCCCACGGCTCCGGCGCGCATCTTTGACAACTATGAAGCGGCGCGGACAGCGCTCGCGATCCATCCCGGCCCGATCGTCGTCAAGGCCAGCGGCCTCGCTGCCGGCAAGGGCGTTCTGGTCTGCGATTCGCAGGCAGAGGCGCAGGCTGCGCTGCGCCAGGTGATGGTCGAGCGGGCCTTCGGCGCAGCGGGCGACCTTGTGCTCCTCGAGGAGCGGCTCGTGGGTGAGGAGGTCTCGCTCCTCGCCTTCACCGATGGCCGGACCGTCGTCCCGATGCTGCCGGCACGCGACTACAAGCGCGCGCTCGACGGCGACCGGGGACTCAACACCGGCGGCATGGGCGGGTACGCCCCATCGCCCCTCCTCACGCCGGACCTCGTCCGGACCATCACGGATCGCATCCTGCAGCCCACGATCGACGGGATGCGTGAGCGCGGCACACCCTACACCGGCGTGCTCTACGCCGGGCTGATGCTCACCGAACAGGGACCGATGGTGCTGGAGTACAACGCCCGCTTCGGCGACCCGGAGACCCAGATCCTGCTGCCCCTGCTCGAGACCGACCTCGTCGACATCATCTTCGCCTGCCTGGAGGGACGGCTTGCCGCGCAGCCCATCCGCTGGCGGACCGGGGCCACGGTCGGCGTCGTACTGACCGCCGGCGGATACCCCGACGCCTACGCGACCAACGACCCGATCGAGGGTCTGGCGAGCACCGGCGCTCCCGACACCGTCACCTTCCACGCAGGCACCCGTCGCGAAGGGAATCGCGTCGTCACCGCGGGTGGCCGCGTGCTGACCGTGACGTCCCAGGGCCCCACGGTCGAGGAGGCCCGCCGCCGCGCCTATGCCGCCGTCGACGGCATCCGCTTCCGGGGCGTGGCCTACCGGCGCGACATCGCACGCACAGCCCCAGCAGCGCATCCCACGCCAGGCAGCGCCTATGCCGCCGCAGGCGTCGACCTCGGCGCAGGCGAGCGTGCAGTCGACCTGATGAAGGCGGCCGTCCGCCGGACCTACACCGCCGACGTTCTGGGCGGGATCGGCGCTTTCGGCGGTTCGATCAGCGTGCAGGCCCTGGCCGCGGCCCACGACCTGGTCCTCGTGGCCACCACCGACGGCGTCGGCACCAAGACGATGGTGGCCGAAGCCATGGGCGTCTACGACACCGTCGGCCACGACATCGTCAACCATTGCGTGAACGACATCCTGGTACAGGGCGCGCGTCCTCTGCTGTTCCTCGACTACATCGCCTCGGCGAAGCTCGATCCGGTGCAGATTGCGACCGTCGTCGGCGGCTGCGCCGCCGCATGCGAGGCCGTGGGCTGCGTCCTCATCGGCGGCGAAACTGCCGAGATGCCCGGCGTCTACCAGCCCGGGTCCTTCGACCTGGTCGGCACCATGATCGGCTGGGTTGACCGGCAGGCGCTCATCGATGGCAGCGCCGTGCGCCCCGGCGACGTCTGCCTGGGGCTGCGCTCCTCGGGACTGCACACCAACGGCTTCTCGCTTGCCCGCCGCGTGTTGGGCCCCCTGGGGTGGGACACCGTCATCCCCGAGTTGGGGCAACCGCTGGGGCGCGCGCTCCTCGCCCCGCACCGCCCCTATCTGCGCGAGGTCGAGGCGCTCTGGGATGCCGACGTGTCCATCCGCGCCATGGCCCATATCACGGGCGGTGGCTTCGTCGGCAACGTGCCACGCGTCCTCCCCGAGGGCGTCGGCGCCCGGCTCCGCGCCTCTGCCTGGGAGGTGCCCCCGCTCTTCCGCCTGATCCAACGCGAAGGCCAGGTGGATGAGGAAGAGATGTACCGGGCGTACAATATGGGCATCGGGCTCGTGCTGGTCATTGCGGCGGACGAGGTCGACCGCGCGATCGCCGCGCTGCCCGAGCTCGTCGTCATCGGCGAGACCACGCCCTACGACGGCACCGGCCCGCGCGTGCAGATGGACGCGTAACCACCAGCAGAACCCCTCGCAGGGGCGCGTCGGAACGCGGCAGAAACCCTACGAGGGGAGGATCTTCCCTTGCGAGGGTTTCCGCACCCTCGCAAGGGTTCTGGCGCGCACTCACCATCACACGCAGAACCCCTCGCAGGGGCGCGTCGGAACGCGGCAGAAACCCTACGAGGGGAGG
>ENA-UOXR01002222-UOXR01002222.1-bioreactor-metagenome-genome-assembly--contig:-NODE-2222-length-18402-cov-6.553115_pt1 | contig 18402 bp, 15 predicted proteins | sample MGYA00238164_ERZ764825 | MGnify/ENA primary metagenome ERZ764825 (study PRJEB28920, sample SAMN05720171) | bioreactor metagenome | isolation source: Anaerobic biogas reactor | place: USA:Washington...
GGCGGCGGGGGTCCGCCGCAAGCGGGATTCGTCCATCAACCGCGCGATGGATCTGGTGAAGGCCGGCGAGGCGGATGCGGTGTTCGCGGCCGGCAACACGGGCGCGGCGGTGGCGGCGGCGATGCTGAAGCTGCGCACGCTGGAGAACGTGCGGCGGCCGGGGATCGCGATCGCGATGCCGACGCCGACGGACAAGCCGGTGGTGCTGATTGACGCGGGGGCCACGCCGGACTGTTCGCCGGAGATCCTGATGCAGTTTGCGATCATGGGCGCGGCCTATTCCCGGAAAGTGCTGGGGCAGCCCGATCCGAAGGTGGGGCTGATGAGCGTCGGCAGCGAGGAAGCCAAGGGCAACGCCCTGAGCAAAGAGGCCTACGAGCTGCTGGAGCAGGCGCCGGTGCGCTTCAAGGGCAACGTGGAGGGCCACGATCTGTTCGAGGGCGACGTGGACGTGGTGGTGTGCGACGGGTTCACGGGGAACGTGATCCTGAAGACCAGCGAGAGCGTCGCCCATGCCATCGGCACGTGGCTGAAGCACGAGCTGACGCGGACGTCCATCCGACTGCTGGGATCGCTGCTGCTGAGCGGAGGGTTGCGGTCCCTGAAGAAAAAGACCAGCAAGCAGACGTACGGCGGGGCGCCGCTGCTGGGGATCAACGGCATCTGCATCATCGGACACGGCAGTTCGGATGCGGTGGCGGCCCAGAACGGCATTCTGCAGGCGGTGCGGGCGGTGCAGTGCCGCCTGAACGCCACGATTCTGGAGGGCATGCGCCAGTGCGCGGCCCAAGTGAAGGAAGCGACATGAGCCCGAAAATCTATGCCGCCATTTCCGGCGCCGGCCATTACGCGCCGGAGAAGGTGCTGACCAACGCGGACCTGGAACGGATGGTGGACACCAGCGACGAATGGATCCGCACCCGGACGGGCATCCGCGAGCGGCGGATTGCGGCGGAGGGGGAATGCACGTCGGACATGGGGGCCGAGGCGGCCCGCCGGGCCCTGGCGAATGCCGGGTTGGCGGCGGAGGATGTCGAGGCGGTTTACGTGGCGACCTGCACGCCGGACATGGTCTTTCCCAGCACGGCCTGCCTGATCCAGGCGGCGATCGGAGCCGGCCGGGCCTACGGCTACGATCTGTCGGCGGCCTGCTCGGGGTTTCTGATGGCGCTGGACGCGGCGGCGGCGGCCATCGAGTCCGGGCGCATCCGCACGGCGCTGGTCATCGGGGCGGAAAAGCTCAGTTCGGTGACGGACTGGACGAGCCGCGACACCTGCGTGCTGTTCGGCGACGGGGCCGGAGCCGTGGTGCTGACGGCGTCCGACCGGCCGGGCATCCGCTCGAATTACCTGGGGGTGGACGGCAACCAGGCCGACATTCTGTACATTCCGGCGGGCGGCTGCAAACGGCCGCCCTCGGAGGAAACGATCCGGCAGCATCAGCATTTCATCCACATGGCCGGGCGCGAGACGTTCAAGATCGCGGTGAACACCATGCTGGGGGCGGCGCAGGAGGCCATCCGGCGCGCGGGCCTGCAGGAGTCGGACATCGACTGGATGATTTTCCACCAGGCGAACTGGCGGATCATTGACGCGGTGGCGAAGCGCCTGGGGGATGGCTCGGCGGACCGGGCCATCATGAACCTGGACCGCTACGGCAACACGTCGGCGGCGTCGATTCCGCTCGCGCTGTCGGAAGCGGTGGCGGACGGGCGCATTCAGAGCGGGCACAAGGTATTGATGGTGGCGTTCGGGGGCGGGTTGACCTGGGGCGGCACGGTGGTGGAGTGGATATGAGCCGGATGCTGCTGTTTCCCGGCCAGGGGGCCCAGGCGGTCGGCATGGGCCGCGAGCTGGCGGAAGGACTTCCGGCGTGCCGCGGACTGTTCGAGCGCGCGAGCGGGATTCTGGGGTTTGATTTGCTGAAACTGTGCGCGGAGGGGCCGATCGAGGAGCTGACCCGGTCGCACAACGCCCAGCCGGCGATTTTCACGGTGAGCACGGCGGCGCGCGCGGCGCTGGCGCATTTCGCCGGCGGCGGATGGGCCGTGGCGGGGGCGGCGGGACACAGCCTGGGAGAGTGGGCGGCGCTGTGCGAGGCGGGGGTGGTGACGTTTGACGACGCGGTGCGCATTCTGCAGGCCCGCGGCCGGTTCATGCAGGAGGCCTGCGACGCCGCGCCCGGCGGGATGCTGACGATTATCGGCCTGTCGCTGGAGCAGGTGCGCGAGGTGGCGGCGGCCAGCGGGCTGGAAATCGCCAACCTGAACTCCCCGGCGCAGACGGTGCTGTCGGGACATGCCGACCGGCTGGCGGCGGGCGAGCAGGCGGCCAAGGCCGCCGGCGCCAAGCGCGCCCTGCGGCTGGCCGTGGCGGGCGCGTTCCATTCGTCGCTGATGCAGCCGGCGGCGGACCGTCTGGCGGACTTTCTGGAGGGCATCGAGTTCCGCGCGCCGGCGATTCCGGTCTGGTCCAACGTGACGGGCCGGCCGCACACGACGCCCGACGAGATCCGCCGCCGCATGGTGGAGCAGGTGGTCTCGGGCGTGCGCTGGACGGACTGTTTCACGGGCATGGCGGCGGCGGGAATGGACCTGGCGTTTGAATGCGGTCCGGGCAGCGTGCTGGCCGGACTGGGCAAGCGCATCGCCCCCGATGTGAAGGTGAGCCATATTTTAGACTTGGCGGGGGCGGAAGAGGCGGCCAAACTGGCGGCCGAATCCTAGGACAGGCTTGAACAGATGAAACCGCTTGAAAACAAAATCGCCCTGGTGACCGGCGCGGCCCGCGGGATCGGGCGCGCGATTGCCGTGCAGCTGGCCGCGGACGGGGCGGATGTGGCCCTGTGCGACGTGAAGGCCGACTGGCTGGAGGAGACCGCCGCCGCGGTCCGGGACCTCGGCCGCCGGGCGGAGTGCTATGCCATGGACGTGGCCGACGGCGCCGCCGTGGGGGCCGCGGTGGCCCGGGCGGCGGCCGATTTCGGGCGGCTGGACATTCTGGTGAACAACGCCGGCATCACCCGCGACACCCTGCTGATCCGCATGTCCGAGGAGGACTGGGACCGCGTGCTGGACATCAATCTGAAGGGCGCGTTTCTGGTGACCAAGGCGGCGGCGAAGCTGATGATGAAGCAGCGCGCGGGGGCGATCGTCAACATCGCCAGCGTGGTGGGGCTGATGGGCAACGCGGGGCAGGCCAACTACACGGCGTCCAAGGCGGGGCTGATCGCGCTGACGAAGACGGCGGCCAAGGAGCTGGGCAGCCGGAACATCCGCGTGAACGCGGTGGCGCCGGGCTTCATCCGCACGGCGATGACGGACCAGCTGTCGGAGGCCGCGAAGGACGCGATGCTCCGGCTGGTCCCGCTGGGACGGCCCGGCGAACCCGAAGATGTGGCCAGGGCGGTGGCGTTCCTGGCGAGCGACAATGCCGCCTATGTGAACGGCCAGGTCCTGACCGTTTGCGGCGGCATGGTGATGTAAAAAAAAGAAAACAACCAACAACGGAGAACCACAATGGCCCTGGAAGACAAAGTCAAGGATATCATCGTCGAGCAGCTGGGCGTGAACAAGGATCAGGTGACCCCGGAAGCCTCGTTCATCGAGGACCTGGGCGCGGATTCGCTGGACACGGTCGAGCTGGTCATGGCCTTCGAAGAAGAATTCGGGGCCGAGATTCCGGATGAGGACGCCGAGAAGCTGACGACGGTCGGCGCGGTGATCAGCTATCTGAAGGAAAAGGGATTCGACAAGTAGCCGGACACCGGCGGATCGAATCGGGGCCGGGACCGCTTGCCGGAAGGCAGAGGCTCGGCCCGTTTAGTCAGAAACGGCAAGACAGGATCGGACGGCAAGCCATGGCGGAAACAAGACGCGTAGTTGTGACGGGATTGGGCGTGGTCAGCCCGGTGGGCAGCACGCTGGACACCTTCTGGGCGGCGATCCAGGCCGGGGTGTCCGGGGTCGGGCCGATCACCTATTTCGACGCCTCGGCGTTCGACACCAAGTTCGCCGGGCAGGTGAAGGACTTCAGCGTGGAAGCCTTCATTCCGAAGAAGGAAGCCCGCCGGATGGATCCGTTCTGCCACTACGGGGTGGCGGCGGCAAAGATGGCGTTTGACGATTCCGGGCTGGACATGTCGAAAGAAGATCCCCGGCGCATCGGGGTGGTGGCGGCTTCGGGCGTGGGGGGCTTGCAGATTCTCCAGGCGCAGATGGACGTGCTGCGCACGCGGGGACCGGGCCGTTTCTCCCCGTTCATGATCCCGCAGATGATCACCAACATCCTGCCGGGGCTGATTTCGATCAACCACAACCTGAAGGGGCCGAACTTCGCCGTGGTGACGGCGTGCGCCTCGGGGACCCACTGCATTGGCGAGGCGCTGGCGCTGATCCGCGCGGGCAAGGCGGACGCGATGGTGGCGGGCGGCGCGGAAGGCGCCATCTGCGAACTGGGGGTGGGGGGATTCAACGCCATGCGGGCGCTGAGCACGCGCAACGACGATCCGCAGGCGGCCAGCCGTCCCTTTGACAAGGACCGCGACGGGTTCATCATGGCGGAAGGCGCGGGGATCATCGTGATCGAGGAATACGAGCATGCCAAGGCCCGCGGGGCGCGGATCTACTGCGAGCTGGCGGGGTTCGGGTGCACGGGCGACGCCTATCACATCACGGCGCCCGATGAGACGGCGGAAGGCCCGGCGGGCGGGATGAAGCTGGCCATGCAGGACGCCGGGCTGACGCCGGCGGACATTGACTACATCAACGCGCACGGCACCAGTACGCCGCTGAACGATTCCGGCGAGACCAAGGCCATCAAGCTGGCCATGGGCGAGGAGCGCGCGCGGCAGATCGCGGTCAGTTCGACCAAGAGCATGACCGGGCATCTGCTGGGGGCGGCCGGCGGGGTGGAATCGGTGGCCTGCGCCCTGGCGATCCGCGACGGCGTGCTGCCTCCGACGATCAACTACACCACGCCCGACCCGGAATGCGATCTCGACTACGTGCCCAACGAGGCGCGGAAGGCGCCCATCCGCGCCTGCCTGAACAATTCGCTGGGGTTCGGCGGCCACAACGCCACGCTGTGCTTCAAGGCGCTGTAGGCGTGCTGAAAACCATTGACGGGGCGGGTATTCAGGCCGTAAGGTGAGCGGCAAGAGTCAACCAGCACCGGAGGTTATCCCATGGCCGAAGACAACGAACTCAAGCCCCTGGACATCAGCGCCGTCAAGTCCTCGACCTCCCGCATTGATTTGAGCAAGGCGACGATACCGGGGTCGCCGGCCTCCGGCGGCATCCGGATCGGGGCCAATGCGAAGAAGGCGACGTCGCGCATCGACATCAACGCGATTCCCGGCGCGGCGAAGGCGCAGACGTCGCGGATGGGGCTGGGGGCGATGCCGCCTCCGGACAACGACATCTACAAGCGGCGGACCACGCTGCTCGACACCAGCAAGATTCCGCTGTCGTCCTCGCCGGCGGCGCAGCCGCGAACGATCCGCATCGGCAACCGTCCGACGGTCCGGGTGACGGCCGGCGGGGCGCCGTCCACGTTTTCTCCGGGCCGCCCGAGCGAAGAGGGGGCGGCGGAGGCGCCGACCGGCCGTCCGACGATCAAGCTGAAGCGTCCCGGCGGAGCCTCTGTCACGGTATCGGGCACCTCCGGCGGGTCTTCGCTGTCGCCCGAGCCGATTTTCACGATCCAGGAAGAGGAAGGTCCGGGCGGCGTCTGGGCGGTTCTTTCTCTCGTCTCGCTGCTGGTGCTGATCGGGCTGGTGGCGGTGCAGGTCATGACGATGAACGGAGCGGCCTATTAGGCGGTTTCGGCGTTTTCCGGCGGCGGCAAGGGGGCGGTTGCATTCCGCGGGGGGATGCCGTAGGATGTGAATTGCGGGGGCGACCGGTTTCGACGTGCCAGTTGAAGCATCGGTTGCGCGCCGAGGACCCCGGTTGGCCTCGTTAAACACCCGGGAAAAAACACAAAAGCCAACGACGAATTGGCCTTCGCGGCGTAAAGTTCCGCGACGTTCGGCCGCTCCTGCCTGCGGGGCGGATCCGGGCGTCATGAGCAGGCTGGCGACCCGTGCCGGGCAACCGGGCGCGGGAGCGAGAACCCACAGGTTGATTGCGGTGCCGCTGGCCTGTCCGTGGGCAGGCGGCATGGCGAAACTCAATTACGGACTACGCGCGTAGACGCTGATGCGACGCTTGTGCGGACGCGGGTTCGACTCCCGCCGCCTCCACCAGTTTCGCGAACCCCGCGGCCCCCGGAAACGGGGGCCTTTTTTATACCGGGGGGTCAGTAGATTTCGTCGCCTTCTTCCCGGGTATAGAAGAGATCGAGGGGGGGGCGGGCGCTGGCGGCGGTGGCGGCGGGATCCAGCAGGACGTGTTCGGCCTCGCGGCGGAAGCGGTCGGCGGATTCCTCCATGGCGTTGATTTTTCCGCGCACGCCGGAATCCGTCACCAGTTGCATGACCTCGCGGAACAGGAACGGCGAGCCGTAGAGGGGCTGGCATTCGCAGAGGATTTTGCAGGCGACCATGCGGTCGAAGCGGTCGAAGGCCAGCTGCCGGCGGACCTTGGCGAGGGGCTTGAGCACGTAGTCGATTTCCTCCTGATGGTCGGGATGGGTCAGCAGGTAGTGCTTCTGGCGGTAGATGGCGTCGTCGAGGGCGGCGGTGATGTCCGGGGGCAGATCGTCTTTCACCACGATGATGAGGTCCAGGTCCGAGCCGCGCACCAGGCGGCCGGAGCTTTTTTCGGGGCGGGGGACGCGGTGGGCCATGCCGTAGGTGATATCGCCGGCGATCATGAACGCGGCGTCCCGCAGCAGCCTCGGTTCGTCCGGGAGCGCGGCCAGGGCCATGCAAACGCTGTCGCGGGTCAGATTGAGTTTGTCGGCGGAGATGCGGGCGGCGTCGCGTTCCAGGGCGGCGGCGCGGGTTTCGATGGCGTGTTCCTGGCCGTCCAGCCCGATGAGGGTATAGGTGAGGAATTCGCGTCGGATGGAGGGCGACAGGCGGGCGTAGCCGTCCACTGCGTGATCCAGGCGCAGGTAGCGGCGGCCGGTGGTGCGGAGCCGGAGACCGGGTGCATGGCAGCGGCGCCACAGCGACAGGATGTCGTCGAAGCCGCCGGCCGTCGCCAGTTCCGCACCGGTCAGGGGGCCGCGGGTCGTCAGGAGATTCGCCAACTCAGAATCCATGTCCGCAGTATGGAGAACGGACCGGCGTTTGGGGAGTCTGAATTGGGGCCGGTTGCCGGCCGGTTGCCGCTTGAGTCCCGGGGGCATCGGCGGTACAAGGGAGGCGTCCGTGCGAGGCAGGAGGCGGTGCGTGGAGTATTGGCTGGACGAAACAGTGCCGTGGGCGGCGGGCGGCTTGCGGCCGTCGCGGCGCCGCGCCATGGTCGGCATTGCCATTCCGCTGGTGGCCGGCACGGCGGCGGGCATCGCGCTCCCGCTGCCGCCGCTGGTTTTCTGGACCATTGGCGCGTTGCTGCTGCTGCCGCTGCTGGTCTGGGTGAGGCGTCCGGGTTCGACCGCCGGGCTGATGCTGGCGCTGTTCTGCCTGGTGGCGGCGCACGCCCGTCAATCTCTCTCCCCGAGTCCCGCGCTGTCCCTGGCGGTCCTGATGCCGCGGCCCGTGGAATACATCCAGTTCGTGGCGATGGCGACGGAAGACGCGGTGCCGCGGCCGGCCCGTCCGGGCCAGGCGCCGTCCGCGGTGGTGCACGCGCGGATCGAGGGGATCAACCGCGACGGCGGTTGGCGGCAGGCGGACGACGCGATCCGGATCGTGCTGCGGGGCGAACCGTCCGGCCGCCGCCTGCCGCGCTATGGCGAGCGCTGGCGGATGCGCGGCGTGGTGCGTCCGGCGGTGCCCCGCCGGTCCGGGCTGTTCACCCTTCCGGAAAACCAGGCGGTGGTGGATCCCGACCGCCTGTTTTTCCTGGAGGCCGGGCGGGGAAATCCGCTGAAGGCGGCCTGCCTGGGGTTCCGGCGGAAGGCCCGGGCAATTCTAGCGCGGGGGCTGGAGGATTATCCCGACGAGCGCGGCCTGCTGCAGGCCCTGCTGCTGGGCTATCGCGAGGATCTGCCGGCGCTGCTTCGCCAGGATTTCGCGGTGACCGGCACCGTGCATATCTTCGCCATCTCCGGGGCCCATGTGGGCATGGTGACCATGCTGCTGATGGTGTTGCTGCGGTCCCTGCGCCTGCCGCGCCCGCATTGGTTCTGGGTCGTGACCCCGCTGCTGGCCGGATACACCGTCGCCACGGGCGCCGCCACCAGCGCGGTGCGCGCGTGCGTCATGGCCTCGCTTCTGCTGGCCGCGCCCATGCTGCGGCGCAAGCCTGACGCGGTATCCGTCCTGGCGGCGGCGGCCTGCGCCATTCTCGCGGCGGCGCCGGGGCAGCTGGGGGATCTCGGCTTTCTGCTGTCGTTCACCGCCGTGGCCGGCCTGATCGCCGTGCAGCCGGTGTTCGATGCCTGGGCCGTGAAAACGTTCCGCGGCGATGCCTGGCAGCTGCCGCGCGAAGAGCTTCCCGATGACCGGCGCATGCGCGAAGCCGGCCTGACGCTGACCCGGTTCGGCACGGTGAGCGTATCGGCCTGGATCGGGACCTCGCCGCTGACGGCGGTTTTCTTCAATCTGGTTTCTCCGGTGGCCCTGGGGATGAATCTGCTGGTGATCCCGACGGCGTTTCTGATCCTGCTGTCGGGGGTGCTCAGCCTGCTGGCGGCGCCGCTGTGGAGCGGGGGATCGGAGATCTTCAATCACTCGGCGCGGGTGTGGGCGCAGGGGCTGGCGGGGCTGATCCGGTGGGCGGCCTCGGTTCCGGGCGGGCATTGGTTTGTCCGGGCGCCGCCGATGGCCGGGGTGGCGGTCTGGTATGTCGTCCTGACGGCCGCCGCGGTGGCGGCCCGGAGAGTGAAGGGCGCGCTGCCGGCCGGGCTGCTGGTGCTGGCGGCGCTGGCGGTTGGCTGGGGGGTGCGCGAAGGCCGCCGGGTTCGCGTCGCGGTGCTGGATGCGGGGGAGGGCAATGCCGTGCTGGTGCAGGCGCAATCCGCCCGCTGGCTGGTGGATGCCGGCCCGGCGTACCGCGCCGACCGGACCCTGCGCCAGTTGCGCGCAGAGGGCGTCAACCGGCTGGAGGCGCTCGTGCTGACCCACTCCGATGCGGAGCATATCGGCGCCGCACCGCATCTTTGGAGGGAAATCCCCGTGAAGGAATTGTGGCTGCCGGTTCGAACCTGGCCCACGCCCACGCTGCGCGCCATGCTGAACGAAGCGGAATCGCAGGGCATTGCCGTTCGCCGGCTGGAGACCGGGGATTCGGGCGATGGCCCGGGAAATCTGTTCTGGGAGGTTCTGTGGCCTCCGCCCGATGTGCCCATGGCCCGGGCGGATGACGCGTCGCTGGTGATGCGCGTGGCTCGGTTCGGCGTATCGGTCCTGCTGACGGCCGACGCGGGCGAAGAGCAGGAGCGGGCGATGATCCGGGCCGGGGAGTCCCCGGCGGCATCGGTTCTGCTGGCGGGGCGGCACGGCGACGCCGGGGCCACGTCCGGCCCCTGGCTGGACGCCGTGCGGCCCGGAGACGTGGTGGTGAGCGGCCGGGGGAATCCGGAGTCGGGGGATCGGGACAGACCGCTCGGGGCTCGTCTGGAGGCGCGCGGCATCCGGGAATGGCGAACGGACGAAGACGGCATGATTCTGGTGGATCTGGGGGGAAATCCGGCGCGCTGGCCTTCGCCGGGGTATCGGATCCGCGCTTCGCGTCCGCCTTGAGATCCGCACCGTTGCCGCCGCGGGTGTCCCGCCGGGGGCAGACGGCCGGGGGTCAGCGCACGATGGCGTCGGGGGCCGCGCGCCGCGGGGAGATGTCCTCGACCGGCAGGGGAGCGCTGAAGGCGACGCGGGCGCGGCTGGCCATGCGGGAGGCCAGGTCGTCACCGGCGCCGGAGAGGCGGATGCCGCGGAAGGCGGGCGACTGGTAGGCGCGGACAACGGACTGGATGGAATTGCCCGACAGGGCGGTTTCCAGATAGCGCAGGGCGTTGCCGTTCTGCCCGAGGCGGGCCGCCAGCATCGCGGCTTCCAGGAAAAGGGGCTGTTCCGGCGGCTGGTCCCGCAGGAACCGTTCCAGCAGGTCCAAGGCGTCCTGAGGGCGGCCCAGTTGGCTCAGCAGGGTGCTTTGCAATCGATAGGCCGCGGTGTCGTCGGGCCGCCGGGCCAGATAGCGGGCCAGGAGCCGCGAGCCCTCCGGGGGATTGCGCTGGGCCACGGCGCACAACGCCAGATTGAACAGGGCGGGGGCATAGCCGGGTTCGATTTGAAGGGCGGACCGGAACTGGGTTGCGGCGGCCCGCACGCGGTTCTGCTGCAGCCAGGCGGCGCCGAAATCGTTTTTCATGGCGGCGCTTTCGCCGCTGAGCGCCATGGCCATTTGCAGGAGTTGAAGAACGAGCTGGGGATGGTCGCGGTCGGGATGACCGCGTCCCTGCACAAGCCACCAGTTGGAAATCCGGGAATCGGCGCCCAGCCGGTTCAGCAGGCGGGGCGTGGCCCGGGCCGACCATTCGTGCGGCCGGCCGCTGGACGGTTCCGGGGCGTGGGCCTTGGGTTTCGGGTCGGCCGGCCGGATTCCCAGGGAGCGCGCGCGCTGGTTTTTCTGGCTCCAGTCGCGCTGCGCGTATTTCACGGCCAGCATCAGCAAGGCCAGCATCAGCAGGAGCCCGATGCCGGTGGCGGCGGCGAGCCGGATGGTATGGTGGCGGACGGAGGGCTGGGGGGGGATGGAGGCTGCCCGGACGGTCCGGTGGCGGGAACGGGGCGGAATGGTTTGGCCCGAAGCCGGAGTCGGCCGGGGGGCATCCTGTTCCTGTCGAGAGCCGTTCACGGTAGGCATAACGGAGGGCAGAATAGGAGGAACGTGCCGCCGGCGCAAGAGCGGAGTGGATGAACGGCGGCGGCGGGTTTGCCAACGCGGCCGGAAACAGGCAGAATGCCCGCTCCTGTATGTCCCACTCCTGGAAAAAGCAGATGGCGCTGGTATGGGCGTCGCAATTCCTGTCCATTATGGGTTTTGCGTTTGCGCTGCCGTTTGCGCCCTATTTTCTGCAGCAGGAGCTGGGCATCGTTCGGCACGGGGAACTGCAACTGTGGGTGGCGTTGTTTTCGGCCTCGACGGCGGTGACCATGGGGCTGGCGGCGCCGCTGTGGGGCCTGCTGGCGGACCGGTACGGCAAGCGCGTGATGCTGATACGCGCGAATCTGGCGGGGGCAGTGGTGATGTCGCTGATGGGGGGCGTGCAGACGCCGGTCATGCTGATTGTGCTCCGCCTGCTGCAGGGGGCGCTGACGGGCACGATGACGGCGGCCCAGGCCTTTCTGGCGGGGGAAATGCCGCATGAACGGCGCGGACTGGCCGTGGGCGGGCTGAGCGCGGCGGTCTTTTCGGGCACCATGGCCGGCGTATCCATCGGCGGATTCGTGGCCGACTGGCTGGGGTATCGCGCGGCGTTTGCCGCGTCCGGCGTCCTGCTGCTGTCGGCGGGGCTGCTGGTGCTGTGCTGCACGCGCGAAACCGCGGGGCCCGCCCGCCGGAACCGGGTGGCGGACGGCTCGCCGGACAGCGCCCGGGTGCACTGGCGGGATCTGCCGACAGCCCTGTACGGGGTGCTGGCGATGTTCGGGGCGATTGCCTTCGTGCGGCAGTTCGACGTGGCGTTTCTGCCGCTGCTGGTGCAGGAAATCCACGGCACCCTCGACGGCGTTTCGCTCTGGAGCGGCGGGTTGAACGCGTTCGGCAGCCTGGCGGGCCTGCTGGCGGGGCTGGCGACCGGATGGCTGTCCGACCGGGTGAATCCGCTGCGGATGGTGATCGGGGCGGCGCTGGCCGCCGCGGTCTTCAGCGGCTGGCAGATGGCGATCCATTCGTTTTGGCTGTTGTTTCCGGTTCGTTTCGGGGCGGTGTTTTTCGCGGGGGCGCTGGAGCCGGCGTTGAACGCCTGGCTGGCGAAGCGGGTGCCGGAATCGCGGCAGGGCGTGGCGTTCGGGCTGGCCAGCACCACGCGCTCGTTCGGCTGGGCCGTGGGTCCGCTCGTGGCCGGGGGGGTGGCTGCCCTGAATCTGCGGGTGGTGTTCGGCGCGGCCGGCATCGGCTATGCGCTGCTCGCCCTGCTGTTCACCGTGGCGGTCCGCGTGCGCCGCGACAACGCCGGCCGGCGCAGGAATGGATTGCCGGGAACAACCGGGCGGGGCATACTGCCGGGCAGGGAGAAGACATCATGAAGGAATGGGTCGATCCGGGCGCCGATGTGCTGTTTCCGCTGGAGGCGAAGCCTCCCGTCCGCGTGGCGCTGGGGGCGGCACTGCAACACATGCTGGCGATTTTCGCCAGCATTGTCACGCCGGCGCTGGTGGTGTGCGGGCTGTGCGGCGCATCGCCGGAACTGACGCGCCACGTCGCGGGCATGTCGCTGTTCATTTCGGGGGTGGCCACCTTCATCCAGATCCACCGCCTGGGGGCGGTGGGGTCCGGATTGCTCAGCATCCAGGGGACCAGTTCCAGTTTCATCGCGATCTTTGCGGGGATGGCGGCGGCCGGCCTGGCGCGCGGCGAGACACCCGAGCAGATGCTGGGGCTGATGCTGGGCATGGGGCTGATCTGCGCGCTGGTGGAAGTGGGCCTGAGCCAGGTGCTGCCCTGGCTGCGCCGGATTATCACGCCGCTGGTGGCGGGAATTGTCATTACGCTGATCGGCCTGACGCTGCTGAAAGTCTCGGCGATGCAGATCGGGGGCGGGGACGCGGCGCTGGCGGCGGGAACGTTCGGGGCGAAGAAGGATGTGCTGGTGGCGGTGTTTTCCGCGGCGGTGGTGCTCCTGTTGAACCGGTCCTCGCGGCCCTGGTGCCGCATGGGGGCGCTGATGGGCGGCATTGCGGCGGGGACGGCCGTGGCGGCGCTGCTGGGGATGGTCCGGGTTCCCGCGTGGGAAGGCGCCTGGGTGGCGATCCCCGCGCCGTTCCGGATTCCGCTGGCTTTCCGCTGGGAGTGGGTGCTGCCGATGGCGCTGATGTATCTGGCGACCACCGTGGAAAGCCTGGGGGACATTACGGCCACCAGCATGGTGTCGGGGGAGCCGACCGAAGGCGGTCTGTACGAACGGCGGATCAGCGGCGGCATTCTGGCGGACGGGTTGAATTCGATGCTGGCGGCGCTGTTCGGGGCGTTTCCGACGACCTCGTTCAGCCAGAACAACGGGGTGATTCAGCTGACGGGGGTGGCGAGCCGCCGGGTGGGACTGTGGATCGCCCTGTTTCTGGTGGTGGCGGGACTGGTGCCGGGCGTGTCCTGGGGGGTCACCCTGGTGCCGCGGGCCGTGCTGGGGGGGGTGACGCTGGTGATGTTCGGCACGGTGGCGTCGACGGGGATCCGCCTGATGGGGTCGGCGGGATTCGGCCGCAAAAGCCTGCTGGTGGTGGCGGTCAGCCTGGGCGCGGGCCTGGCGGTGACCATGGAGCCGCGCCTGCTGGCGCAGTTCCCGGACTGGTTCCGGCAGCTGTTCGGGTCGGGCATCATGACCGGCACCGTTGCGGCGGTGGTGGCGCAGGCTCTCGCCGGCCGCGATTAATCCGGAAATTCCTTTGCCGCGAGGCGGATTGTTTTTCACAAAAGGGGACCGTTATTGGATCCTGTATTTGGGCATCTGGCAAAAGACGATGACCGGATCATGCCGGATATCAGTGTCGCGGGAGGGGGGATGGGGATAAACAAACCGCATAATTTATCCAACAAATGCTTGCGTGGATATTGGAAATCAGTAAAGTGGATGGAAGAAGTAACAACAAAACAACCAATAGACAGTCGGGCGGAAAAGGTGAAAAGACGCCGCCGCGGGTGTCGAAAAGAAAGGGATTGCACATGGCCAACATCATGAAAGAACTGAAAGCGGAAATCTCGCGCCTGGCGCGCCGGGAGATCACCAAGGAGCTGGCCGGCGTCAAGCGCATCCAGGCGGCGCAGCGCGGGCTGATTGCGGACCTGCGCCGCCAGCTGACGGCGGTGCAGAAGGAAACCACGATGGTGAAGAAAGCCGTGCCGGCTTCGGAGCTGCCGGTGTCCGCGCCGGCCGGCGACGCGGATCTCGCGGGCCGGTTCTGGATCAGCGGCAAAGGCGTCCGCGCCCTGCGCAAGCGCCTGGGCCTGACGCAGACGGAATTCGCCAAGCTGGCGGGCGTCAGCGGCCAGACCGTGGTCAACTGGGAATCCACCAAGGGCAAGATCTCCATCCGCCGCAAGGAAACGCCGGGGCGTCTGCGCGAAATCCGCAAGATGAACAAGCGCGCACTGCGCAAGCTGATGCCGGAAACGGCCAAGAAAGCGGCCAAGCCCGGCCGCAAGCCGGGGCGGAAACCCGGGCTGAAACCCGGCCGCAAGCCCGGCCGTCCGGCGGCGAAGGCCGCGACCGCAGCGGTTCAGGCCGGATAAGGTTCCCGCAAGGAATTCATGGCGTCCCGCAGCCCCCCCGGGTCTGCGGGACGTTTATTTTGTCTATCCGGTCGGATGCCGGAAATCCGGGGGAACGGGGTTGCCGCCCTCCCAGACGACGCGGCGGAAGAGCTCCGGGTCGGTATTGCCTTCGGTATTGATCAGCAGGACCTGCGACTGGGCGTCCAGCTTGAGCGCCTGCTTGAGGGAAGCGAGACCGGGGCATTCCGCGGCGAACATGAGGGCGCCCAGCGTCACGGCGCCGGATTCGCCGGACACGATCAACGGGTCGCCGGCGAGGGGCATGCCGTAAACGCGCATGCCTTTGGCGGCGACGAAGTCGGGGCAGGACAGAAAGACGTCCGCGTGGCGATCGAGGATTTCCCAGGCCAGGGGGCTGGGATCGCCGCAGGCCAGGCCGGCCATGATGGTATCGAGGGTGCCGCCGACGGAATGCGGGCGGCCGTCGCCCTGCCGGGCCGATTTAAACAGACAGGCGGCCTTGTCGGGTTCCACCACGGCGGTGACGGGGCGGTCGGCGCCGAAGAGCCCCTGGTAATAACCGATGACGGAAGCGGCGAGAGCGCCGACGCCGGCCTGGACGAGCACGTGGGTGGGGCGAACAATGCCCTGCGCGGCGAGTTGTTCCTGCACTTCTGCCATCAGGGTGGTGTATCCCTGCATGACCCAGCAGGGAATGTCTTCGTAGCCGGCCCAGGAGGTGTCGGAAATGATCTGCCAACCGTGGGTTTCGGCGTCGCGCATGACCTGCCGCACCGCGTCGTCATAGGTGCCCGCAATGACCTTGACGCGGGCGCCGTATTCCTCGATGGCGCGGATGCGCGGCCGGGAGGTGCGCTCGTGGACATAGACGACGCAGTCAAAGCCCAGTTCCATGGCGGCCCAGGCCACGCCGCGGCCGTGGTTGCCGTCGGTGGCGGTGGCGAAGCAGATGTCCCCGAGCTGGCGCCGGACCGCGTCGGACTTCAGTTCCGAAACCGTCAGTTCGCGGTCGCGGATGCCGAGACGCTTGCGGAGAAACTGATAGAGCGCAAAGGAGCCGCCCAGCACCTTGAAGGAATTCAGGCGGAGGCGTTCCGATTCGTCCTTGACCCAGATGCCGCCTACGCCGAGCATGGCGGACAGCCCCGGCAGGCTTTTCAGGGGGCTCATGCGGTAGCCGTCCAGCTGGCGGTGGAACTGACGGGCCACGCGGGTCACCGCCTGGGGCTTGAGGCGCTTCAGGGCCGGACAGTCGCCGGGCTGTCCGGCGTGCGGGTTGGCCAGCCATTGCAGGGGCGCGGATTGTGACGGGGGATTCATGCGGACCTTCCTGTGGGTGATTTCGTTCCCATGTTCGGTTCTGGCGCGGGAAAAGCAAGGGCAAACCGTGCCGGGGAAGAGGGCCGGACGGGCCGGGATTGACAGGCCGGCCGCCTTGGCCTACATCGGGATCATGAACATAAACGCATTGCCCAAGGTCGAACTGCATCGCCACGTCGAAGGCGCCATCCGCTATGCCACCATGAAGGAATGGGTGCTGGAGGACCGCTTGATTTCCCGGGACGCCACGGAAGAGGAGCTGCGGGACTTCATCCTGATCACGAAGCCGGTGGACGGACTGAAGGTGTTTCTCGAAAAATTCGGTCTGATCCACCGGGTGCTGACGGGCGCGGACCGCATTCGCCGCATGGCCCGCGAAGCGTGCGAAGACGCCCATGCCGAAGGCGTTCGCGTGCTGGAACTGCGCTATTCGCCCGTGTTCATCCAGGGCGAGCGGCAGAACCTGACCTTTGACCAGATCCACGGGGCGCTTCTCGACGGCCTGTCGGACGCGAAAAAGACCTGTCCGATGGCGGCAGGGCTGATCGGCATCCTGGGGCGGGAGTGGGATCTGCCGACGGCGTCCCGCGCGACCGAATTTTTCATTGCGAACCGGGACACGGTGATCGGCATGGACCTGGCCAACGACGAGGCGAATTTCACGGGCAGCCGCTTTGCCGGGCTGTTTCGAAAGGCACGGGAAGCGGGGTTGCATCTGACGGTGCATGCCGGGGAATCCGACATTCCCACGTCCAGCCAATCCATCCGCAGCGCGCTGGAGGAACTCGGGGCGGAGCGGATCGGCCACGGGGTGCAGATCTACAAAGATCCGGCCCTGATGGACGACGTGGCCCGGCGGGGGATTTTGCTCGAACTCTGCCCGACCAGCAACCTCCTGACGCGTTCCATCGCCTCGATGGATGCGTATCCCATCCGGCAGCTCCGGGCGGCAGGCATCCGGGTGAGCCTGAACGCCGACGACCCCGGGGTGTTCGACTACGACCTGAACCACGAATACCGGGCGATGGCGGACCTCCACGGGCTGGACGAAGCCGACTTCGCCGCGATCAACCGGGATGCGCTGGCGAGCAGTTTCCTTCCGGAGAAGGAAAAAAGGAACGCCCTGGGAGGGTGAGGCCGGCTAAAGCAGTTTTCATAATGTCATAGCCGTTCCACCCCCCCGACGGGGTCGTCGGGGGCTCCAAAGACAAGGATTCAGTGGCTGTTTGGAGCCGGGACGACCCCGTCCCGGTCGAATTCTGCGGCCACAGAATACATGAATATGCGCTAGCGCAGGCGGCGGCCGGGCCCGCCGGAGGCGGTGTTTTTGGCGGCCAGTTCCGCGAACCACTTCAGGGCATCGGTGGTATGGGGAAGGCAGGGGTCATGGGCGCCGTCATAGGTTTCCAGCCGCACGTCGCGGAATCCGGTGGCTTCCAGAGAAAGGCGAACCTTGTCCGCTGACTGCACCGGGGCGGTTTCGTCGCGCTTGCCGGCGCTGAGGAAGACCGGCACCTTGCGGAATTCGGCGCGGCCGGGCCGGTAGTTCACGAGGCCTTTGCTGGCCATGTCCTCGTTGCAGCCGCCCATGTACATGCCGATCAGGTTCCATTTGTCGCGGCAGAGAAGGGCGCCGAGCAGGCCGGAGCGCTTGGCGCCGCCGGAGAATCCCCCGGTGGCGACCGGCCACTGCCGGGCGCCGGGGAAGGCGGCGTCGAGGGCCAGGAGCCCGGCCTTGGCCATGGCCCAGCGCCATTCGGTGGTGTCGCCGGAGGTCGGGGAGGACGGCCCGTCGCCCGCGATGACGATCCAGCCGCCGGCCTCGCGCGCGGGTTCCAGATAGAAGTACATGTGGTCAATGGAGGACGCGTTGGCGGTGGCGGAAACGAGCAGGATGCGCCATTCCTTTTTCGGGTCGAAATCCGGCGGCAGCCAGAGGCCGACCGCGGCTTCGACGGCTTCGTTCTTGGATTTTTTCAGGGCCTTGATGGATTCCTCGTCCAACGGTGCGCGAAACGTCGTTTTCTGGCCGAGAGGGATTTCCGTGCCGGCGACGGTAATCGGTCCCTGGGGTGGGGCGGACGATCCGGCGGCGGCGACGGCCGTGTCAGGCGGAGGCTCGGCGAACTCGTTCGACGCCGGCGGTTCGCCGGGCAACGGCCCGAACGCCTCGTCCAGCAGCGCCTGATCGGCGGCGGAAAGCCGGTCCCGGGGAATGCGGATGGGCTCGCCGGCCCGGTTTTTCAGGATGACCTGGTCCCCGGACAGTTCCGCGAAGACCGCCATCAATTGCTTGCCGGAGGCGGCGGTCCAGAGGCGGGGACGGGACAGGTCGGGGGATTCGGCGGCCGCGGCATGCCCCAGAAGAAGCAATCCGATCCACAAGGCAAACAAACGTTTCATGGCGCCATCTCCCAGGTTGAAACAGATCCATTATGGGCTGGGGACGGGGGCATGGCCAGAGAAAACCGGGGACGGGAATATTCCCAATACGGCAGTTGGCGCGGCCTGTCAAATCCAGGCCTGAAAAAGGGGACACGGGAGAGCCGGGAGGGGAAAAGGGTGGCGCGGGGGGGTG
>ENA-UOXR01002223-UOXR01002223.1-bioreactor-metagenome-genome-assembly--contig:-NODE-2223-length-18389-cov-6.121741_pt1 | contig 18389 bp, 19 predicted proteins | sample MGYA00238164_ERZ764825 | MGnify/ENA primary metagenome ERZ764825 (study PRJEB28920, sample SAMN05720171) | bioreactor metagenome | isolation source: Anaerobic biogas reactor | place: USA:Washington...
ATCCGGATCATGCCCCCTCCATGACAGTCGCACGACCGCCAGTACGCAGACCAAAAGCATCATGGTCTCGAACAGGCTGTCGAACATGCGGTAATTCAGGTAAATGGCCGCGACGCGGTTGGGAGCGCCGGTTTCCGCCAGGGCGCCGCCAAGGTACTGGGCTAGCGCCAAGGGTTCGGCCGGTACGTGACCCTGGTCGTAGAGCAAGATGACCAGCCCGGCCAGGAGTGCCAGCCCGACGGCTTTGATCCACCGCGCCATGTCAGTTCACCTCCCTGTCGAGCCGGATCACCTGGACCGGATCCGCAGATCGGTTCTGCTTCGCCAGCAGCGCTTCGACGGCATCCAGGTGGTAGTCCTCGGTCCGGCCGTACATGGTCAGCTGCTGGTCCTTTTCGACCAGAAGCAGGTCAAAATCCTGACGGTCCAGGATTTCGCGTCCGGGCCGGGCCGTATGGATCACCTGCGTTTCCAACTCCTTTTCGGCCAACAGCTGCTCGATCGCCCGCAACAGGCGGTCTGCCTGCTTGGTCAAGCGGTCGTTGATGTCCTCGTCATGTTCGTGGACATAGTAGATCGTGATCAAGCGCTGTTTGCGCAGCGCCGCCAGGTAGAGCACCGTCGCCAGGCCGCAGCCGATCACGGCTTCGGCGATCGCCACATCCGGCGCCTGGTAGAGCAGGTAGGCCAGGGAAGCCAGCAGGGAAAAAACCGACAGGTAGATGACCGCCCGGCGCAGCTGGCCGGTGACAACCGCGGCGACGGCGAAAACCACCAAACAAACAAGGAGCAGCTTCTCAATCATCCATTGGCCCCCGCTTAACCTGGTAGCCGCTGCGGTGTGCCGAACGGGCAATGGCATGGGTGGCGATCGGATTGGTCAGCAGGACAAGGGCCGTGATCAGGCCCAGCTTGAGGCTGAAAAACGAAAACCCGGCCGAGACCATGATCCCGGCCATCATGGTCAGGAATCCGACGGTGTCGACCTTGGCGCTGATCAGGATACGGGCATAGAAATTTCGCAGCCGGAACATGCCGATGACACCGAAGCCCATGAAAATCAGGGCCGCGCCGATCAGAACGCCGCTGAGCAGGTTTTGCACCCACGTCATCTAGATGCCACCTCGTTTCTCGATAAAGCGGGCCATCAGGATGGTACCCAGAAAACCCAGGACCGCGTAAACCAGGGCGATGTCCAAAAGGAAGGCAAGATCCATCAGCCGCGCCAGGATCACGATGGCGACCAGGATCTTGGAGGCGATCATGTTAAGGCCCAAAAGCCGGTCCCAGACCGTGGGTCCGAGCAGAATGCGCAGCATCACGACGAGGCCGAGAAACGACAGCACAGCCAGGGCGACCGTCAGCATTCCGGGTCCCCCTTTTCTGTTGTTTCACGGCTTAAAATGCGTTCCAGGCGGCGGATCGCAGCCTGGCTGGCCATCGGGGTGAAGGTCAGAATCTCCAGATGCTGGCGGCCGTCTTCCTCGCCGATGTCGACCGTCACCGTCCCCGGTGTCAAGGTAACAGCGTTGGCCAGCAAGGCAACGGCAAGGTCGTCGTCCAGTGCCGTTTCGTAACGTACGATGTCGGTATCGTCGCGGCCCCGGACAATCCGAACGATCGCCGAAAAGCCGGATGCGTAGATCTGCCCCAGCAGCACGGCGGCATAGCGCAGCAAGCGAAGCGGATTGATGCGATAAACCCAGGTGTAATCGGACAGCAACAGCTGCGAATCAGTAATGGCCAGCGCGGCCAACGACAAAACGAGCCCCGTCACGATTTGTTCCCAGCCGATTTTCTCGTTCAGGATCACCCAGATGACGGAGAAAAGGAGCATGTAGGGCAAGCGTCGGGCAAGTTTTCGGATCGCAACCACCTCATAGATCCCGGATCGGAGCGCAGCGCCGAACCTGGCTTGTCTGGGATTCATTATAGCAGGCCGTCCGCAGCCCGGGCAAGGCGCACTGCCGGACCGGGAACATCCGGGCGGCCTTAGGCGTCCAACACAAGGCTGCTAAGCAGCAAAAAAACAAACGAGGTGTGAGACATGAAACGATTCACAAGCTTCATTTTAGCCGCCTGCCTGGCCGTCCTGACCCTGGCCGCCTGCGCGCCAAAGGCCCCGTCCCAGACAACGGGTGCCGGCGTCGACGAGATCGTCGCCGCGTTCAAAGCCCGGATGGTCGATGACGCCAAGGCAGACAACATGACCGAAGAGGACCTTTTCGGCAAGGGCGACGAGATGATGGGCGCCTACTTCACGGAAGACATGACCGTTCCGGCCGACCAGCGGCGCATCGCGGTCGACGTCAAATCGGAAGACCTGGCCGCCGGTACCGGCATCCAGGCAACCTTTAACGTCAACGCAGCCCAGATTCTGGTTCTCGAGGCGGCGTCCGCGGACAAGGTCGAGACCATCAAGACCGCACTTAACACGATGCTCGACCAGCAAAAGGAGCTCTGGTCGCAGTACCTGCCGGACCAGTACGAGATCGTCAAGAAGACCGTGCTCAAGTCTGAGGGCAACCTGATCGTCTACATCACCTACGTGAACGCCGACGCGCTCGAAGCCATCTTCGACGAACTGGCCGGCTAAGGGCGTCATCGCACCATGGTGTTCAGCAGCCTGACTTTCCTGCTCTTCTTCCTGCCGCTTTGCCTGGGCGCCTATTATCTGGTGCCGCAGCGCTTCCGGCAGGCGCGCAACCTGGTCCTGCTGCTGTTCAGCCTCGTCTTCTACGCCTGGGGCGAACCGGTCTACATCCTCCTGATGGTTTTCTCCACGCTCGTGGATTACGGGCACGGCCGCCTGATCGGACGCTTCCGGTCGCGGCCGCGCCTGGCGCGGCTCCTGCTCATCTCCTCTGTGGCGGTCAATCTGGGCCTTTTGGGCGTCTTCAAGTATGCCGGATTCATCGCTGCGGCGCTGAGCGGCCTGGCCGGCCTGCCGTTGGCGCCGCTCGAGCTGGCCTTGCCGATCGGGATTTCCTTCTACACCTTCCAGACGATGTCCTACACGATCGACGTCTATCGGGATAAGGTTCCGGTGCAGAAGAATTTCCTGGCCTTCGCCACCTATGTCAGCCTCTTTCCCCAGCTGATCGCCGGCCCGATCGTGCGCTACAGCACGGTGGCCGACCAGTTGGCGGGGCGGCACGAAACAGTCCCCCAGGTCGCCGCCGGCCTGCAGCGGCTGATCATCGGCCTGGGCAAGAAAGTCTTGCTGGCCAATTCGATCGGCCAGCTCTGGCAGACCGTCCGGGACACGCCAGTCTCCGATCTTTCCGTGCTCGGCGCCTGGCTTGGCATCCTGGCCTTCGCCTTCCAGATCTACTTCGACTTCAGCGGCTATTCGGACATGGCCATCGGCCTGGGCCGCCTGTTCGGCTTCAGTTTCGAGGAGAATTTTAACCAGCCCTACCGGGCGGACAGCGTCAGCGACTTCTGGCGCCGCTGGCACATCTCGCTGGGCAGCTGGTTTCGCGACTACGTGTATGTGCCGCTGGGCGGCAGCCGCGGCGGCGCCATAAAAACCTGGCTCAACCTGCTGGTTGTCTGGTTTCTGACCGGCCTCTGGCATGGGGCCAGCTGGAACTTTGTCGCCTGGGGGCTCTATTTCGGGCTTTTGATCGGTCTGGAGAAAGCCGGGCTGGGGCGCTGGCTGAGCCGGCTGTGGCGCCCGCTGCGCCACCTCTATACGCTGCAGGCTGTCCTGGCCGGCTGGGTGATCTTCGCCCTGGACAGCCTGACGGACATCGGGCGATACCTGCTCCTGCTGGCTGGTCTGGGCGGTGCGAGCCTAGCAGACGCGCAATCGCTCTACGACCTGTCCGCCTACGGCGTCCTGCTCGCGCTGCTGACCGCGATCTGCGCCGGCTGGCCGCAGCGGCTCGCCGCCGGTCTGGACCGGCGCTGGGAGAATCGGCTGCGCCCGGCCTGGTTGGCCATTGTTTTGCTCCTGTCGACAGCATGGCTGGTCGAGATGAGCTTTAACCCGTTCTTGTATTTCCGCTTTTAAGGAGGTCGTATGTCAGGGATCACCGGCATGAAAATCGCCATCATCCTCTTTTGTGCCTATCTGGCCCTGCTCGGCCTCGACTTGCTGGTCCGGCCCGACCTGACCTTTTCCGAGCTGGAGAACCGCCGCCTGGAGATGCGTCCGGCCTTCAGCTGGCCGGATCTGCTCAGCGGCGACTATGGCCGGGAACTGGAGCGCTGGATGGCTGACCAGATCGCCGGGCGCGACAGCTGGGTCGGCGTCAAGGCCGAACTGCTCCGCCTGATCGGCAAGCGTGAGAACCGGGGCGTCTACTTCGGCCGCGGGCATACCTTGCTGCAGCGCTTTGCCAAACCGTCCGATGAGGCGCTGGATGAGACGATCGCCGGGATCTTGCATCTGCAAAGCCTGCTGCCGGATCTGCCTGTCTCGCTGCTGCTTGCGCCGACATCGGCTGGCGTTTATCCCGAAAAGCTGCCCGCCCTGGCGGTCAGCGACGACCAGGCCGCATTTATCCGCCAGGTGGCGCGGCAGCTGGCCGGCCGGGTCCAGCTGGTCGATGTGCTGCATGACCTGGTCCAAAAAGCCGATGAGCCGATCTATTATCGCACCGATCACCACTGGACGATGCGCGGGGCTTATTACGCCTGGAGCAGCTGGCTTAGCCAAACCGGCAAGACGGCTGCGGACGAGGGCGATTATACCCGCGAGATTGTCTCGGAAATCTTTTACGGCACCTCTTGGGCGCGCGCCGGCCTCTACCGCCTGCCGCCGGACGCCATCGAAGTCATTCGGCCCAGGACACCCGTAGCCGTAACCGTGCGCGATGTCGCCGCCGGCGAGGTCACGGACAGCCTTTACCAGCCGGAATACCTGGAAAAGCGCGACCAGTACGGCTATTTTCTCGGAGGAAACCAGCCGCTGCTGGTAATTGAAAAGGAAGCAAAAGACCCCGGCGAACCCGAACGCCGCCTGCTGCTGGTCAAGAACTCCTACGCCAATTGCATGATCGAGTTCCTGCTGCGTGATTTTGACGAGATCCATGTCGTCGACCTGCGTTTTTTCCAGAACAACCTGGCCGCATACGCGCGGGACGCGGCGATCGGCGAAATCCTCTTTCTCTATGATGTGATCGGGTTCGGCAACGACCGCCAGCTGCGGCTGCTCACCAGAAGCGCTTAAATCCAGCCCTTGATCGCCCGGTACAAGCGCGGCGCCAGGTAGGAAAAGCCGCCGATGTTCGGATGCAGCCAGCCGTCCGAGTACAGCGCGGCACAATGCGGCGACACCGCCAGCCCGTCGACCAGGCGCACCTGGGGGTAGGCGGACGCAACCTGCCGGATCACGCCGGTCAGGTCCGCAAACGTCCCGCACGGCTGCTTGATCGCCAGGTCCTCGCGCCAGATCGGCGTCAGCACGACAATCGGGACAGCCGGGAAAACCTCGTTCAGACGGCGGTAAAAAGCCACGACATCGGATTGTATTTCAGACAGTGTTTTGCCGCTGTGCCAGTCGTTGGTTCCGTAGGCGACCGTAATCAGGTCCGGCGCGGGCAGTGTGTCCCAGTCGGTCAGGATCGCCGCGTCGTGCGTGATGTTGCCGATCCCCTGGTTGAGCGCGTCATAGTCGAGCAGTTCAGCCAGCTGCGCGACATAGCAAAAGGAGGGTTTGCCGGCGACAAAGCCCTGCGTGATCGAGTCGCCCAGGGCGAGCAGGCGCGGCCGGTTGACCGGCACGGCCGTCAGTTCGCCATCGGTCTCGATGCTGCGGATCGCTAGCGGCTTGTAGAGCGGCAGCCAGATCCGGACATGGCGCCAGTTATGTTCCGGGTTGTTGAGGCAAAAGGCGATCGGGCCGTTGCCGAGCCGGACGGCGTCGGTGTAATGGCCGTCGACATAGAGGTCGAAATGCTGGATGATGTCCAGCCGGCTGCCGGCCTGGTTGACCTTGCGCACGGTGTCGCCCAGCTTTTGCAAGATCTCGCCGAAGGTCAGCTCGCCCTTGATCTGGGCCAGCACTTTGCGGTTTAAATCGACAGTGCGGCACTCCAGAGTCAATTCGTGGCCGGTGGTCTCAAAATCAAAACAAACGCCCGACGAGCACTGGCTCATCAGGTCAAAAAAGGAATCGGCGGCATAAAACTGAAGCTGCGCCTCGCTGAAACGCAGCCAGGTGACATAGCCGTCCTCGTCGGCGCGATGGCTCAAGCTGTTGCGGACCAGGCCGGACAGCTGCTCGGATACAAGCTTCATGGATCCTCCCCCGCCGCCGGGTGCGGCTGAAAAGATTATAGCACGGCCGGGAAGGTTTGGATATTCGTTCAGTCCGGCGTCTCTTTTGACCGGCTCTTGTCCTCGATCAGCTTGCCGTAAGTCACGCTGGCGCTGCCGAACCGGCTGCGCACGTCGTCGATTGCCCGATCGAGCTTATCTTGCTTTTCCAGGCCGCCGGGCCGGGCCGCGGCCCCCTCCAGGTCAAAAAGCGTCAGCTGGTCGGCGCAGTCCGGCCTGAACCCGCTCACGCTGACCCCGATCAGGCGGATCGGCGTCGTCCGGTCCCAGTGCTGGTCCAGAAGATGACAGGCCTGGGTATAGATCTCGCGGGTCGCGCAGGTCGGCCGGATATGTGTCTGGCGGGTAATCACGGAAAAATCATGGAACTTGAGCGTGATCTGCACGGTTGTACCGCGCTTTTGGTGCCGGCGCATCGACGCCGCTACGTCGTCGGTCAGCGCCATCAGGATCCGACAGGCTTCGTCGCGGTCGGTCACGTCGCGGCTGAGGGTCGTCGAACGGCCGATCGACTTGGCCTCGTCGGGCTCGTGTGGCGTCACTGGCGCGTCGTCCCGGCCCCAGGCGTGGTCATGAAGAACCTGCCCCTGGCGGCCGAAGCGCCTGGCCAGGAAGGCCGGGTCGAGGCGGGCCAGGTCCCCGATCGTCCTGACGCCCATTCCGACCAGTTTGTCTGCCGTGCTCGCGCCGACCCCGTAGAGGGCGCGGACCGGTAACGGCCAATAGCGTTCGGGCAGGTCGGGGTAATCGAGACAAGTGATGCCGAGTGGCTTTTTCATCTCCGATGCCATCTTGGCCAGAAACTTGTTCGGCGCGATGCCGATCGAGCACCAAAGCCCGAGTTCGTCCTTGATCCGGTCCATGATCTGCTGCGCGACCAGGCGCGGCGGACCCCAGAGCCGTTCGCAGCCGGACATGTCCAGCCAAGCCTCGTCGATGCTGTTTTGCTCCAGCAGCGGGCTGTAGCCGCCAAGAAGCGACATGACCTCAGCTGATTTCTGCTCGTAAAAATCATGGTCGGGCGGCACGAGTGCCAGCTGCGGGCAAAGCCGAAGCGCGTCACGCAAAACCATCGCAGTGCGGACGCCCAGGGCGCGCGCCGGGTAGTTGGCAGCCAAAATAATCCCCGAGCGACGCTTGGGATCGCCAGCCACCGCTGCCGGGCGGCCGGCTAGTTCTGGATTGCGCGTCGTTTCGCAGGTGATGTAAAAGGCGTTCATGTCAACCAGAAAGATGACGCGGTCCAAATCCCTTGTTCCCTTTCCTGGTCAAAGGCTGTCCATCAATAGAGCAGCTCATTGCTAAACAGTCCCTTTGCCGGCTTGAGGCAAGCCGCAGGCCGGACGCGCGGTTACTGCCGATCCCAGTAGGCCTTGCACTCGTAGTGCTCATAGAGCATTTTCTCGTATTCGCGCGGAATCGGCAAGCTCATGTCGAATTTCGGGCAGCCCTTGATTTTTTCGCGATCCATGCTGACCGACACCCTTTTCTGCTTCCAGCTGATCCAGTCGATCCACTCGGGGTCGATCAGGATCTTTTTGCTGTTCATGGCCTTTTGTGTCTCGATCAGCAAGTAGCGGATCTCCCAGGTCTTGTCGTCGACCAGCAGGTCCTCGACCGCACCCAAATCGCCATTGTTGGTGGCGATCTTGTAGCCGATGACATTGACGCTGCTGTGCAGGTTGGGGCCCTCGTAGTCCGGGTCGCGGGCTATGGTTCGCTTCACGCTCCAGCTGAGCGGATGCGGCGCGGCGGACTGCGTGTAGCCGGCTTCGGACAACGCATCGGCGCCGCCCAGGTAGGCCGGCCAGCGGTAGTGCTCGATAATCTTGGTTTCCAGGTCGCGTGAGAGCGGTTTCTCCCGATCCAGGGGCGGGCTGTCCTCGATCTGTTCACGGGTCAGGTTGACCCGGATCATCTCCTGGTCGTTGTTGATCTCCGTGATCGCGACCGGTGCGATCAGGACCTGGCGGCCCAGGAAACCGGTCTTGTCGACCAGGTAACGCACGGTCCACTGGTCGTCATCAAAATACAAGTCGTTCACTTTGCCGATCTCACCGTCGCGGGCCACGAACAGGTGACCTCTCATCTCTTTGACACTCATCAGCATATCCATCACACTCCTATCTTCTTCGGATCAGGTTGATGATCCAAAGCAGGACGGTCGCCCCGATAACCGAGACCAGAAGGCTCCATAAGTTGAAGCCGGTCACACCGGAGGCGCCGATCAAGTCCATCAGGAAACCGCCCAGAAAACCGCCGACGACACCGACGGCGATATTGGCCAAAAGGCCCATACGGGCGTTGTTGCGGGTCAGCATGCTGGCGATCCAGCCGGCGATGCCGCCAACGACAATCCAGGATAACCAGTTCATGGTCCATCACCTCTCAGATTCGCCGGCAATCGGGCCGGCAGATTAATCTGAACTCATTATAACCCGGCGCGGATGGCAGCACAGGAACTTTGGTTACCAAAAGAGTTGTTGTCAGGACAGGCGGTTCTTGAAGTCCTCATAACCGAAGGAACGGATCAGCTGGAGTGTCCCGTCCTTGCGCCATAGCAGGATATCCGGCAGTTTCATGCCGTTGAAGGTGTTGCTCTTGACCATCGTGTAGATCGCCATGTCGCAAAAGACGAGCCGGTCGCCCGGAGCAAGCGGTCGGTCGAACGCGTAGTCGCCGATGACATCGCCAGCCAGGCAAGTCGGACCGCCCAGCCGGCAGGTCCAGGGGTTCTCGCCGGGCTGTCCGGCGAGAAGGACGTTCGGCCGGTAGGGCATTTCGAGCACATCCGGCATATGGCAGGTGGCCGAGGTGTCGAGGATGGCGATCGGCAGCGTGTTGTGGACGATGTCGATGACCTGAGCGACCAGGTAGCCGGCGTTGAGCGCAATCGCCTCACCGGGCTCAAGGTAGACGGCCAGCTGCGGGTGACGCGACTTGAAGTCATGAAGCAATCCGACCAGGCGCCCGATGTCGTAGCCCGGCCGCGTGATGTGGTGCCCGCCGCCAAAATTGACCCATGCCATGTTCTCCAGGTAGCGGCCGAAACGCTCTTCGAAGACCGGCAGGATCTCGGCCAGGGCATCCGCATCCTGTTCGCAGAGGCAGTGCAGGTGCAGGCCGCTCAGGCCCTCGAGCAGATCCGGGCGGAACTCGGACTGGATCACGCCCAGGCGCGAACCCGGCACGCAAGGGTCGTAGAGGCTGTGTGCCTGGGTCGGCTTTTCCGGGTTGACGCGCAGCCCGCAGACCTTGCCGGCCGCCAGGGCACGCGCTCGGAAGCGCTGCCACTGGCCGAACGAGTTGAAAACCAGGTGGTCGGCGACCGCCAGGATCGCGTCGAACTCGGCGTCGGTGTAGGCCGGCGAAAAGACATGGGTCTCCTTGCCGAAGTGTTCCCGGCCCAGCCGGGCTTCGTAGAGGCCGCTGGCCGTCGTCCCGTCCAGATAGCGGGCGATCAGCGGGTAGACGGCAAACATGGAGAAGGCTTTCTGGGCCAGCAGGATCTTGCAGCCGGCGCGGTCGGCGACCTGACGCAGCAAGATCAGGTTCTCTTCCAGCTTTCGCTCGTCGACGACGATGCAGGGCGTGGCGACTCCGGTCAGGTCGGGCAGCTTTTGCATCTCAGTCCACCAGCACGGGGTTGAAATCTTCCTGCCAGGGCAGGCCCCAGCGGTTGAGGGCGTCCATGAACGGGTCGGGGTCGAACTGCTCGACGTTGTAGACACCGGGTCTGGACCAGGCGCCGGTCATGACCAGCATCGCCCCGATCATCGCCGGCACGCCGGTGGTGTATGAGATCGCCTGCGAGCCGACCTCACGGTAGCTCGCCTGGTGGTCGCAGATGTTGTACAGGTAATATGTCTTGGGTCTGCCTTCCTTGACGCCCTTGAAGATGCAGCCGATGTTGGTTTTGCCGACCGTGCGCGGGCCAAGGCTGGCCGGGTCGGGCAAGACGGCCTTGAGGAACTGGAGCGGAATGATCGGCCGCCCGTCGAACATGACCGGCTCGATTGCGGTCATGCCGACGTTTTCCAGGCACTTGAGGTGGGTCAGGTAGCTCTGGCCGAAGGTCATGAAGAAACGGATGCGCCGGATGCCGGGGATGTTTTTGGCCAGTGACTCCAGCTCCTCGTGGTGGAGCAGGTACATGTCCTTTTGCCCGATGCCCTCGAAATCGTAGACGCGCTTGATCTCCATCGGCTCGGTCTCGACCCAGTGGCCGTTATCCCAGTAGCTGCCCTTGGCGGTCACTTCGCGGATGTTGATCTCCGGGTTGAAGTTGGTCGCGAACGGGTAGCCGTGGTCGCCGCCGTTGGCGTCCAGGATGTCGATCTCGTGGATCTCGTCGAAATGGTGCTTGAGCGCGTAGGCGGAAAAGACACCGGTGACGCCTGGATCGAAGCCGCTGCCCAGCAGGGCCGTGATGCCAGCTTCCTTAAACCGGTCGTGGTAGGCCCACTGCCAGCTGTATTCAAACTTGGCCGTTTCGCGCGGTTCGTAGTTGGCCGTATCGACATAAGGCGTCCTCGTCGCCAGGCAGGCCTCCATGATCGTCAGGTCCTGGTAGGGCAGGGCCAGGTTGAGCACCACGTCCGGCTTGAAACCCTCGATCAGGGCGATCACCTGGGCCGTGTCATCGGCGTCGACCGGAGCCGTGCGGATGATCGTCTGGCCGCCGGACAGTTTTTCTTTCAAAGCCTCACACTTGGCGACGGTCCGGCTGGCGATCAGGATCTCAGAAAAGACGTCGCTGTTCTGACAGCACTTGTGGATGGCCACGCTGGCGACACCGCCGCAGCCGATGATCAATGCTTTTCCCATGGGGCACCTCCTGGTTTTGTCTAGAGCCGCCGCGTCCGCCCGGAGAGGACGGCCAGCAGCAGCTCGCGCATGGTCTTGAGGGCGGTCGCCGTCGCGATCCCGCTGGGGTCGAGCGGCGGCGACAGTTCGTTGAGGTCACAGGCGACAATGTTGAGGGATCCCGCCAGGCGGATCGCCCCCAGCAGGTCTGTGAAGGACAGTCCGCCCGCCTCCGGCGTTCCGGTACCGGGAAAGACAGCCGGATCGAGCACGTCGAGGTCGATCGTCAGGTAGACCGGGCGGCCGGCCAGCTGGCGCACCGTGTCGCCAAGGCCTTCCAGGTCGAAGAAGCGCGTCCGGACATGCGTCTTAGCCCAGGCGATCTCCTCGCGTTCGCCGGAACGGATGCCGAACTGGTGAATGCGCCCGTCACCGAGAAGTTCCCAGCAGCGCCGCATCACGGTCGCGTGGGACAGCTTCTCGTCCTGGTAGCTGTCGCGCAGGTCGGCGTGGGCATCCAGGTGGATCATGTGCAGATCGGGGAAGACGCGCGCGGCGGCCCGCACCGCGCCCAGAGTGACCAAATGCTCGCCCCCGATCATCAGGGGCAGCTTGCCGGCGGCCAGGATGGCCCGGCTGCGTTCCTCGATCAGGTCGAGTGCCCGGGCGGGGTTGCCGAAGGGCAAGTCGAGATCGCCGCTGTCGCAGACGGCAAAATCGGCCAGGTCCAGATCCTGGTAGGGGCTGTAGGTCTCGATCGAGTAGCTCTCGGCGCGCATGACACGGCTGGCCTGGCGCGTGCCGGGCCGGTAAGAAGTGGTGGCATCGAGCGGCGCGCCGAATATGACCGCCTGCGCGTCGTCGAACGCGGCCGTACAGCCCAGGAACGCATCCGCTTCCCTATCCCAAGTCGACATGTTCCACATCCTCCAGCAAATGCTGCACGTAGTTGGGCAGTGCGAAAGCGCCGCGATGCAGGTTGGTGTTGTAGTAGCGCGTCTCGATGCCCAGTTTTTTCCATTCCCGTGCCTTGAGATCCTGGACCGGGTGAAAGCGGTTGGACGCGAAGCCGAACAGCCAGTGGCCGGACGGGTAGGTCGGGATATGGGCCTGGTAGACCCGGCTGATCTGGAACGACTCGACGATGCGCTTGTGCGCCCGCTGCATGGCGATGGCGTCCACGTCGTAGAAGGGGCTCTCGTGCTGGTTGACCAGGATGCCGTCCGCGTTCAGCGCCTTGTAGCAGTTGCCGTAGAACTCGCGCGTGAACAGCCCCTCGCCCGGTCCGAACGGATCGGTTGAGTCGACAACGATCAGGTCGTAGTGGCCTTCGTAACGGCGGACAAACTTGAGCCCGTCCTGGATGTGGATCGTGACGCGCGGGTCGTCCAGCCGGCCGGCTGTGAACGGCAGGTAGGTGCGGCTGGCCTCGATCACCATCTGGTCGATCTCGACCAGGTCGATGCTCTCGATCGAAGGATAGCGCGTCAGCTCGCGCACAACGCCGCCGTCTCCGGCGCCGATCACCAGGACGCGGCGGATCTCGGGGTTGACCGCCAGCGGCACGTGGGCCAGCATCTCGTGGTAGATGAACTCGTCCTTCTCGGTCAGCATCAGGAACCCGTCCAGAATCAGCATACGGCCGAACTCCTGGGACTCGAAGACGTCGATGCGCTGGAATTCGCTCTGCGCGCTGTAAAGCTGGCGGTCGACCTGGATCGACAGCTTGACATGCGGCGTATGCTTTTCCGAAAACCACAGTTCCATAATGTCTCCCATTCTATCTCGCGATGACGTTGATATGCGTAACATCCGGGTCTTCGGTGCCGGTCAGCTGGCAGCCCTTGGCCTTGGAATACACGATGGTGCGGATGATCTCCTCGGTGATCGCCTCGCCCGGCGCCAGGATGGGGATGCCGGGCGGGTAGCTCATGACAAACTCGCTGCAAACCTGCCCGGCGCAATCCGCCAGCGCCAGGGCGCGTTTGGGCGCGTAGAAGGCCTCCTGCGGGCTCATCACCACCTGCGGGTTGATGTACTCCGTATCGAGCATGTCGGCTCGGTCGCGCCGGAATCGGCGGCGGATCTCGGACAATGCGCTGACCAGCCGCTCCAGGTCCTGGATGCGGTCGCCCATCGAGAGGTAGGCCAGGATGTTGCCGATGTCGCCGAACTCGATCTGGATGTCGTATTCGTCGCGCAGCAGGCTGTAGACCTCGATGCCGGCCAAGCCCATCTCCAGCGTGTTGACAGCCAGCTTGGTGGTGTCGAAATCAAAGACCGTGTCGTGGTCGATCAGCTCGGCGCCGTAGGCATAGTAGTCGCCGATCTGATTGATTTCCTCGCGGGCGTAGCGGGCCAGCTCGGTGACCCGGGCAAAGATTTCCCGCCCGTTCAGGGCCAGTGTCTTGCGCGACAAGTCGAGACTGGCCAGGAGCAGGTAGGAGCCGCTGGTCGTCTGGGTCAGGTTGATCACCTGGCGCACGTAGTCGGCGTTGATACGCGGCCCGCAGAGCAGGAGCGAGCTCTGGGTCAGGCTGCCGCCTGACTTGTGCATGCTGACCGCCGCCAGATCCGCGTCGGCCGCCATGGCCGACAAGGGCAGGTTCTCGCCGAAGCTGAGGTGGGTACCGTGAGCCTCGTCGACCAAAAGCAGCATGCCGTGGTCATGGGCCAATCGGGCGATCGCGGCCAGGTTGGAGCAAATCCCGTAATAGGTCGGATTGTTGACCAGGATGGCCTTGGCCTCCGGGTTGGCCAGGATGGCAGCCCGCACATCGTCCAGCGACATGCCCAGGGAGATGCCCAGCCGCCGGTTCAGCTGCGGGTTGATGTAGACCGGCACGGCGCCGTTCAGTACCAGGGCGTTGATCACGCTGCGGTGCACGTTGCGCGGCAGGATGATCTTCTCGCCTTTCTTGCAGACGGACAGGATCATGGCCTGGACTGACGAGGTGGTTCCGTTGACCATGAAGTAGGCGGCAGCGGCGCCAAAGGCTTCGGCAGCAAGCTCTTCCGCTTCCCGGATCACCGAGACGGGATGGCAGAGGTTGTCAAGCGGCTTCATCGAGTTGACATCCAGACGCAGGCACTGCTCGCCCAGCAGGCGGGTCAGTTCCGGGTTGCCTTTGCCGTGCTTGTGCCCCGGGACATCGAAGGGCACGATCCGTTGGGCGTGGACGGCTTGCAGCGCGGTCACGATCGGGGTTTTGTGCTGTTGTTCAAGATTCATGGCGCGCTCCTGTCATCTGGTTCTTTCCATTATACCGCAGCAGGCGCCTGGGCGAAAAGGGCAGCCGGTCAGTCCGGCCTGATCGCAGACGGGAAAAAGAAGCCGCCCGGCTCGTAGATGAAATGCCCGGACAGGTAGTGCTTTTTTAAAGCCCGCTCCAGGCTGGTGGTCTCCGGCCAGTCCTCCGGGCTGGAATCCGGCATCTCGAAGACAAAACGGAACACCGCCTTGCCGGAGCTTTTCGACGGGAAAACCGTGTACTTGCTCTGGAAGGCGACCAGGTTGGCGTCCGGGCGCAGCAGCAATCGCAGCTGGGGGTCCATCATCCAGGAATGGCAGGAAAAGGCCTTGTAGGGAAAATCCGGGAAGCAGGCGTCGACCAGGCGGACCGCGTCGCGGTAGGACTGTTCGCAGACCGCCGGCGCCAGGGATTCGTCTGCCGGGATGTGCACGCCCAGGACCGGGTCGTCCGCGGTCAGCACCAGGTGCCAGTCGTCCTGCGCGAGGGATACCTCCTCGCGCGCGGCGCGGCCTTCTCCCAGGACCGGGTAGCCTTGCCAGGCGCCGTCCTGCCATCGCACCGCGGCTTCGTAAGATCCGTCCTCATCGGTCAGGCCCGGGCTGCCCAGGGCAAAGCCGCTGCGGTGCAAGGTCTGTTGGTCGACCAGCGTGCACAATCGGCCGTCGCGGTGCCGGAAAACCTGGACATGCCCGCCGAAACGGGGCTTGATCTCGATGTTGAAGCGCCCGATGCGCAGCAGCCGGCCGTCGATGTAGCCCAGGCACCAGCTGAGGTCGCCCAGGCTGAAGCCGAACCTCTTGTAGCGCCGGATGTGCATACGCAGGCTTCCTTCGAAGCTTTGCAAAGAACGCCGCTGGATGTCGCCGGGAATGCCTCGGGCCTGCCAGGCGGCGACCGTGGCGGGGACCGCTGGCGGCAGCAAAAACAGCGGCAGCAGGTTATGACCCAGGGAATCGGCGCCTTGCGGCGCTTCGGGCAGATCGAGCTCGGCCAGTTCGGCGCGGAAGGCGCTCCGGTCAGCCATGGCCGCTTGCATCAGGAGCAGGAAGCAGGCCAGGTCCGGCTGGCTGCGCAGCAGGGCGGCTCCGGCCAGAATCCTGGGGAACGGATCCGTGAACATGCCGTAGGTTTCGTTCAGGCGGCGAAGGTGATCCTCGTCGACCAGCGGGCAGCCCTCGCGCAGATAACGCGCCCGGACCGGGCCGTAGAGATCCTGCCAGCGCGGCGGGCAGCGCCGGACAGCGAGCTTGTCCAGCAGAAGGTCCAACGTCTCCAGGGGCATGCGAAGGTCTGCTTCCATACGGCACCTCTTCCCTGCTTGATGAAGCAAGCTGTTTTGATCCATCTTAACGCCAAAGCAGGTCGGATGCCAAGTCTCAAACCGTCAGGAAGACGCTACATCGGGCGCTTGGGGCGCCCGCACCCACAAACTCAGCAGGGCGCCGGCCAAACAGAGCAGGGCCGAAACGCGGTAGCTGACCAGGTAGGCGCCGGTCAGATCGTGGACGATCCCGCCCAGCAGCGGGCCGAACACGCCGCCCCCGCCCCAGGCTGTGAAAAGCAGCCCGTAATTAAAGCCGAGATGGGCGACGCCATAGTAGTCAGCGATGATCGCCGGGAAATTGGTCAGCATGCCGCCGAAGGAAAAGGCGACCAGGGCGGTGCCGATGGCCAGCGGCCAGAAGCTGGTCATCTGGGGGAAAAAGATGAAGCTGATCGCCTGCACCATGAAAATGGACAGCAGGGTCGCCCGGCGCCCGATCGCGTCCGAGATCAGGCCGGTCAGGATGCGGCCCAGCCAGTTGAACACGGCATAGACCATCACCAGGAGCGTCGCCCGGGCCGGTGTCAGGCCGGCCTGCTCCTGCCCGATCGTCGACAGCTGGCCGAGGATCAGAAGGCCGGCGAAGGTGCCGAATAAAAACATCAGCCAGAGCAGGATGAACTGGGGCGTGCGCACCATCTCCCGCCAGTTGGCGGCCGGTGCCTCGGCGCGTGAAGCTGGCTTCTCCGGCTCGGCGGGCGGGTTGTCGATCAGGGCGCGGAAGAAGAAAATCAGGGCACTGAACAGGACGCCGAGCATGACGAAGGTCAGCCGCAGGCCAAATTGGCGGATCAGGGCATTGGTCAGCGGTGCGATGTAGATCCCGGCCAGGCCGAACCCGCTGACCACAATCCCGGAGATCAGGCCGCGGTGTTCGCGGCCAAACCACTTGACCGCGGTCGGCGTCGTGGTGGCGTAGCCGTAACCCATGGCGACGCCGAAGACCAGGCCGAAAAAGACGGACAGGCCGGTGACCGTCTGGAACAGGCCGGAAAAGATGAATCCAATCCCGGTCAGCACGGCGGCGGCCAGCAAGACCCGCTTGGGCCCGAAACGGTCCTGAGCCCGCCCGGCGGGCACCATCAGGACGGCAAATACGGCGCAAGCGATCATGTAGGGGATCTGGGACTGGATGGCGGTCCAGCCCTCGCTGCGCAGGGCGGCGGCGAAAACACCCCAGGAGTAGAGCACCCCCAGGGCCAGATTGACGCCAAGTCCGGAAAACGTTACGATCCAGCCTTTACGGCTGTGCTGTGTCGTCGTGCTCTTCGTTGCGTGTGTCATAACAGGCACCCGTAGTCGTGAAGCCGGCGGCAAACCCGCGTTATTTGCCAGGCGGTCGTTGTGGTCAGCGGCCAGTCTGGGGCGGTTGATAGCATCATTCTACTCGATCCGGACGCCAGCTACAAGCGCCGCCCAATCATCAGGACCCGGTGAAGATCAGCCGGATCGAGACAATCTCGGACTGGCTGGCGATCCGCCAGGGCGGGCCCCAGGTCCCGACCCCTGACGTGACCAGCTGGGTCAGGCCTGCGCTGTCCAGGCGGCCATAACCGTTTTCGTAGACTTGGCTGACAATCAGGCTGCCGGGCCAGATCTGCCCGTTATGGGTATGCCCGGACAGCATCAGGTCAACCGGCTGAATACGGGCGTCGGCAAGCCCCAGCGGGTTGTGATCGAGCAGCACGACCGGCTGGTCCAACGAAACGTCGGAGAGCAGGTCAGAAAGGTCTTTGCGTTTGCCCAGCTGGGCCCCGATCGGCGAACGGTCCAGCCGGCCTGCCAGTAGGATGCCCCGGACGGTCACCGTCTCGTCGAGCAGGACGCGGATGCGGGCTTGCCTTAGCAGGGTCAGCATCTGGTCTAAATCTTCACCCGCGTCGTGATTGCCCAAAATGGCATAGACGCCATCTGGCGCCTGCAGCTGGCCAAGGACCGCCGCGGCCCGCTCCGGTTCGGCCAGATCGGCATAGGTGCCGTCGAACAGGTCGCCGGCCAAAAGGATCAGGTCCGGCTTTTGTGCGTTGACGGCATCGACAAAGACTTGCAGCCGTTCGGCGTCCATCACCAGGCCCATGTGCAGATCCGAGGCCAGCACGACCTGCAGTTCGGAAACGTCGGCCGGCTTGGCGATTTTAATCGTTTCCTGGACGACCCGGATCTGGCGGGCGTTCCAGCTGGCGTAGACGGCGATGGCCGCGATCAGGGCCAGGATTACAACGCCCGACCAAATGGCGCTTCTGCCCGTCAACGGGTGCGTCTTGCGCCAGCCGCGCAGCAGATGCCAAAGCGTGCGCAGCAGGTCAAAGGCCAACACGATCAAAAGTGTTACGGCGAACAGGCCAAGCCAGGTGTTGCGGACATGCCCGGCCAGGCGCCCCCAGCCGTCCTTGGGGCCGATGCGCTCTATAACGAGCGAAGCGGCGGCAACAAGATAGGCCAGGCCGAACAGCCATGACAGCCAGCGGGGTGCAAACAGGCGCAGCCACTGGATGGCGCGCAGACCGACATAGAAGGTCACCAGGGCGTAGGCAGCGATGAAAAGGATATAGAAGCTCATATGGCCCCCTGCAACAAAGTCTGTTCTTACCATAACCGGTTCGAACCGGCCTGTCGGACACCGGGGTTACGGCCAGAAAAAAGCCGGGGGGGAAAGCGTCGCTTCCTCCCCGGCCGGCAAATCTGATCGCTCAGCTGTCAAAGGCGAATCTTGCGGA
>ENA-UOXR01002228-UOXR01002228.1-bioreactor-metagenome-genome-assembly--contig:-NODE-2228-length-18343-cov-6.072069_pt1 | contig 18343 bp, 15 predicted proteins | sample MGYA00238164_ERZ764825 | MGnify/ENA primary metagenome ERZ764825 (study PRJEB28920, sample SAMN05720171) | bioreactor metagenome | isolation source: Anaerobic biogas reactor | place: USA:Washington...
ACTTCGTTGGTGATGCGGCGGGAGATGTGGGCCAAAAGCTCATAGGGGATGCGGGCCCAGTCCGCGGTCATAAAATCGTCCGTGGTGACGGCGCGGATGGCGATGGCGGTGTCATAGCTGCGCCCATCCCCCATGACGCCCACGGAGCGGATGTTGGTGTTGACGGTGAAAAACTGGCTGACGCCTGGGGCAAAGCCCGCCTGATCAAACTCCTCCCGCAGGATGGCGTCGCTGTGGCGGGTGATGGCCACCTTTTGGGGCGTTAATTCCCCCAGGGTGCGGATGGCAAGGCCGGGGCCGGGGAAGGGCTGGCGGTCCACCATCTCATCCGGCAGGCCCAGCACCCGGCCCAATTCCCGCACCTCGTCCTTAAACAGGGGGCGCAGGGGCTCAATCAGGCTGGTGAAGCCCAGCTCCCGGGGCAGGCCGCCCACATTGTGGTGGGACTTGATAACGGCGCTGCCGGGCGCGGCGCCCGACTCGATCACATCCGGATAGATGGTGCCCTGGGCGAAATGGTCCAGCCGGCCCAGCTTCAAGGCCTCCTCCCGGAACACCGCCACAAAGGCGTGTCCGATAATCTTGCGCTTTTCCTCCGGGTCGATAACGCCCCTCAGCTTTTCATAAAAATGGGCGGAGGCGTCCACCGCACTGAGGGATACGGGGAAATGCCGGGTGAACACCTCCTTGACCATCCGGGATTCCCCCTCCCGCATAAAGCCATGATCCACATACACGCAGTAAAGCCTGTCGCCAATGGCCTGATAAATAAGGGCCGCGGCTACCGCGGAATCCACCCCGCCGGAAAGGCCCAGCAGCACCCGCCCCTCCCCCGCGGCGGCCTTGATCTCCTCCACGGCGCGCTGGGCGTAGTTCTCCATCCGCCAGCTGCCGGGGCAGCCGCAGATGTCCCGCACAAAGCGGGTGAGGATGGCCAGGCCCTGCTGGGAATGGCTGACCTCTGGATGAAACTGCACGCCAAAAAGCCTTTGGCCCGGGTTTTCCATGGCGGCGATGGAGCAGCTGTCGGTATGAGCGATTGCCACAAAGCCACGGGGCAGAGCGCTTACCTGATAGCGGTGGCTGTTCCAGCAATCGCAATGCGCTTCAAGGCCTGAAAACAACAGGGAGCTGGTGTCCAGCCGCACCTGGCGCAGGCCGTATTCCCCTTTTTGGCTGCCGGTCACCTGGCCGCCCAGGGCATGGGCCATCAGCTGCATGCCGTAGCAGATGCCAAGGACAGGCAGCCCCAGGGAAAACACCCCCGGGTCGCAGCGGGGCGCCGTCTCCTCCTTAAGGGCGGCAGGGCCGCCGGAGAGGATAATGCCGCTGGGAGCTATCTCTTTGATGCGTTCCAGGCTTATGTCATAGGGCAGCACCTGGGAGAACACCCCCGCCTGACGCACCCGGCGGGCGATCAGCTGGGTAAACTGGCTTCCAAAGTCGATGATCAGGATGGTTTGATCCATGGCTGGCCCCTCTCTTAAGCCTTAGGCTTCTGTTTCGTTCTCAATGATAACCTGGCAGGGTTTCAGGGCCTGAAGCGCCGTGCGGTGCCCCCGGGGTGTGGCGCCGGCGCAGCAGGCGGCATCCACCCGCACCCGGGCCTCCGGCAGGGCGGCCTTGACGATCAGCGCGTTTGAGATCACACAGATGTCTGTGCACAAGCCCACCAGGGTGACGCCGGCGATGGCCTCCGCGTGGTTCATCGCGATAAGCTTTTCCCCCAGCTCCCAGGAGCCAAACACCGGCTTGTCAATGGCGGGAAGGGCCCTTAGGGCCTCCAGCTCCCGGGCGATTTGCCAGCCCTCGCTTCCTTTTTGGCAGTGAAGGACGGGCAGAAATTGCCCTTCCTGGCTGTTTCGGTACTCCGGCCCGTGGCTGTCCCGGGTGAACAGCACGGGGCCCTGATGCCCCTTTACCCTGTCCACCACCCGGGGCAGAATGGCCTGGGCCTCCGGGGTGCCCAGGCTGCCGGTGATAAAGTCGTTCTGCATGTCCACCACAATCAGGATGTCCTGCACTTAGGCCTCCTTGATGCTGCCGTCCGGGTTAAACAGCGGCAGCGTCTGAAGGAAGAGGATGTCCTCCCGGTCCTTGGCAGGGCCCTCCGCCAGGATGGCCATCTTGCCCACCACGGTGCCGCCCGCCTCGCTCACCAGCTTTTCCACCGCCTTGAGGGATTCCCCGGTGGAGATCACATCATCCACAATCAGCACCCGGCGGCCCCGCATGAAATCCGCATCGTTCTGGTCGATGAAGAGCATCTGGCGGTTCACCGTGGTGATGGAGGTCACCTCGGTGGAAAACACATTGCGCATATAAAGCTTCGGGGCCTTCCGGGCGATAAGGTAGCGGTTTTCCCGGTTCTGGCGCGCCATTTCATACACCAGAGGGATGCCCTTGGACTCCGCGGTGATGAGCACATCATGCGCCGGCGCTATGGCGTTTAGCCCCTTGGCGCAGGCGATGGTCAGCTCCACATCTCCAAAAATCACAAAGGCGGCGATGTACAGCTCCTCATTAACAGCGCACAGCGGCAGGCGGCGGGTGAGGCCAGCGACCTGAATATCGTAATGCATGCTTCCTCCTAAATAATCGCCCGATAGGGCGGGGTTTTTCATTTGAATTGTAGAAGTCCGGCCTTAACTTGTCAATGAAATCAGCCGGGCGTTTGCGCCAGCAGATGTCCCTTTAATATATCCTGAAGTTCGCTGAGGGATCGGGCGGTGTTGATGCGGGTTCGGGCCTGGGCCGCCCCCTGGCTGCCCCGCAGGTACCAGCTGAGGTGCTTGCGCATCTCAATCACCGCCCTGGCCTCTCCCTTAAACTCCGCCATCAGGCTGATGTGGCAAATGGCCGTCCGGATGATCTCCTCAGGCGTGGGCAGCTGATCGGAAAGCCCCGCCAATACCCGCTTGATGCGGCCAAACAACCAGGGGTTGCCCAGCGCGCCCCGGCCCATGGCAAGGCCGTCCGCCCCGGTCTCCAAAAGGGCGCGGTTGGCATCCTGCGGGGTGAAGATATCGCCGTTTAAAATCACCGGGATTTTAAGCGCCCGCTTCACCTGGGCCACTGCCGCCCAGTCCGCCCGGCCGGAGTACTGCTGTGCCCTGGTGCGGGCGTGAACGCAAAGCAAGTCCACCCCCGCCTCCTCACACATCCGGGCAAAATCCATATGGTTCCGGCTGCCCTCATCCCAGCCCAGGCGCATCTTCACCGACAGGCGGCCCGGGGTAGCCTTTCGCATCCCCAAAAGGATCTTCCTGGACAGATCAATATCTTTCATCAGCGTACTGCCGCTGCCGGAGCCCGTCACCTTGGGCGCCGGGCAGCCTGCGTTTAAATCAATGCCTGCAAAAAGCCCCCTATCGGACAACTGCGCCGCCGCCCGGGCCAGAAAGTCCGGGTCATGGCCAAACAGCTGGGCATACAGCGGGGCCTCCTCCGCTTGGGTCTGAAGCAGATAGCGGTAGGCGCGGCTGCTTTTGGGCGCCTGCAAAAGCCCCATGGCGCTTATCATCTCAGTGACCAGCTCATCTGCCCCCTGGCGCTTGCACAAAAGGCGGAAGGGCCAGTCGGTGATGCCGGCCATGGGCGCTAAAATCAGAATGGGTGATTGGTTGTTTTTCAAGTTAAGGGTATGCCCCCACATAGGTCATGCTGCGGATGTGCCATTGCCCGCTCTCCCGCACCAGCACCACCTCATAGCGCCCGGCCTGCCAGGCGGGCGGGTTAAGCTGTTCCTGGGGCGTCACTCCCCGCCAGGCGGAGAGGATGCGCCCGTCAATCCCGGGGATTTCCTCCGTGATGGTGGCGCGCGCCGTGTCCTCCCAGGGCCAGGCCCACATCCACTCCATCCTGAGCCTGTGGTCTATGCCGGTGATCTGATAGCGGTCATAGGGGTTGGTGCCGTTGTCAATCACGGCCAGCACCGGGTCCCGTGTGAGGTAATTGGCGGCAAAATACTTGTTCAGTTCCGCCCGGTCCGTGTCCATCATCACGGTCATGGCGCGCTGGGCCATGCCGTCTTTTAGAATGACATAGATATTGGCCGCGTTCATGGCAAAATAAAACGCGATGGTGGCCAGCCCCAGCACAGCGGTGATCAGGGTGAGCCTGCCAGCGAAATACCAGACGAGCCGTCGAAGCCTTTTCATAAAGCTGCCGCTTAAGGGTGAAGCCGGGTGCCCAGGCGTTCCCCCTGAAGCACCCGCCGGATATTGTCAGGGTCGTTCAGGCCAAACACCCGCACCTGGGGCAGGGCCTGATCCGCGCAGAGTTTAAACGCCGCCAGGTCCATCACCTTAAGCCCCCGGGCGATGGCCTCAGAATAGCTGATGTCAGGGATCAGCCTGGCATCCGGGTCCTGGTTGGGGTCCGCGGTATAGACGCCGTCGATGTTCTTGGCGATTAAGAGCGCGTCCGCCTTTAGTTCCACCGCCCGCAGCACCACGGCGGTATCCGTGGTGAAAAAGGGGTTGCCCAGACCGCCTGCAAACAAGGCAACGCCCTTTTGATTAAGCGCCTCATCCGCCGCGTCCCTTTGGTAGCCCGGGCAGACGCTGTGAACCGGCAGGGCGGAAAACACCGCCGCCGGCTGGCCCGCGTGGATGATGGCATCCTGCATCACGATGCCGTTCATCACCGTGCCCAGCATCCCCATATGGTCCGCCCGGACGGCGTCCATCCCCTGGGCGGCGCCGCTGCGCCCGCGCCAGAGGTTGCCGCCGCCAATCACGATCCCCACCTGGGTGCCGCTCTGGGCCACGTCTTTTATAACCTGCGCTACAGCCATGATCTTCTCATGGTCAAACAGCCAGCCATTTTCCCCCAGCGCTTCGCCGGAAAGCTTCAGCATGATGCGGTGATAGGCCATAAACCCCTCCCAATACTCAGATATGGCGGCGCTAAGCGCCGCCATATCTGTTTTCCTGCTATGACCGCGCCTGTCTTAGGCCTGTTGGGTCAAGGCTTCAATCTCGCCAGCCAGGTCGCTGGTCTTCTTTTCGATACCCTCGCCCCGCTCATAGCGGGTGAAGCGGCGCACGGAAATTCTCTCCCCGCTGGCAAGCGCGGTTTCGTTCACCAGGGCCTGCACGGTGATATCGGGGTTTTTCACAAAGGGCTGCTCCAAAAGGCAGACTTCCTTGTAGTACTTTTCGATCCGGCCTTCCACCATCCGGTCCACGATTTTCTCGGGCTTGCCCTCGTTGAGCGCCTGAGCCCTGAGAATCTCCCGCTCCTTGTCCAGGTTGCCCTGGGGCACATCTTCCTTGGACACAAAGAGAGGGTTGCTGGCCGCGATTTGCAGCGCCAGGTCGTGGCAGAGGTTTTTAAAGGTGTCGGTGTTGGCCACAAAGTCGGTCTCGCAGTTGACCTCGATCAACACGCCGATCTTGCCGCCCATATGGATGTAGCTGTCCACCAGGCCCTCGGCCGCGATACGGCCCGCTTTTTTGGCGTTGGCGGCCAGGCCTTTTTCCCGCAAGAATTCAATGGCCTTATCCATATCGCCATTGGTTTCAATCAGCGCTTTCTTGCAGTCCATCATGCCTGCCTGGGTGCGCTCCCGCAGCTCTTTTACCATTGCAGAGGTAATTTCCATTGTTCTTATCTCCTTAATCATAAAGCCCGGTCAAGCCTGGACTGTATCTTCTGTTCCCTCTTCGTAGGCGGCTTCTTCCTCCGCCTCATCCTGAACGCCCTGCTTGCCTTCCAGCACCGCATCCGCCATCTTGCCGGAGATCAGTTTCACCGCGCGGATGGCGTCGTCATTGCCGGGGATCACGTAGTCCACCAGGTCCGGGTCACAGTTGGTGTCCACGATGGCGATCACAGGGATATTCAGCGCGCGCGCCTCCGCGATGGCGATGGCCTCCTTCTGGGGATCCACCACAAACACGGCGCCGGGCAGGCCCTTCATGGTGCGGATGCCGCCCAGGTTGTTGTCCAGCTTGGCCCGCTCATGCATGATCTTGACCACTTCCTTTTTGGGAAGCACATCCAGCTGGCCGGATTGCTGCATTTTGTCGATCTCGTTGAGGCGGTCAACCCGCAGCTTGATGGTGCGGTAGTTGGTCAGCATGCCGCCCAGCCAGCGCTTGTTCACATAGTACATGTTGCAGCGCTTGGCCTCCTGCTCAATGGATTCCTGGGCCTGCTTCTTGGTGCCCACAAACAGCAGGCTCTTGCCCTCCATGGACAAGTTCCTGACGAACATGTAGGCCTCTTCGATTTTGCGGACGGTTTTCTGCAGGTCGATGATGTAGATGCCGTTGCGCTCCGTGAAAATGTAGGGCGCCATCTTGGGGTTCCAGCGGCGGGTTTGATGTCCGAAGTGCACACCTGCTTCCAGCAGGCTCTTCATAGAGATTACTGCCATTGGGGTTTTCCTCCTTGTTCTTCCTCCGCGGGGTTCAACCTGGCCGGCCGCCCTTTCGGGCACAAACGGACAGTCCCCCCGCGTGCGTAATCCGGGGTATTATAGCATGCCGGCCTTGGGTTTACAAGCCGGCGGACGGGTATATTTACAGCAGATGGATGAATCCCTGCCGGCGGCCCGTTATCTGGGTAAGGAGGGTGTTCCTTCCCCGGACCTTTTAAGAAAGAGGAGATTGCTTTGAAAAAGATTTTAGCCCTGGCCCTCAGCGCCCTGCTGATGATTGGCCTGCTTCCCGTCCCAGCCCTGGCCCAGGACGCCATCAATCTGGTGCCGGTCAAGGAGTTCCGTTTCCCCTCTGAAAGCAGCGTGGCGGATGTCTTTACCCTTCAGAACACCGGAGCAGCGGACGTCACCGCCACCGTTGAGGTCTATGACCAGGCCGCCCGGCACACGATACAAACCTCGGATGTGCACCTGCCCGCCGGCGGGGATCCCGTGCCCTATCAGGCCTATGTGTACAAGCCGCTCACCCGCAACGGCGAGATCAACACCTACCGCTACACCATCCGCATCCCCGGCGGCTCCACCCGCAGGCTTTACTACGGCCAGAAGCTCACCATCACCACGGACTCAAACGGCACTCAGATCCACGTCTATGACCAGATCACCAACTCCTACTATCCCCGCAACACCGTCTCTGCCTTTGGCCCCCACTTCCGGGATGTCACCCCCAACCTCACCAAGCTTTGGTACATGTTCACCCCGGTTGACCTGTCCATTCAGGGCCGGCAGACCTTTGTGCTGGTGGCCAGCAACATGTATGAGGTGGGTGAGGCCTATGTGGACGTAAACGGGGACACCGTGGTGGTTACCTACAGCCTCTTCCATGAGGACAAGGAGGACTTCACCACGGAGCGCCTCAGCGAGTTTGTCACCTTCTATAACGCCTACACCGATGTCACCATCGTGGAACCGGAGGACATGCCGGCCCCCAGCAACTTCGCCTTCGGCCAGCCCTTCAGCATCCTAAACCACCTGGGCGGGGACACCAATGTGCTCATGTTCATCCGCAACCGCATCACCTATTATGAGTTCCCAGCGCCCAACAGCGCCTACATCCGCTTCTGGGAGAACAACCCGGAATACAAGGCCCGCCGTGAGGCCATGCTTCAGATGATGGACCCCATCATGACGGTGGATCCGGGCGCCAACTAAATCCTGCCCGCCTGTCCCCCTCCCCCGGGCCCTGCCAAAACCGGCAGGGCCTTCTTTTGCCCGGACGAAATCATCCCGCGCCCGCTTATTGTTTGACTTTGCCCTGATATCCGCCTATACTGCTGATGACCAACCAGGATAAGGACAAAGTGCCTGGCGGACGCGGTATACACAGGGTTTCTCCGGGTTTTTCGTCAAGCCTGTGTTCATGTGTCCGAATATCGTCCGAATTTTAGTGTTTTCGAGGGAATGATTCATGCCTAATCTCCTGTTCATCGCCTTGATTTTATTGCCTGTGCTGACCGGCTGTCTGCTTATGGGCAAGGGGGACATCGCCAAAAGCCCCAAAAGCCGCCACATGCTGGTGGGCACGGCGCTGGTGCTCCAATGCGTGCTGAGCATCCTGGTGTTTTTGGAGGGAGACCGCAGCCAGCTGCTTTTCCAGCTGGGCCCGGGGCTGCCCATCGCGCTGCGCTCAGACGCGCTGGCCCGCTACTCCCTGCTGGTCATCTCCTTCCTCTGGGCCTTCACGGGGGCCTATTCCTTTAAATATATGGAGCATGTTCACAACGAAAAGCGCTTCTATTCCTTTTATATGCTGATTTTGGGGGCGCTGATGGCCACTTGCCTGGCTTCCACCCTGCCCACCCTTTTTCTCTTTTTTGAAGCGGTCACCTTCCTGTCCATGGCCCTGTTCTCCATTGAGAAAAGCGCAGAGGCCTCCCGGGCCAGCCTGCGTTTCCTGGTTTACGCGATCATCAGTGCTGTGCTTTGCCTGATCGGCATCATTCTGACGGTGCCCAACACCATAACGCCCTACTTTACCCCCGGGGGCAGCCTGGCGGCCTCCTCTCACTTCACCATTTCAAATGCCGCCATGCTGGGGGCTGTGTTTGTGTCCTGCATCGGCTTTGCCTCCATGGCGGACATGTTTCCGCTGCACGGCTGGCTTCCCGCCGCCCATCCGGTGGCCTCCGCCCCCGCCAGCGCGGTGCTCTCCAGCGTTATCGCCAAAATGGGCATCCTGGGCGTCATCCGCTACCTGTACTACACCGTGGGGCCGGATTTTGTCCGCCACACCTGGGTGCAGACGCTGCTGCTCACCTTTGCGGTGATCACGGTGTTTATGGGCTCCATGCTGGCGCTGAAGCAAAACGTGCTGAAAAAACGCCTGGCCTACTCCAGCATGTCCCAGTTAAGCTATATTCTCTGCGGCGTTTTTCTGATGACCCAAACCGCCCTGGACGGGGCGCTTCTGCATATTTTCTTCCACGCCTTAACTAAGTCCGCCCTGTATATGTGCGCGGGCGCCATCATCTTTTACACCGGGCGCACCAAGCTGGACCAGCTCTGCGCCCTGGGCACCGTGATGCCTGTCACGATGACGCTGTTCACCATCGCCTCCTTAGGGCTGGTGGGCATCCCCCCCATGGGCGGCTTTATCAGCAAATGGTACCTGATGGAGGGCGCCATCACCGGCAGCGGCCTGGGGGTTTTCACCTGGCTGGTGCCGGTGGTGCTTTTGGTTTCCGCTCTTTTGACGGCTGGCTATCTTTTGCCCATTTCCATCAGCGCTTTTTATGACGATCCCAAAAAAAGCGTGGGCCTGGACCGGATTTGCGCCACCCGGCTCTCCTCCCGCATGGAACTTCCCATGCTCATTCTGGTGGCGGCCCTGATTGGCTTTGGCCTTTTCCCTGGCGCCCTGATCGATTTCTTCCAGGCCCTGGCGGCCACCTTGATATAAGCCGTATGTGATGGGGGTTGTGCTGTGAACATTTTGCTGATTCTCCTGCCCTTGCTGCCTGTTATCGCAGCGCCGCTTGCCTATTTTCTGGCGGCCAGATCCCGCCCTAAGGGCTACGCTCTTTTGATCGGGATCACCGGCGCGGGCTTTTTGGCCGCCGTCTGGCTGTTAAGCGGCGCTTTTTCAGGGCGGGAAGTAAGCCTTGCTCTGCCGGTATGGGCGGGCTTCGGGCTGACCCTCAGGGCGGATGGCCTGCGGGCTCTTTATGTGACGGTGCTGTGCTTCATGTGGCTTCTGACCAGCCTGCTTACCCCGGAGTACTTCATCCATGGCCACAGCCACAGCCGCTATTTGCTCTTCACCCTGATCACCTTTGGCGCCAGCCTGGGCGTCTTTCTCTCTGATGATTTTTATACGGCGCTTTTGTTCTTTGAAGTGATGTCCCTGGCCTCCTACCCCTGGGTGGCCCATGAGGAGGACAACAAGGCCATGCGCGCCGCGGCCACCTATCTGGCGATTGCGGTTTTTGGCGGCATGTCCGCGCTGTTTGGTTTGATTTTGCTTAAGGCGCGCCTGGGCACCCTGGCCTTTGAGGCGCTGCCCCAGACGGTGGCGGCCCTCACGGATAAAGGCAGCCTTTTAGTGCCGGAGCTTTTGGTGCTGGTGGGCTTTGGCGCCAAGGCCGGCATCTTCCCCCTGCATGTCTGGCTGCCCAAGGCCCACCCGGTGGCGCCCGCACCCGCTAGCGCCCTGCTCTCCGGCGGGCTGACCAAAATCGGCATCTTCGGCATCCTGGTTTTAACCAGCCGCGTTTTCATCCATGACGCCCTCTGGGGGCAGATCCTTTTGGTGCTGGGCTGCATCACCATGGTGCTGGGGGCGCTTTTGGGGCTGATGTCCGTCAACATCAAGCGCACCCTGGCCTGCTCCTCGGTCAGCCAGATCGGTTTTATCACCATCGGCATCGCCATGCAGGCCCTTCTGAGGCATGAAAACGCGCTGGCCGCCCAGGGCACGGTGCTGCACATGCTCAACCACAGCTTTATCAAGCTCACCCTGTTTATGGCTGTGGGCGTTTTGGTGATGAAAACCCATCGCTTAAACATTAACGCCATCAAGGGCTATGGCCGCAACAAGCCGCTTTTGGCCCTGGCCTTTTTCATCGGCGCTGCATCCATCTCCGGCATTCCCCTCTTTAGCGGCTATATCTCAAAAACCCTGCTGCATGAAAGCCTGCTGGAATACATCCACATGGCGCCTGAGACAGGCTGGCCCCTGGGCCTTGTACCCCTGGTGGAGACCCTGTTCACCATCACCGGCGGGCTGACCTTCGCCTATATGCTGAAGCTTTTTATCGCGGTCTTCATCGAAAAGAACGGCAACCCCCAGGTGCAGGCCCACTATGACAGCATCCGCCCCGCCATGAACCGCACAAGTGGTTTTAGCCTTGCCCTCTCAGCCCTGGTGCTGCTGGCCCTGGGGCTGTTCCCGGATGCCCTGATGACCCCGCTGGCCAACCTCTCCCTGCCTTTTTTAAGAACCGCTCCCCCCGCTCACGCGGTGGACTACTTCGCCTGGGTTAACCTAAAAGGCGCCGGCATCTCGCTGATCATCGGGATTGTGGTTTATCTGGTGGTGGTGCGGGGCCTGCTGATGCGTACCTCAAGCGGAGGCGAGCGGCGCTATGTCAACAAGCTGCCCGCCTGGACCGACCTGGAAAACCGGGTCTACAGGCCGCTTCTGCGTCTGATGACCTCAGGGGGCACCCTGCTGGCCCGGCTTTTGGAGGACGCGCTGGAGCTCTTGCTCTTCCGCCTGGTGCTGCGGGCCTATTCCTCTATGGCGGCTGTGTTTGGCGGCCGGGAGGGCAATCGCACCCGCATCCGTTTAAAACATCTGGCTGACGACCCGGTTCAGTCCCCCCGGGAGATGATCGGCGAAGCGGTGCAAAGCGCGCAGGCCGCACCAGCCCCTGATGAAACAGAGGACGAGGCGGACGTGATTGTGCACACCAGCCCGGATATTCAGGGCCCCGTCAGGGACCACTGGGTGCACGGCAGCCCGGTGAGCGCCCTGGTGGTCATCCTGCTGGTGTCCCTGATGGTGGCAGGATTTAATATGTTGCTGTCCAAGTACTTCTAAACCCTCTGGCTTAGGGAATCTCCGGCAGGCTGGCCGCGGCGATGGACTGGCCCACCCGCCGGGCGGCCTCATCCGGCAGGGCGATATCAAAGGCCTCTGACAGCCCGGGAAACTCTTTTAACAGGGTTTCCCGGGTTTTTTCCAGTATCAGCTGGCCGCCCCTGCCGCTGGTGACCCGGCCCAAGATCAGCACCTGGCCGATGTCATAAAACAGCGCGTACCAGGCCAGGGCATAAGCCAGATAAACGCCGATGGTTTCAAAAATCTGCGCCGCGCCGGCGTGTCCTTTCGCCAGCTCCCGCTGCACCCGTTTCAGCTTGTCAGCCGGGGACAGGCCCTCCTCCAGCGCGATGCCGGCGGCGGGCGCCAGCTTGATCACCGCATCCTGGGAGAAATATTTCACCCCGCAGCCGCGGTCCCCAGACCACTCGTCAAGGGCGGCATCCGGGCTTAGGTCCACCGGCACAAAGGCCAGCTCGTTCAGCCAGCCCATGATGTGCATGTCCTCATCCACATATCCCCCCGCCTCGCTGGTGCCCATGGCAATCCCCAGCACCCGGCCCTTGCCAAGCCCCATGGCGCCGGCAAGCGCGGTCACGTCCCCGTCATTGGCCACCGTGAGGGGCACGGGGCCTATGGCATGAGCCGCCTTGATATAAATATCCCGCACCTTTTGCGCGTACAGCGCCTCAGGCACCGCCAGAAAGAGGGAGGCGGTCATCACCCGGTTGTCGATATAGACCCCGGCGCTGGAAACCCCGATGGCATCCACCCGGGGCAGGTGGCTGGCGGCCGCCCTAAAGGCACAGAGGATCTCCCGGTAGTGGTATTCAGGATCCTCCGTGACCTTGGGAAACCAGATGACCTCCTCAGAAAAGAGGGTCTGTCCGTTCATCACCGCGCTCACCTTCCGGTCGCTGCCCCCGGCGTCAAAGCCAATGCGGCAGCCGTCCAGGTGCTGGCCGATGGCGCTGGAAGCCTCCTGGGAGCTGGCGATGTCCTCCGGGTTTTCGATATTTTCCACCTGAAAGGGCTGCTCATAGACCCTGGCCATAAACCGGGCGTCAAATTCCCGGCTGCCTGAAGGCTGGTAGGCGGCCTTTAAATGCCGGTAAATCACCTCGGAGCCCGAAACCTGAATCGCATAGCCGCCCCTGATCCAAAGGAGGCTTTTGATCAGCCGGTCCATCATACGGATGTTGCGCTCATCCGCCACCCCATCCGGAAAAATCAGGGTCTCAAAGGCGGAGCTGCGCCCTTTTCCCCGCAGGATGCGCAGCACAAAACGCCTGCCGTCACCCCGAGCCTTAACATCCCCGCAAAAAGCGCGATAGGCCAAGGCCAGAGGCGCAAAGCCCGGATCCAGCGGCGTAATCACCCTATCCCCCATAACCCACTCCTTCAAACTTCTTATGCCCCCGCACAAAACAGGCCTGGGCGCGCATCTTCTCATCAAACAGGACGATGTCCGCGTCCTTCCCAACCTCAAGGGAGCCCTTGCCAGCCTCCCCGATGGCCCTTGCCGCGTGGAGGGAGGCGTAGGGAATGGCCTCATGAAGCGCCAGGCCGCAGTGCCGGCTGAAGTTAAGGACAGCTTCGTTCAGTTTCAGCACAGAGCCCGCGATGGTGCCGTCCTTAAGCCTGCTTTCAACCCCCTTCACCTGGATGGGCTGGCCGCCCAGTGTGTATTCCCCATCCCCCAGGCCCCCTGCCCGGGTGCAGTCCGTCACCAGCACCAAGCGCTCTCCTTTTGCCCGGTAAAGCAGCGCAAAAAGCCCCGGATGCACATGGAAGGTGTCCGCAATCAGTTCGCAGACCACCTCTGTGGTCAGCGCGGCGCCCACCACCCCGGGCGCCCGGTGGTTAAGGCCGGTCATGGCGTTAAAGGTGTGGGTGATGTGGGTAGCGCCCGCCTCAATGGCGGCCAGGGCTTCCTCAAAGCTGGCGTCCGTGTGCCCGATGGAGACCACGATGTCACTCTTTGTGGTGAGCGCGCGGATAAATTCAAGTCCCCCGGGCACCTCCGGCGCCATGGTGACGATTTTTACAATGTCCTGATGCCCAAGCATCTTCACCGCGTCCGGCGGCAGGATGTGCCGGTCGGACTGGGCGCCCTTGCGTTTGGGGTTGATAAAGGGCCCCTCCGCGTGCACGCCCAGAATCTGGCTGCCCGCAAAGTCAGGCGACAGGCTTTCCTGTTTAAGCGCCCTGGCCACCTCAAAGGCCTGTTCGATCGCCTCCCAGGAGAGGGTCATGGTGGTGGGCAGAAAGGCGGTGACGCCGTTTTGAATCAGCCCCTCCGCCATCTTCACCACCCCCCGGGCGCTGCCGTCAGAGGCGTCCTCCCCCAGGTAGCCGTGGATGTGCAGGTCAATCAGCCCCGGGGACACATAAAGTCCCTGGGCATCCATCGCCTGGCTGCCTTGAGGCGCCTTGCCTGGAAGGATATCCCTTATCTGATGGTCAAACACCAGGCTATATCCCTCAAGGGGCCCTGTGGGGCTTAGGATAATGCCGTTTTCTATCGCTTTCATATCGCTTGCCGCCTTCTGGTTGATTTTCCCGCCCATCATAACAAGAGGGGACAGGGTTTTCAATCTTTTTCAATGTTTCTTGCCCCTGATCCCTGTTCGTGCTATATTGAACACAATAAATGAACAGGCAAAGGAGGTGTGAAAGGGCGCGGAAAAGCAATCCCAAGGCCGTCTCTGCCGCCGGGCTTGCCCCATTCCGCATTGCGTTATTTTTGCATATTTACTGCATATTCTGACTAATCCGCCTTTTACCCGTTGCGAACGCCAGGCCCTGTCACTATAATATTCCCCAATCTACAAAGGAGGTCCACATCATGAAAAAGACCCTGGCCCTGTTGCTGGTCCTGATGCTGATGCTGCCGATTCTGGCCCTTGGGGAGGATTTCGCCGGCACTATCACCATTGGCATCTTTGAGCCTGCTTCCGGTGACAACGCCGCCGGCGGCAAGCAGGAAACCCTGGGCATGTACTATGCCAACAGCCTGGTTAACACGGTTGAACTGGGTGGAAAAACCTATAAGCTGGAGGTCAGCGAGGTAGACAATCAGACCTCCGCGGACAAGGCCCCTGCCGCCGCACAGACCCTGGTGAGCCGCAATGTCAACGTGGTGCTGGGCACCTACGGCTCCGGCGCTTCCATGGCTGCAGCGCCCATCTTTGAGGCCGCTAACATCCCCGCCATCGGCGCCTCCTGCACCAACCCGGGCGTCACCTTAGGCTCCCCCCTCTACTGGCGCATCTGCTACACCGACGACTTCCAGGGGGATGTGCTGGCCAACTTCGCTTTTAGCGACCTGGATGTCAAGGTGGCCTACACGCTGAACATGCTGGGTGAGGACTATGGCGCAGGCCTGGTCAACTACTTCACCCGCGCCTTTGAGAAGCTGGGCGGCACCGTGGTGGCCGACACCTTCCCGGAGGGCACCAGCGATTTTACCGCCTATCTGCAAAACGCGGTGAACGCCGGCGCCGGCGTCATCTTCTCCCCCAGTTCCACCACCTATGCCTCCCTGATGCTGGGACAGGCCAAGTCCATGAACCTGGGGATTCCTTTCGTGGCTGGGGATACCTGGGCTTCCTCCGTAATTCTGGAAGCGGTGCAAAACTCCGCGCTGAAGGTTTACTTCTCCGACTTCTTTGATGAGAACAACGATGAGGCGAGCCAGGTTTCCAAGGATTTTGTCACCGGCTTTAAAGCCTGGCTCAACGCCAACCCCCAGAACCTCACCAACAACGGCGGCAACGACATCATCGCGGCCGTCTCCGCCCTGGGCTATGACGCCTACATGACGGCTGTGGAGGCCATCAAGGCCACGGAGAACGGCGGCAAAGAGCAGATCGCCCAGGCGCTGCCCGGGGTTAGCTATGACGGCGTGACCGGGATGATCGTCTTTGATGAAAATGGCGACGCCAAAAAAGACATCGCCTATATCAAGATCGCGGATACGGAAAGCCTCAACTACATCTTCGTCACCACGACCAGCATCCAGTAAATTTCCTTTAGCCAAGCAGGGGGCGCTGGCACTTAGGGGACAGCGCCCCCTTAGTGAAAGAAATGGGGGCAAATCTGGGTGAATGGTTTTGAACGTCTCTTTCCCTACCTTCTGGCAGGGGTTTCAGTGGGCGGCCAATACGCGCTGATCGCCATTGGCTATACCATGGTCTATGGCATCCTCAGGCTGATCAACTTCGCCCACGGGGATATCTTCACGGTGGCGGGCTTCTTTATGGTGTACATGAGCGCCACCATGCCGCTTTTTGTCTCCATCCCCCTGACCATCATACTGACGGTGGCGCTGGGCTTCACGGTGGAGCGGGTGGCCTATAAACCGCTGAGGGAAGCGCCCCGCATGTCCATCATGATTTCCGCCATCGGGGTGAGCTATCTTTTGCAAAACCTCATGTGGTATGTGACCGGCGGCCTGGCCAAGCAGTACCCGGTGCTGCCCTGGCTGTCCGACTCGGTGACCATCCTGACGGCCACCACCAAAATCGTCACCATCGTCACCCCGGTGCTCACCGTGGCGCTGGTGCTGCTTTTGCTTCAGCTGATCAACCACACCAAAACCGGCATGGCCATGCGCGCCGTATCCCGGGATTTTGAAACCGCCAAGCTTATGGGCATTAAGATCGACCAGGTGATCTCCATCTCCTTTATCATCGGCTCCTTCTTAGCGGCGGTGGGCTCCCTTCTGTATTTCACCAACTATCCCACCGTCACCCCCACGGTGGGCGCCATGCCGGGCCTTAAGGCCTTTGTGGCGGCGGTGTTTGGCGGCATCGGCTCCATCCCGGGGGCGGTGGTGGGGGCTTTTCTGATTGGCATCTCTGAAAACCTCCTGAAGGCCTTTGGCTATTCCACCTTCTCGGATGCCTTCACCTTCGCGCTTTTGATTGTCATCTTGCTGGTCAGGCCCACGGGGCTCTTTGGCGAGAAGACCATTGACAAGGTATAGGGAGCAGGATATGAAAACAAAGAAACGCGGCCTGTTGATCGGCTTTATCCTGCTGGCGCTGCTGTTTATAGGGCTGTATATCCTGGAGAACTCCCTCTCCTCGGCCACAATGCTGATCACCATCCTGAAAAAGGGCGTCATCTATGCCTTGATTGCGGTGTCCATGAATCTGCTAAACGGCTTTACCGGCCTGTTTTCTCTGGGGCAGGCGGGCTTTATGCTGATTGGCGCCTATACCTATGCCATCCTCACCATCCCAGTGGAGATGCGGGGAATGATCTATCAGTATTACGATGGGGGCGTTGTGCAGTTTGCCCTGCCCGCCATCATCGGCATGCTGTGCGCGGGCCTGCTGGCGGCGTTTTTCGCCTTTTTGGTGGGGCTGCCGGTGCTTAGGCTGAAGAGCGACTATCTGGCCATCGCCACCCTGGGCTTTGCGGAAATCATCCGCGCCGTCATCCAGTATGAAGGCCTGGGCCCCTTGACCAACGGCTCAAACCTGCTGCGGCGTTTTCCCACCTTCCAGTCCGTGCTCTATCCCTTTGCCGCGGCGGCCATCTGCATTGGCGTTATTGTTCTTTTGATCAATTCCACCTATGGCCGCGCCTTTAAGGCCATCCGGGATGATGAGGTGGCGGCGGAGGCCATGGGCATCAACCTCTTCTTCCACAAGCAGCTGTCCTTTGTGGTGTCCTCCTTTTTCGCGGGAATTGGCGGGGCGCTTCTGGCGATGTATCAGGGCTCTATCCAGGCGGCCACCTTCAAATCCGCCATGACCTATGAGATTCTCCTCATCGTGGTTATCGGCGGTATGGGCTCGGTCTCCGGTTCCATCATCGCCAGCTTTCTGTTTGTGGCCTCCAGCGAATGGTGGCTTAGGTTTTTGGACAACGAGATGTTCATCGGCACCTTCCAGGTGCCCCTCCTGCGCTCCGGCTTTCGCATGGTGGTCTTTTCGGTGATCATCATGGCGGTGGTGCTGTTTTACCGCCGGGGCATCATGGGGGATAAAGAGTTCAGCCTGTCGCGCGTCAGAAACCGGCTGTCGAACAGGAAGGCGGGCCCCAATGCCTGAGAAGATGCTTGAATTAAACGATATCACCATGCAGTTTGGCGGCGTGGTGGCGGTCAACAACCTGTCCATGTTCATTGAGGAGGGCGAGATCGTGGCCCTCATCGGCCCAAACGGCGCCGGCAAGACCACCGCCTTTAACTGCGTCACAGGGGTGTACAAGCCCACCAACGGGCAGATCAAATACCAGGGCCGGGCCATCGTGTCAAACCATCCCAGCGGCAAAATGCGGGCGCTTTACGCCGGGGAAAACAGGGACAAGTATCCCCATGTTTTGGACCCCACCCCGGACAAAATCACCCGGATGGGCATTGCCCGCACCTTCCAGAATATCCGCCTGTTCAAGACCCAGACGGTGTTTGAAAATGTCCTGATCGCCACCCACATGCACCGAACCAGCAACCCTCTCTCCGCCGCCTTCCGCCTCAACTGGCGGGAGGAGCAGCGCCTGAGGAGCCTGGCCCTTGAGATGCTTGATTTTGTGGGCCTGGCAGACCTTAAGGATGAGCTGGCCACCTCTCTGCCCTACGGCAAGCAGCGGCGGCTTGAGATTGCCCGGGCGCTGGCCACCAGGCCCAGTCTTTTGCTGTTGGATGAGCCGGCAGCGGGCATGAATCCCCAGGAGACGGATGAGCTGGGCCGCTTTATCGTGGAAATCAAAGATCGTTTTGGACTGACGGTTTTTCTGATTGAGCACCACATGGACCTGGTGATGGATATCTCCGACCGTATTTATGTAATTGACTTTGGCAAGCTCATCGCCCATGGCGCGCCCCACGAGGTGCAGGACAA
>ENA-UOXR01002234-UOXR01002234.1-bioreactor-metagenome-genome-assembly--contig:-NODE-2234-length-18290-cov-9.876501_pt1 | contig 18290 bp, 7 predicted proteins | sample MGYA00238164_ERZ764825 | MGnify/ENA primary metagenome ERZ764825 (study PRJEB28920, sample SAMN05720171) | bioreactor metagenome | isolation source: Anaerobic biogas reactor | place: USA:Washington...
GCCCAGTTCAGTTATTTCCCCGTCTTTAATGACGATATTATCTAAAATCTTGGATCCTTTAATTTCGAACTCATCCTGGCCGTTTTGGACGACCGGCAAGCGCGGCCCCCAATAAAGAACTGCCCGGTAAATGCCCGCCGGTGCCGGCCCAAAGGTCTTTTCCCCGCCGCCATACTCGTACAGCGAACCGGCCCCTTTCCAGACGTTTTCATCAAAGCGATACAGTATCATATTTAATCGTTCACCATAGTGCTTTGATTTGTCTGTGTCGTAGATGCTGGCACGTAATTTTCCCTGTTGGGTAAGGGTAATATCAGCCTTTGCATAGCGATACGCATCCAGCGTAACGATCTGCTCCTGCTTTGAATAACCTCCCTCATAACCGTCGACGGTGATTTTTATCTGATCACCGGCTTGCCCATCAGGCAGGATAACGCTGGGCCAGGTTGAGTGCCATGAAGCAATGCTTCCGGTCCTGAGGTTTTTAATATTGATTCGGAAATGAACCGCTACCCGCCAGTCCAGCATAAGGGGTACCGGTTCTGCATTCTCAGCGGTTTTGGTAAACACGTTCAGGGTGACTGCCGCCTGGGCAGGCAACGCCATATTCAAAACCGTGTTTTCGTTAATAAGAATTTCCTGACCCTCTACCGCACAGGTACGCCGGTGACTGAAGCTTATTTTAGCATTGATCCCGGATAACAATTGCATCGTATAATTGCCACTGACATCGGTTAATGCGGTTTTACTGACTGCTCTATCCCCCACAAACTGAACCACTGTAACCGTTGCCTCTTCGAGATTAATCCCTGCATTATCTGTCACTTTTCCTTGCAGGATACCCACCGGTCTTTTGTGCAATTGGATAACCGCTTGATTCTGACCTGGCTCCAATGTTGTTTCCAAACTTCCGGCATGGGAATATACCGCTTGTTGCCCGGGAGTGAGATGAACTCTGCCCTGCAGGACGCTTTCCGACAAGGCAAAGGGGATGGCCGGGCGCTGGCCCTTGTTGTTTTTTACCCAACCTGCCTCATCCGTTAAACCAGTGCCCTGGGGTGATCCATTAGCATGGTTAAAGAAGACTGCGATCTCTGGCACGGGCTCACCGCTTTGGGCATCAATAACCTGCACATCAAGAGAAGCAGGTAATCTTGTCGTCATTGCGCTCTGCCTGGTTTGACCTGCAATTACGTGCAAGCCGCTTTGCTCTTTCAATAATTGCCCTGCCTGGTTTACGATGCGCGGCGTATAATCGTCGGCCGGAGTCAGGTTTTGTAAAGTGAAAATGCCCTCTGCGGATATACTTGTCTTGGCACCGCATTTTTTCATATCGCTCCAAATTTCCGCGGTTGCGTCATCCAACAAGCCTGAAACGACGGCTTCATCAGCCATGATCAACTCGAGATTGCCGGCAAAGAACAACGGCAGGCCGGCTGCTGCTGCGGTAACACTATGGTTGGCATCATCACGCAGCGTCGCCTTGATCGATATCAATTGCTCTGTTCCGGCCGGGAATTGAAAACTCCCGCGGTAGGAGGCTGTTCCCAGGGAGGTATATTCCTGGAATATGGGAAGTTCGATAATCTGTGTACGTTCCTGTGGTTCATTCAGCAGCGTTCCGGTTTCATCAAACCAATTGGTGTAGATCAGTTCAGCCGTGGCTTTGCGTTTGAACTGTGCAGCCAGATTCACGGTAATACTGGCTTCTTCTTTAATCAGCCCATTCATGTTTCTCGGCACTGAATAACTAATGGAAGTAAACTGCAAAGCCGGGGTGGTAACCGTCAGCGGATTGCTGGGCGCAGATTCATTGCCGGCTTCATCCAGAGCGGACACCGTATAAACATAGGTTGTCTCCGCCAGCAGATTATCATCGCTGAAACTCAGCTGATCTGTGGTGGCCAGAAGCACCGGCTCTGATCCATCCATGCTGCGCCAAACCTTGTAGGCGACAACGGCAATATTGTCCGTAGCGGCTGTCCAGGTCAGTTTTACGTTCACAGAGGTCGGGGTACCATTCGTCCTCAACTCACCCGGCGCAGAGGGTTTAATCTGATCTCCGCTGGATGCCGTTCGTCCGCTGACAACAGTTGCCTCCGACCGGTTGCCGGCCTGGTCAACCGCGATGATCGCATAACGGTAATCGATTCCGGAGGATAGTCCTGCATCCAGGAATTGCCGGAGAGCATTTGCGGCAACCGTTCCCAGGAGGGTATCTCCCCGGTAAACCAGATAATGATCAATGTCCGTATCAGATGGCGCTGTCCAGCTGATCAAGATATGGCTGAAATCCTGCCCAACTGTGACAGAATCAAGCGGACTGCCCGGAGCGGTACGATCCACCACCAGTATCTGCGGTAAACAAGCTTCTCCCGTCAGACCACTCAGGCTGGCGTATGCACTGAACTCATAGCTTCCCTCAGCGGCCAGGCTGATATCAGTAAAAGTAAATTTTCCTTCTGCATCGGTGCTGACATTCCCCAGCTCTACAATATTTCCATGGTTGAATCGATACTGCAGATAGACTGTCGCCGCAGGCAGAGCATTACCGGAGAGGCTAATCTTCTCGGCTCTGGTTGGAGACGCAAACGCCTCCAGGGTCGGTGCCGATGGTACTGCTGCAACACTGAAAGGAGTTTGAGCAGTGATAAGACCCTGCGGACCGACACCCAGTTCCAGGGCTGCCGTGTAAGTCCCGCCGGTGGCATTCTCCGGGATCAGATACTCACCGGTATAAAAGGTACCCTGTTCTTTCAGTGCCGTAATGCGACCGTCTTCATTCCAGCACCAGTAATAAAGATAATTGAAATTGGGATCAGCATCACGATAACGATGTACTTCTTGCCCTTGTGGATCTTTGATTACCAAAAACGGAGCCACTTTTTCCAGCGGTTGATTCTGCACCGTCAGGGCGGCGGTTGAGCGCTCGCTCAAACTGCTGGGCAAATAGGTGTTGTAAAATTCAAAATTTAAACCCATCGCCTGCAGCCGATTGCCCTTTTCGTCCTTGATCAAGTGGCTGCTGGTCAACGGTTGATTCAGCGCATAGCTGTCATCGGCGAGGTTAATTTGGGCCGTGAAGTTGTCATTCATTTCCCATGTCGATACACTTCCGGCTTGAATGTCCAGTTGTTTGCCCAACCAATAATCCCATTGTCCGTCATAATGATTGCGGATCAGTACGGCCTCCGCCTGGTATGCTCCGGGAGTAAGATAAATGGCCTGATCCTTAAAAGGTCTGAATAGCGTTGCCTCTTTCTGTCCTTGCCGGTAAAAGGCGGCTCCGCCCAGATAATAGTCATAGGAGTCTCCTGATTCAGTGAGTAAAATATCTAATTTGCCCAGTTCGCTGCCGCCTAAAACGACTTCCCCGGAAGCACTTACCTGGACCTCACGTGAAAGCAAATAGAGCGGATCCAGATACCACTGCGCCCTCAGATCCTGCGCTGCTGGTGCCGACGCACCCAGCGATGTGGCAATCGAATACTGGTTGTTTACGCTGGCTTCAAAACGATACTCTCCTGGCGGCAGCCAAACGGCAACATTTTCACCTTCATAGGGAGCTTTGAAAATCAAGGTATCATTCCCCTGCCCATCCAAACGATAACCATAATAGTACAGGCTGTCGCTGATAATGGGTTGGAGAGCTTGATCCTGCGCTGCCAGACTGATACGATGCAGTTCCTGCAGGGAACTATCCACTGTAATATTCAGCGGAACGGTGCCCGGCGTCAAAGGCACTAGGAGAACCAGTGGTTCGCTGACTGAATCAATCACCAGGGGATCGGCACTCATCCCCGAAATTTTCAGCGCATAGGTTCCGGTTTCAACAATTTCCGAATAGAAGAATGCTTGGCCCGCTTCATCAGAGGCATTGCTATCCATGATGCGGTACTGTCCGTCAAGCAATTGCATTAAGTCAACGCTGGCTCCTGTCATCGGTTCACCCAGCCGATCCAGCAGCGTTACATTGACGCTCGGTTCGATATTTGATGTCGCTTCAGCCTGCACCGTAAAGAGGAAAGGTGGACTTTCACAGATACCGTTGGTCAGAGTGCCTGCATCCAGATATACTTGGGCAGAATACTGACCGGGTGATTGCTGCGCAGGAATATACCACTCAGCAAAATAATAACGGCAGGTCTGTTCATAAGAAGTTTGGGGCATGACCTGTGCCCCTTGAGGGTCATAGATTCTTATCGCAGGACGGATGTAGCTTACTGCCTGGGTACTTAAAACGAAGTCGCCTCGGCTGCGTTCATAAACATAGATTTGTTCTTCCTGCGGTGTACTGCCAGATGGGTCAGTCTTTTCCGCCGGTTTGTCGGCCACCATTCTGGCTATGACAGAACCGCTGCTTTGGGCAGACGCCGGCAAAGATGCTGGTGTATAGGACTGATAGGCAATCCCGGTGGTGGTGTTGCCAAAAGCATCATTAAAGGCCGGATTCATCCAGTAACTCTCCCCGGCGACAGGCATTTCATCCGGCCACTGGCTCAATGAGCCGCTGAGCGGTGTACCAAACTGCAATACTTTATTCTCACCTGCTGCCAGGTCCATATTAGGAGATTCCAGTCCCCAGTTCCATTCTTTATTATTTTCCGCATCACGTTTGATTGCTTTTATAACTGCATTGTAACTGCCCGGAGTAACAGTCAGGCAAGTGTCGCTGTTAATTTCCTTAAAACCGTAATAATCATCACCGCTGTCCCTGAGCAGCAAAGTTGAACTGTAATAATCGCTGTCAGAAGCCAGCTTTACGGTTGCTACATCACCCGACTGCGGAGTGAAATCGATCGTCGTGGTTGTTGTATCAATCAGTACATCATGCTGCACCAGGTAATATGTGCTTTCTTCATCCAGCAGACGGAAATTGTATCGTCCCGGGCTGAGATTCAGTGTCGCTTCACCAGCGGCGTTGAGTACGGCTACTTTTTTCTCCTGCAGCTCGTAGGCAACGCCAGGGGAAGGATTGGCATCCGCGAAACTGGCTTCCAGCAGATCAGCCATGATAATGGCATTGCCCAGCGCAGTACCGTCTGTTTTCAATCCTTTCAGACTCACTGCCTGGCTGGCAGTGCCGTCCAGGATATAAGTCCCGGGCGCCCGCAGCGTTTCATAATAGAAGAAATTCGGTTCCGTGCCCAGTGCTGTGACCAAGTAGTCATTGCCGTCTTTGGCCATACTGTTGGGGATGTTTATCTGACCCTGGAAATCGGCCTCATCTTCCCAAACGCGTTCATAAATAATTTGTCCATAGTCTTCATTAAAATAACGATGATAAACCCCCACCAAGGCTCCGGCAGCCAAGGAAGCATCCGGTTTTTTAACGGCAAGATGCAAGCCGCTGCTGGATTCATTGGCAAGTTTGAAATCATAAGTGCACGCAGCCAATTGAACGCCAGAGCCATCCACGGAACGGGCTTCCACGGTGTATTCCCCGTCCGGGAGCGTATTGCCATTGAGTAAAGCAGTGCTGTCCCACTGGTAAGTGTAAATACCGCTGGCCAGCGGGCCGGTTACCGTCCCCAAATGAATATTTTCCCCATAAGGATTCAGCCAGAATTGCACTTCTGCCACCTTGGCCGGATTGCTGACTTTTGCGACGAAGGGAATTTCACCGGACAAATGAGCATCATAGGTGGTGTTGGCGAATTCAATGGTATCGTAGATGTTTTGTTCCTCACCAAGATTGTAGACAGCTTTATTGGCATTGAGGACATAATAGTGGTAACTGCAAACCGTACCCCAATAGTAAACTTTACACCCCTCCGGGTAGTCACTGCGACCGCTGATTATGGCTGCTTCGGCTTGCGCCGCACTTTTATCCGGATAGGCTGACCACTGCATGGCAGCAGTGGCTGATACAAAAGCAGCCGCCTGGGAAGTACCGCTCAAGCGGCCATAATTGTTGCCGGGCAAGGTCGACAAGATGTCAACACCAGGAGCGGGAATATCGCCATAATTTGAGAAATCGGCCTTGTGATGATCCTTGCCGGAAGCGGCCACTGCAAGCACCCCGGGCAGGCAGGCGGGATAGAAGCCCTCCAGGCCGCCCTTGTCATTCCCGGCAGCCGCCACTACCAATGCCCCTTTGTCTTGCGCATATTTTACCGCCGCTGCCAAAGTCATGGGGTAATCGGGCAAGCGTGCTCCCAGACTGAGATTGATCACGATTTTGCGATTGTTCATCTCTGCCCAGTCCACTGCATAGCGAATGCCCATGGAAATGTCATACATGGTTCCGTAGCCGGCCTTGTCCAGCACTTTGACGGGAAGGATGTCGACCGGCAGATTGCCGCTGGCCCCCGCTACCCCCGTCCCGTTATTGGTTTGCGCAGCAATGATGCCAGCGATATGAGTCCCGTGTCCGTTGCTGGAATCATCAGAACTGTCAGCGTTGTTGACCCCGCCAATGGTGTTGTAACCGGTTAGTATTCTTCCCACCAGATCCTCATGATTGCCATCCACGCCGCTGTCAATAACCGCTACCGTCACCGGTGTGAGATCACCTTCAGCCTCCACCGCTGTATCCCAGGCGGATATGGCATTGATCTCAGACAACGCCCATTGCTCAGCATAGTTCTGGTCATTGGGTGCAACCTGGGCTTGCAGGATATAGTTGGGCTCGGCATATTTTACTGCCGGATTCTCTTCCAGCTGTTCAATGACACTGACCGGATCATCTTCTGCTGATAAAGGAACAACTGCAAGACGAATGTTCTCTTGCGTCGTACCGTTCTCTTCCTCCAAGGACTGGATCCGCATACCGGAAGAATCATCGCCATGATAACAGACAATGATTTCCTGGGCCGGATAATAAGCGGTTGTTGTTGCCTCCACAGCCTGTAAAGATGGGTTCTTTGCTGAAAGGTCGTCTTGAAAAGATCCCTCGGCGAGCAGGATTTGCTGGACGGGGTTTATGTATGATGAGGATGATAGCTCACCCTTCTTCATGGAAAGGCTGTAAGGCTGACGGGAATTTTCTCCCGGTATAGATAGGTTACTCGCAGGAATAAACGCAGGGATCGTTCCTGAACTAAACAACGTTGTCATGCCCGGTAAATTTAGCACCGATTCTGCAGATCGGGCCGGCGCCACCAGCAGTGCCGGTGTTAAGACCTGCAGTAATAGCAACATTGCCAAAAACAGGCCCATCCTTCTTCGCTTTCTAATTAACCGCGTATTAAATTTAAGCTGTGAAAACATAACAACCCCCCTGTTATTCTTTAAAATCAAACAAATATAATATGGTAATTTATTCTTATTCTCTGTACATTTAAAATATCCTTCTAATTTTGTATACAAACTGCACGGCCTTCTCAATTCCCCTCGAAGGAAATGAATATCTCCACGATCTCGGGCCGATTGCCAATACGGATCGGCGGCCCAAGGTGCCGTATCCGTTTGAAACGATGATCTGCATACTTTCCATACGCAGATAACCCCAATCCTGGGCAAATATTCTGGCCATAAACAGGTTCAGAGGAGAAAACTATCCCGCGTGGGTATGTCGCATTCGCGATAAACAGACGATATTTTTAGTTATTTCGACCTCTTCCCCGATTATGGCATTTAAACCCGCCTCAACAATAACTGAGCCTTTTGCCCCCATAATGAATTTCCATTAGAATAATTATAATAAAGGATAATATAAGCACTGATGCGTCATTTTCTACGCTGAATCCTGGTTACCCAGGAACGGGGAACCCAAATTTGGGGTGAATCCATTAATTAATGGTAGGGCTGCCTGTAGGCCCGAATCCGACAGCTAACCTCGCAAGCACTTAAGTACTGGAGAGAATGAATGGCATAATACCGGTTTCCCATTCCACGATCATGGTTTTTACCTGTCAATAATAACCATTCGCAATTCTTTCTTTTTCCCCTGCGCATAGTGTATTATCTGGATCTTCAGGCATGCATGGAATTATTAATGCATAGCCTAATTTTTGTTTACCTTTTTTAGATTCATCTGGCCATTTTATTTTTTATCCAAGGAGGTATGGTATGAACGCGGTAGAGATACGAAATCTTACTATGATTTATGGAAACAACCCGGAACTGGCTTTGTCAATGATAAATAAGGGATATGACAACGATACGATTCGTAAAAAAACCAGGCAGGTGGTAGGCATCAGAAATGTCAGTTTAACGGTTGAACCAGGCGAAATTTTTGTCATTATGGGCTTGTCAGGCAGCGGCAAATCGACCTTGCTGCGTTGTTTAAACGCACTCAACCGACCCAGCAGCGGAGATATTTTGATTGAAGGGCAAAGTATAATGAACCTTAACAAAAAAGGTATAACTGATTTGCGCCGCAACAAAATTGCGATGATATTTCAGAATTTTGCACTGCTGCCGCATCGAACCGTGGCCGGAAATGTTGCCTACGGTTTGGAAATCCAAGGCGTGCCGGCACCCAAGAGAATAGATTTGATCCAGAATGCACTGGCCATGGTGGGGCTGGAAGAATGGTCCAACTCATATCCACATCAATTGAGCGGAGGTATGCAGCAAAGAGTAGGTATTGCCCGGGCACTGGCCACCGATGCAGATATCCTGTTGATGGATGAACCATTTAGCGCACTGGATCCTTTGATTCGCCAGGAAATGCAGGACGAACTTATCGCCCTGCAGCAAAAACTGCACAAAACTGTAATTTTTATCACCCATGATCTTGATGAAGCCTTAAAGATAGGAGATCATATCGCGTTGATGAAGGATGGAGAAATTGTCCAGTTGGGTGATCCGGAAGAAATACTGTTAAACCCTGCTACCGATTATGTTGCACGTTTTGTAGAAAACGTTGACCGCAGCAAAGCTCTTTCAGCCGCTGCGGTCATGGTTCGTGCCCATACGATTACCTATCCCCGGGAAGGGCCCATGGTGGCATTGCACCGAATGAAAAGTTTGGGTATATCAGGCATCTTTGTGGTAGACCGCAGCCAGCATCTGCTGGGTTATCTAAGTGCCGAAGATGCTGATCAGCTGATCCGGCAATATGAACGTGATCCAGGTGAATATATGCAAAAGGATGTGCCGACGGTATCACCCGATACCTTGCTTTGCGATCTGCTCAATACGATGGCCCGTACCCCTATTCCCATTGCCGTTGTCGATGACAACGGACAATTGCAGGGAACCCTGGTACGCGGTTCGGTCATCGCCGGACTTGCTGGGGAGAGGAGGGTTTCCTGATGGATTTTATACCTCGCATACCGATCAACATTTGGACCAACCGTGCAATTGAGTATTTGCAAGTGCAATGGGCTTCTTCCTTTGATCAATTCAGCAGTTTTTTAAAATCCATGATCGAAGGTCTGCAGGACGGACTTATTATGATACCCCCGGCTTTGTTTATCCTTATCGTGGCGGTAATAGCCTGGTATCTGGTCAATAAAAAAATAGCTCTTTTTTCCGTTGTCGGTTTATTGCTGATTGAAAACATGGGCTTGTGGATTCCGACCATGGAAACTTTGGCCATGGTCATCGGCGCGGTCTTTTGGTGTATTGTATTGGGTCTGCCGTTGGGCATTTTAGCCGCCAAAAGTTCGACTGCCCATCGCATTATCACCCCGATTCTCGATTTCATGCAAACCTTGCCGGCGTTTGTCTACCTTCTGCCGGCGGTTACATTTTTTCACCTGGGGGTTGTGCCTGCCATTATTGCCACCCTGATTTTCGCCATGCCTCCGGTCATTCGTCTTACCGACCTGGGGATTAAAAGCGTACCGACGGAATTAGAGGAATTAGGCAAATCTTTCGGGTCAACCTTCTGGCAGATGCTGATAAAAATTGAGCTCCCGGTGGCACGCCCGACCATCATGGCAGGCATTAATCAGTGCATTATGCTCTCCCTGTCCATGGTTGTCATCGCCGCCATGATCGGAGCCAAAGGATTAGGAGGTGAGGTATGGCGTGCGATTCAGCGGTTGGACAGCGGCAATGGTTTTGAAGCCGGTTTGGCTCTGGTCATTATCGCAATCGTTTTGGATCGTATTACGCAAAGTTTCGGAAGTAAAGAGTATAAATAAGAAGGGGGTTATTCTATGTGGTTAAAAAAACATAGAGGAAAAATTTCATTGGTGCTGCTCACCGCATTCATAAGTCTTTTTGTCATCGGCTGCGGCGGTCAGGCCGGCACCGGAAACAATAAAGACAATACCAAAAAAGAACCCGTGCGGGTACTTTATGTTGAATGGGCTTGTGCTACGGCGACGTCATACGTGATCGCCGACATTGTAGAAAATGAACTCGGTTATCCGGTTGAACTGACTCCGGTATCAGCCGCAGTGATGTATGAAGGTTTGGCTAACGGAGATGGTGACGGCCTCTTCTGTTGTTGGCTGCCTTTGACCCATAAGGATTATATGGAAAAATTGGGTGCCCGGCTGGATAACCTGGGGCCGAATCTAAATGGAGCCAAACTGGCACTGGTAGTTCCTGATTATGTAGATATTGATTCAATTGAAGAAATGAATGATGTCAAGGATAAATTTAAAGGCGAAATCATTGGTATCGATCCTGGTGCAGGCATTATGCGCTGTGCCGATCAGGCCATTAAAGACTATAATCTCAACTACCAGCTCATTGAAGGCAGCGATGCAACCATGGTGGCCGCTTTGAAAAGTGCGATCGACAAACAGGAATGGGTGGTCGTAACTGGTTGGATCCCCCACTGGAAATTTGCCCGTTGGGATCTCAAAACTCTGGAAGATCCCAAAAAGTCCTTTGGTGAAGAAGAAACCATCAATACGATTGTACGGCAAGGTCTGAAGGAAGATAGGCCCGATGTTTACGCATTATTTGATAATTTTGCCTGGACCAGCGACGATCTGAGCCGGGCTATGATTCTGGCTGAAGAAAATGGTGGTGACAGTAAAAAGGCCGCCCGTCAATGGGTGGAAGAAAACCAGGATTTAGTCAAAACCTGGCTGCCCACAACGAAGTAATTTATTCTAGCCCGCTATAAATAAGCGAGTCAGGGGTAATCTGATATGCTCCCCTTTTTAACTGCTACCTGGCAGGGCATATTTTAGTTTAACCCTGACTTGCTTTCTTTCTGCCTCACCCGGTTATCTTTTTATGGTAAAATTTTATATGTAGATTACACACCTGAGAGTTTTGCATAATTCAAAATATCATGTAATAATGTCACCCTGAAGACAGCGAACCTACCTTAATCGTGACCGTCAGGTCATATATGTTGTCCCCGTAGGGGGAGTCCCGAAAGTGCCATAGATCCTTCGCTAACGCTCAAGATGACATTTAAAAGTTTCATCCATAATTGAAAAAAGTTAATTATGCAAAATCCCCACCTAGTAAATCAAAGCGGCAAATTTTGCCCTATAAACGGGCCCTGGAGCCCAAGCTGAATTGCACTTATAGACAGCCGGATTATTTAAAACGAAGCAATATATTTAGCAACAGGAGGTAATATATAATGAAAGAAACAGAAGACAAAGGTTATCGCCAGATACAGGATCTTAATAATGATGATCTGGCCCGACTAATCCTTAATATGTCCCAACGTATGGCCATTCACAGTACCCTCTGGTTCAGAGAAACTGAACATCAGCTGGGGATGAAGCGTGCCCTCGACATGCTGGAAGAAGTTAACGCTAAATATAACCGGCTGGAAATGGAACGGCTGGGCAAAGTTCTGGGGTTTGAAGTCACTGACGGTATCCCCCGTCCCCTGCTCGATATGCCGGTAGAAAAGCTGGCCGAACTGGCCGGGGAAATGGGCAAGAACTGGCTGGCCATGGATGGCATCTGGTTTCAAGCCATCGAAAACACATACGGCATGAACGACGCCAAACGCTGCAACGATTCCTGCTGGAACCGTTTTTCCCAAGTGGAAGGGCGCATGATCAAAAGTTTCCTGGGCTTGCCGGAAAGAGCCGGGCTGGAAGGATTAAAAAGAGCCCTGGCCTTCAGAATGTATGCCCGCTTAAACAAGCAGTCCATCATAGACGAAAGCCCCAACAGCATTGTCTTTCAAATGAATGACTGCCGGGTGCAGTCAGCCCGGAAACGCAAGGGACTGGCTGATTACCCCTGCAAATCAGCCGGTCTGGTTGAATACAGCCGCTTTGCCTGGGAAATAGATGATCGTATCCATACTGAATGTGTCGGCTGCCCGCCGGATGAACATCCTGAAGATTGGTTCTGCGCCTGGCGCTTTACTCTCTCGGAATAAACCTTACACAAACAAGCACCCAAACAAGGGGACGTTCTTTTTGTTGGCCTTTCCACGAATTAACAGGCCAACAAAAAGAACGTCCCCTTGTTGGGTTGGGTCTTGTTGGGTTTTCTTCCAAACCTATACTATTTTGTTGCTCCGGCGCCAGATCTTCATTTTTTCCGCTTCTTTAATCAAATCATCACGGAAATCCGGATGTGCGAGTCTAATGAGTTTCTCGGTACGTGCCCAGGTAGAAGCCGCTTTCATCGACTCCCAGCCATATTCAGTAACCACTATATGTACCATTTGCCGAGGAACGGTGGTAATGCTTCCGCTACCCAGCGTCGGTACGATTCGAGAACGTATTTCCCCATCTTTGGTCTTAAATGTTGAAGGCAGACAAATCAAACTGCGTCCCCCTTTTGACCAGAATGCCCCCAGGGTAAAATCTGACATGCCGCCGTTGCCGGAAATTTGTTTAAACCCGGAACTTTCTGCGTTTACCTGCGTATATAGATCGATCTGCAGGGCCTGATTTATGGAGACGAGATTATCAATTTGCGCTACGCGACTGGGATGATTGACATAACCAACGTTATATGATGCCAGTCCCGTATGATGATCAATCCAGTCGTAGAGCTTCTGGCTGCCCAGCGTGAAGGTATAGATCAGTTTGCCGTCATCGACATTTTTGCGTTTATTGTTCAATTTTCCTGATTCCCACATATCCATAAAAGCATCCACCAGCATCTCAGTGTTACCGCCCAGATCTTTCAGGTCGGTCTCACTTATCATTTTCCCGAGCAGATTAGGCATGCCGCCGATTCCCAACTGTATACAGCAGCCGTCGGTAATGTGATAAAGAACGTTTTCGGCTATTTTGCGATCTGCTTCTGTTGCTTCAATGGCCGGCAATTCAAACATGGGCTCATTTTCGCTTTCAATTACAAAATCAACCTCGGAAATATGAACCTGTTCCCGCGCTCCGCCCAAAGCAAGAGGAATGTTTTCATTTACTTCAACAACTGTATATTGAGCACTTTTGATTTGTGAGTAGGAAACTGAATTGTGAGCGCCAAAATTAAAATATCCGTTTTTATCCATGGGGGTGGTGCGGATGGCAAAGATTTTACGCAGGGTGGAACCGATCTTGTCTGGATCCGTATGGGCCCATTCAAAATAATTCTCCGATTCCCCAAAGTTGGTTGGATGATAAAAAACCGCCCCGCAGTTTTCCTGCATAATTCGTGAAGCAGCACTGAATTGAAGATCCATATAGGTAAATGTTTCACCTTTAAAATCTTTCATAACTACTTCCGGAATAGGAGGTACAGTAACCGCAACCATAACTTTGATATCCTGCAGTTCATCCTTGCGGGCTGCGAGCGCTTTATCAAACGCGACCGGTTTACCGTTAAACATGGCATAATCGACCCAATCACCCGATTCAATTACTTGCGCCACTTGTTCAGGCGTGCGCAGTTTTTCTTTATACATTTGCTGATAATCTCTTGCCACTTAATCCCCTCCAATATTATGTTATGTAATATTTTATTTTTGTTTAATATAATTATTATATAATAATATTTTGCTTTATCTACTGTAAATTACCATTTAATTGTGAATTTATTCGACACTTCAAGGTTTAAATATTATGTTTTTGAATTAATTTTTATCATCTCATTTTGTAATAATTTCGCGGTAGTACTCACAAAATAGATACGACAAATTATAATCAACCAAGGAGGACTGTAATATGAAAAACAAACCTGATGATCGCCGCGACAATGTGGAAAAGCTGCAGGAGAATATCACCAACACTATTCAGAATATCGAACTGGCGGAGGAGACCATGGCCGAAACCTCGAATTCAAAAATGAAAAAAGATATCGCCGCCAAAAACAAAAGGCGGAAAGAAGCGCTAAACAATATGCGCTCGGAAATACGGGACGAAGCGCAGGACCAGGAAGAGGGCTACGAGTAATAAGCGGTTTTAAGATGTTTTGTCAGATCTTATAGAGTTGGCGCAAAAGACAAAGCGGGGATGTAATTGGTCCTCGCTTTTGATTTTAGTAAATTAACTTAATAACTTCGTGCCAGGCACCAAGTTATTTCATTTTATTCAAATCACAGCGCATCAACCGTTTTCAGACCGGCGGCTTTGCACATCGGCAGGTAACCGAAAAGAACAAACACTCTTGTTTGCTCCTGCAAAAAATGCTCCCCTTTTCGTAACCTGTCCGGATTAAGGGGAGCATTTTCATTTTGGTTATAATCTTACTGACTAATGCCGAAGGTTAATTTATTTCCCGACTGAATAATTTTGCAGCAGTTTAAATGAGCTTCCTCCGGCGGCGTTTGAACCAGAAGATCATTAACAGCAACAATAATAATCCTGTCACCGCCGCTGCTGCCGGATGATAGATCAGGTATACAACCGCGATGATCGGTGTCAGCGCTATGCGGGTGTATAGTCTTAAATTGTCGCTGTCGGCGATCCAGGCGGCAAGGGGCGGTGAATTATGGTAATAGAACTTGACGAATGCCGTTCCGGGCTTGTTGGTCAGCAGATACTGGTCACGGAAATGACGCAGCATGGCAACCGCCGGTTCAAATTTGGAGCCAAAGGCCGCGGTGGCGATAAAGCATTCGTCAATCAGCCCCCGTTGAATGGTTATCTCATAAATCCGGTCATAACGGTTGGCTTCGCTTACTACTACATAAACGGTATTGATTCCTTCGTCCAGCACAATGATTCCGTCAGTTACTTCAACCGAATCAAAACATACTTTGATTTTAGTACCGGGTGCTGCAGTAACCATCACTTTTACTGAGTTGATCTCTTTTTCTACCTGGAGCGAATAGCTCAAGTTGTAAGGATCGAAACCAATGATCAACTCCTGCCCGGCTCCGTCAATCCCCTCGCGGATGCTCAAACCATTTAATGCTGCTGCTGGCGGGGGCAGCGGATTCACGGCAACATTTGCTGTAATTACATTGTTCTCAGTTGTTCCGGCTGCCGCAATGGTGATCATGCCAATACCAGTATTTCTGGTAAGTACCCCACTCAATTGAATGCTTATGGTATTCGAAGATGTCTTCGTTACGTTGCCTACGGATATTCCGGTTAAATCTCCTCCCAAAGTAATATGCTCTGCTCCGATACCATCGATAAAACTACCTGAGGATAAAGTAAGGACGATGGTTTGATTAAATTGAACCGCAACTGTTACTTGCCCTGGGGTGGGGGTTATATATACTGATCTTGATCCGGGCTGCATGGCAGTTGCAAAAGTAGTTATAGCTGTGATTAGAATGTTGATAGCCTTCGTCAGGCTTGCATCGGTTGCCATAGCATCATCATGGGCTGTCTGGGCAGTAGTGATAGCTGTATTGAATGAATCCATGTCCTCTTGAGTAACCCACATTCTTATAGCTGGAACATCCGTACCGTCGATGCTGACCATCGCCCGGCTCTTTTCAGTAGCGGCATCAAACAGGGTGTTTAGCAGGGTAGCTTTGGCATTTTCAATAACCGTGAGCTTGGTGGCCAGACTATCCAGCAAAGCTTTCTCGGTCGCCAGTCTGGTCTTGATTGCATCATTGCAAGATGCATACGCGGTCTGCGCTGCCACAAGGGCTGTTTTGTCACCTATGGCAATGGTGTCCACTGTCTTCTCCAGAATCGTGCTGTGGTTCGATTTGAAGTTATTGACTGCCGCTGTTTCCAAAGCAGCAATCTGCGCGGCCAGGTTATCCAGCAAGGTCTTTTCTGCGGTCAGCTTTGCTTGAGTCCCTTCACTCAATTGTGCAAATGCGCTTTGCGCTGCGATTAAAGCAGTTTTGTCTTCGAGCACAACCGTTTCTGTCGTCTTGTTCAGAATCTCACTTTGCGTAGATTTGAAGTGATCCGCTGCCGTCGTTTCCAAAACCTCGATTTGATCCTCCAGACTGTCCAGCAAGGCTTTCTCGCCAGTCAGCTGGATTTGGACAGCCACACCCAAGGCGGTATAATCACTCAGTGCTGCAGACACCGCTGCTTTGTCTGCGATACTTACAGTGCCGGTTGTTTTGCCCAGAATGATTGTATGGGCTGTCTTGAACGCGGCTACATCTGCTTGGACTTGCAGGTCTGCAAGCTTGGTTTCCGCTGCGGTTAGCGTTGCCAGCTTGCTTACATATCCTTGCTGCATGGCATTCAAGGCTGCATATGCGCTGCGGGCCTCGGTGACCGCTGCCTGGTTCGCCAGCGTTAGATCTGCGATAGCCGGCAAGGCGGCGATCTTGTCGTCCACTGTCTTGGCTGCGATGAGATCAGCGATCTTGGTTTCAGCTGCGCTCAGTACCGCCAGGTTGCTTACGTATCCTTGCTGCGTCGCACTCAGGGCTGCATAGGCGCTGCGGGCTGCGGTGACCGCTTCCTGGTTCGCCAGGGTTAGATCTGCGGTAGCCGGCAGGGCGGCGATCTTGTCGTCCACTGTCTTGGCTGCGTTGAGATCAGCAATCTTGGTTTCAGCTGCGGTTAGTAGCGCCAGCTTGCTTACATATCCTTGCTGCGTTTCACTCAGTGCGTCGTATGCGGTGTGCGCTGCTACGACTGCTGTCTTGTCTGTCAAGGTCAGGCTTGCTATCGCCGGCAGGGCTGCAATCTTTTCATCTACACTCTTGGCTGCTTCCAGATCAGCAATCTTGGTTTCAGCTGCAGTTAGTACCGCCAGCTTGCTTACATATCCTTGCTGCGTCGCACTCAGGGCGTCGTATGCGGTGCGCGCTGCTACGACTGCTGTCTTGTCTGTCAAGGCCAGGCTTGCTATCGCCGGCAGGGCAGTGATCATATCATCCACTGCTTTGGCTGCTTCCAGATCAGCAATTTGCTTCGCCAGATTGTCCAGCAAGGTCTTCTCTGTGGTCAGCTTTGCCTGGGTTCCGGCACTCAATTGTTCGTACGCATTTTGCGCTGCAATCAAATCCGTTTTGTCGCCGATGGTAATCGTTGTAATGGTCTTATCCAGGATCGGCTTATAGGTTGATTTGTAAGTTTCGGCTGCCGTTGTTTCCAACCCACCGATCTGGGCCAGTAAGTTGGCCAGCAAGGTCTTCTCGGTTGCCAGCTGCGTCTGAATGGCTGCACTCAGGTTGTTAAAGGCTGTCAGGGCTGATTCAACCGCTGTCTTGTCGTCTATCGTCACGGTTGCTGTCGATTTGGTCAGGATGACAGCGTGTGCTGTTCTGAAATCATTGGCTTCCTTGATTCCCACCTTCACGGCGTCAGTGTAAACATCCTTGGCTGTGTTCAAGGTTGTAACCGCTGCTTCCAGGGTTGCCTGGGTTGCGGTTGCTGCATCACGGGCGGTTTGAGCCGCACCGATCGCGCTCGAGAAGGCATCTCTTTCGGCCTGGGTTACCCACTTGGCAGTGACGGAGATATCTTTGCCATCAGCACTTACATTTGCCTGCCCTATTTCTGTTTGGGCTGTGGTAATCGCATCATTTAACGCACTCTGGTCGGTTTCAATATTGGCAATCTCCGCCTTCAGGCTGTCCAGCAAGGTCTTCTCAGCGGCCAGCTTGGTCTGGGCAGCTGCGCTCGAAGTTGTGAAATCATTTAGCGCTGCTGTGACAGCGGTTTTGTCACCGATGGTTACCTTGGCGGCTGTCTTGGCCAGGATGGCAGCATGTTTCGTCCTAAAGTTGTCGGCATCGACCTGGGCAACTTCGACCAGCTGCACGGCTACATCGGGAGTGATATCTGCCCCGCTGACTGTAATATTGGCAGCGGCTGAGGTTACATAATCGGGCGCTGATACGATATAGGCATAGGTGCCGTTGATCAGATGCAAAGTTGCCTTGCCGTCTGCTCCGGTCGTTCCAACTACAGAACCGTTTATGGAAACGCTGGCACCACTGATCGGCGTCGTTGCGTCCACGGCCGTAATCAGGAAGGGTACGGCATATTCCTTGTGTAACGTGATCTCGGTTACTGACGTATCACCGGATACTTTCACCTCGCCGGTAAAGCTCTGATAACCGGCTTTGGTAATAATGAAGCTGTACGTTCCATTGGCCAGGCCGATGGTCGCGGTTCCGTTGCTTACAG
>ENA-UOXR01002235-UOXR01002235.1-bioreactor-metagenome-genome-assembly--contig:-NODE-2235-length-18288-cov-6.607086_pt1 | contig 18288 bp, 16 predicted proteins | sample MGYA00238164_ERZ764825 | MGnify/ENA primary metagenome ERZ764825 (study PRJEB28920, sample SAMN05720171) | bioreactor metagenome | isolation source: Anaerobic biogas reactor | place: USA:Washington...
CCTGCGGGCGGAACTTCAGGCCAAAGGACACGTGTTTCTCTCCCAGACCGACACCGAAGTCATTCCGCATCTCATTGAAGAAATCCTGAAGGAAGGCGCCCGCACCCCGGCCGATGCCATTCGCGAGGCCTTGAAGCGGGCCAAGGGAGCCTATGCACTGGGCATCGTCTTCCGGAATCAGCCGGATGTCCTCTATGCCGCCCGCTGCGGCAGCCCCCTGATCATCGGCACGGGCGAAGGCGAGCAATTCATCGCCAGCGACGTGCCCGCCATTCTCAACCGCGTCAAGAAGGTGATTTACCTGAATGACGGCGAAGTGGCCGAACTGCGGCCCTCCGGCGTGACGCTGACCACCCTGGACGGCACCCCCGTCGCGCCCGAAGTGAAAACCGTCACCCTGCGGGCCGAAGCCGCCGAACGCGCCGGCTTCGAAACCTTCATGCTCAAGGAAATCCACGAACAGCCCCGCGTGCTGCGCGCCCTGCTCGAAACGCACGTGGACAAGTCGGGCGCGGTGGACCTCGGATCCGCCACCGCCCTGCTGGAGGCCGAAGCCGCCGGCCTGCAGCGCATCCTGATCCTGAGCTGCGGAACCGCCCACTATGCCGGCCTGTACGGACGCCTCCTGCTGGAGCGATGGACCGGAATCCCCTGCGAAACCGATCTCGGCAGCGAATTCCGCTACCGCCAGCCCCGCCTGCCGGAACGCACCCTCGTCATCGCTGTCTCGCAGTCGGGCGAGACCGCCGACACCCTGGCCTCCGTCCGGCTGGCGCGCGAGATGGGCTGCCGGGTCCTCAGCATCTGCAACGTCGCCGGCAGCACCCTGCTGCGCGAAAGCGACGCCGCCCTGCTGACCCAGGCCGGACCGGAAATCGGCGTGGCCTCCACCAAGGCGTTCACCGCCCAGCTCATGGCCTTCGTGCTCCTGGCCCTCCGGCTCGGACGCCTGCGCGGGACCCTGGATGCCGGACGCGAACGCGATCTGACCGCCGAACTCGCCCGCATTCCCAACGGCATCCACCGCGTGCTGGAACGGCAGGACGACATCCGCTCCGTCTCGCAGAAGTATTACGAATGCTACAACGCGCTGTATCTCGGCCGCCGGTTCAACTATCCCATCGCCCTCGAAGGCGCGCTGAAGAACAAGGAGATTTCCTACCAGCACGCCGAAGGCTACGCGGCGGGCGAAATGAAGCACGGGCCCATCGCCCTCATCAACGAATTTCTGCCCGTGGTCTGTCTCTGCACCCCCACCGCCGACGAAGTCCACGACAAGATGCTCTCGAATCTCAAGGAAGTCGAAGCGCGCAAGGGCCGCATCATCGCCGTGGTCGCCGAGAACGACACCGCCCTCCGGGACGTCGCCCAGGACCTGATCCCCGTGCCCGAAACCATCGAAGAGCTCTCGCCGATGATCAACGTCGTCGCCCTGCAGCTGTTCGCCTATCACAACGCCAAGCTGCGCGGCGCGGACATCGACAAGCCGCGGAACCTGGCCAAGAGCGTCACGGTGGAGTAGGGGAGCGGACATGGCGCGGCTGATCATCCAGGGGGGGCGCCGGATCCGCGGAACCTTTACGCCGCTCGGCAACAAGAACGCCGTGCTGCCCATGCTGGCCGCCTGCGTCCTGACCGATGAACCCGTCACGCTCGAGAACGTGCCCCGGATTCTCGATGTCGAACACATGCTGCGGCTGCTGACCCGGCTGGGCGTGGACGTTCGTCAGCGCGGCCATTCCGTCACCCTCTGCGCCGGGGGCCTGAACACCGTCGCTCTGGATCCCGCTCTGTGCGGACGGGTCCGCGGCTCCATCCTGCTGGCCGGCCCGCTGCCGGCCCGCCATGGCTCCGCCATCCTCCATCCGCCCGGAGGCGATGTCATCGGCCGCCGGCGGCTCGACACCCATTTCGAAGGCCTGGCCGGTCTGGGCATCGCCATGGCCCGGCACAACGGGGCCTTCCGCCTGCGGCGCACCCGCGCCTTCCGCGGAGCGGAACTCCTGCTGGACGAGGCCAGCGTGACCGCCACCGAGAACATCCTGATGGCCGCCACCCTGGCTCCGGGGCGTACCGTCATTCTGAACGCGGCGTGCGAACCGCATGTCCAGGATCTCGGGGCGCTGCTGCGGAAAATGGGCGCCCGGATCTCGGGGCTCGGCACCAACCGCATCGAAATCGAAGGCGTGAAGCGTCTCGGCGGCGCGCGGCACCGGGTCGGGCCCGACTACATCGAGATCGGCAGCTTCCTGGCCGCCGCCGCCGCCACCGGCGGTGCCTTGACTGTGACGGATCTGCCGGATCCGACCACGCTTCGGGTCATGCAACGGGCCTTTTGCCGGCTGGGCGTTGCGTGGACGGTGGAACAGGGGCGTCTGCATCTGCCCGCGCGGCAAGACCTCTGCATTCGCCAGGATCTCGGCGGCACCATCCCGAAGATGGAAGACGGCATCTGGCCGGCCATTCCGTCGGATCTGCTCAGCGTGGCGCTGGTGCTGGCCACCCAGACCCGCGGCAGCCTCCTCTTTTTCGAAAAACTGTTCGAAAGCCGCCTGTATTTCGTGGACCGGCTGCTGGAAATGGGCGCCACCCTGGTGCAATGCGATCCGCACCGCGTCCTGGTCAGCGGCCCGGCCCGCCTGCGCGCCCAGCACATCACCAGCCCCGACATCCGCGCCGGGATGGCGCTGGTGATCGCCGCGCTCTGCGCCAAAGGCCGCACCATCATCGAGCAGGCCGAAATGATCGATCGCGGCTACGAGCGGATCGCCCCGCGCCTGCGCGCGCTGGGGGCGGACATCACCCGGCAGGGATAAGAACCTTCCGGCGCGGAATTCCGCCCGGCCGGCCCCCGTTGCAACCGGATTTCAGGCCGCCTTTACGACCGGAATCCGCGGATCAGTCCTCATGCGCCGGCTGGCGCCGCAGCGCTTTTTTCGCCCCGTGCTTTTTCTTGGCATCCACCATCAAGGCCGTTTGGCGGCGGGACCGGCGGCGTTTCTGGCGGCGGATTTTCTCGCGCGCCTGCTGCTTCTTTGTTTTTTCGCCGAGGACTTTTTCGGCGATCCGGTCGCACAGCTCGCGCCGGGCCAGAAAGCGGTTCATGGACTGCGACCGCTCGTGCGCGCACCTCACTTCGATCCCGGTGGGCTTGTGCCGCAGACAAACGGTGGAGGAGGTCTTGTTGATTTTCTGTCCGCCCGGCCCGCCGCCGCGGATGAATTTCTCCTCGAGATCGGATTCGGCCACGCCCAGTTTCCGCATCTGCCGAAGCAGGCGGGCTTCCTTGTCGGGCGTGACGGGATACAAGCTCATGGATGGTCCAATGGGGATCGGTGGTTTGGGGATTGCACCGGACCGGGAAAATCAATTGTTGCAACAAGTGAATTCACTTGTTGCAACAATTGGTTCAGGCGGACGTCATGCAGGCGCAGGATGGCAGCGCCGTTCTGCCAGGCCTGCAGGGCCATGCGGGCGCTGGCTTCGTCGGGGTCGGCATCCGGATGCAGGGTGCGGACAATGCGCTTGCGGGACAATCCGACGAGAACGGGAAACCCCAGGGAGACCAAGGGAGACAGGTGGTCGAGAATGGCGGCGTCCTGCGGGCGGGTGGTGCCGAAGCCGATGCCGGGATCGAGAATGAGGCGCGCCGGATCGAGGTCCAGTTCCCGAACGCGGGCGGCCAGCCAGGCGGCAATGGTTTCCGAAGGCCGGGCGTCGTCTTCGGCCAGTTGATGGGCGACGCCATGCATCAGCACGATCGGGAACTCGCCGGCGCGGGCGAACTCGGCCATGCCGGGGCGAGAGAGGGCGGCGACATCGTTGAGCATGACGGCCCCGTGATCGAAGGCCGCGCGGGCGACGGCCGCCTTGCTGGTATCGATCGAAACCGGAATCTTCAACCGCCCGGCCAGGCGGTCGAGTACGGGCAGGAGGCGGCGGAGTTCCTCCCCGGCGGAGACGGAGTCATGGCCGGGGCGGGTGGATTCGGCGCCGACATCGAGGATATGCGCGCCGTCGGCTTCCAACTTCAGGGCCTGGTCGAGGGCGGCGGAGGGATCGAGGAATTGTCCGCCGTCGGAAAACGAATCGGGCGTGAGATTGAGAATGCCCATGAGGACAGGCGCGCGGGGGGCGGGACAGGCAGAGGGCGTCGGTGGAATGCCGGCCTGATTCACCCACGGCGCAAGGCCGTGGGGGTCTGGGCAACCTGCGGGCACGGGGCCGGGGTTTTCCACAGTGTGGAAAACTTTTTTCCACACTGTGGAAAATTCCGGCCATTTTTTTCCATGGCGTGGAAAATCCGGATGGTTTTTTTCCATGGCGTGGAAAATCCGCGGGCGGCGGGTTACGAGGCGGGGGGGGCGTCGGCGGGAGCGTCCTCCCGGTTGGTTTCCTCGGCATTGCGTTCGGCGGCGGTGCGGAGACGGCCGTGCTTGAGAATGTCGTCCACGTCGCGTCCGTCGAGGGTTTCGCGTTCGATCAGGAGGTTGGTCAGCTGATCGAGCTTGTCGCGGTTGGCGGTGAGAAGGTCGAGGGCCTGCTGGTAGCATTCGTCGAGGATGCGCTTGACCTCGGCATCGATCTTTCGCGCGGTATCCTCGGACATGTCGTTGGATCGATTCACTTCGCGGCCGAGGAAGAGAAGCTCTTCGCGGGTGCCGAAGTGCTGGAATCCCAGGACCTCGCTCATGCCCCATTCGGTGACCATCATGCGGGCGAGGTGGGTGGCCTGCTTGATGTCGGAGGCGGCGCCGGTGGTGATTTCGCCGAAGCAGATCTGTTCGGCGACGCGCCCGCCCATGGCGCCGGTGATCATGCCGAGAAGGCGCTTTCGGCCTTCGGTATAGCGGTCTTTTTCGGGAAGCTGGAAGGTGGCGCCGAGGGCGCGTCCGCGGGGGATGATGGTGACCTTGTGGAGGGGTTCGGTTTCGGGGGTGAGGGCGAGGACGATGGCATGGCCGGCCTCGTGGCAGGCGGTCAGGCGCTTTTCCTTGTCGTCCAGGACGCGCGAGCGGCGTTCACGGCCCCAGCGGACCTTGTCGCGCGCTTCTTCGAGATCCTTTTCGGTGATGGTTTCGGCGCCGCGGCGGGCGGCAAGCAGGGCGGCTTCGTTCATAAGGTTGGCGAGATCGGCGCCGGAGAAGCCGGGGGTGCCGCGGGCGATGTTGCGCAGCTCCACGGCGGCGTCGAGCTTGACCTTGCGGGCATGGATTTTGAGGATGGCTTCGCGGCCTTCGAGGTTGGGCAGGTCCACGACAATCTGGCGATCGAAGCGTCCGGGCCGCAGCAGGGCGGGGTCGAGCACGTCGGGGCGGTTGGTGGCGGCGATGATGATGATGCCTTCCTGGGTGTCGAAGCCGTCCATTTCGACCAGCAGGGCGTTGAGGGTCTGTTCGCGTTCGTCGTGACCGCCGCCGATGCCGGAGAAGCGCGACCGGCCGACGGCGTCGATTTCGTCGATGAAGATGATGCAGGGGGCGCTTTTCTTGCCCTGTTCGAACATGTCGCGGACGCGGGAGGCGCCGACGCCGACAAACATTTCGACGAAATCGGAGCCGGAAATGCTGAAGAAGGGGACCTGGGCCTCGCCGGCGATGGCGCGGGCGAGGAGGGTTTTGCCGGTGCCGGGCTGCCCGACCAGCAGGACGCCTTTGGGAATGCGACCGCCGAGGCGCTGGAATTTCTTGGGATCGCGCAGGAAGTCGATGATCTCCTGGACTTCTTCGTGGGCCTCGTCCACGCCGGCGACATCCTTGAAGGTGATTTTGTTGTTGTCGCGGTTCATGAGGCGGGCGCGGGACTTGCCGAAGTTGAAGGCGCCGCCGGCGCCGCGGGCCATGTTGCGGTAGAAGAGGAAATAGACCAGGCCGATGACGAGAAGGAAGGGGACCGTGGCGGAGAGGAACTGCCACAGCCAGGGGTTGGGGTTCTTGAATTCAAAGGGAACCTTGGCCTCGGTGAGACGTTCGACGAGGTTTTCAGTGACCGGAGCTTCGACGCGGAAGGTCCGGGGATCGCCGGTGGCGGGGTCGATGTCCTTCAGTTCGCCGCGGATGTACTGCTGGCCGGAGGCCTCCATGACGACTTCGGCCTGGTTGATGCGGCCTTCTTCGAGGAGCACCATGAAATCGGGGTTGTAGGGAATGCCGGCGGACTTGGCGGCGCGCTGGGTGACCAGCTGGAACACGGTGATGAACAGCGCCAGCAGAAGGAACCAGGCCATCATGGCGCGCATGGGCATGGGGGGGGGGCGGCGCTTGCCCGAGGGATCCTGGGGTTTGTTGGGCTGGGTCGGGTCCATGTTGGCTGAAATCCGTATCTTGGTTACAGAAGGCTCTTCAAGACCGGGAACCTATCATGGCGGGGCGTCCGGGGCAACCCGCGGTTTGGCGGCGGACAAAAAGGGTGAAAAGCGGCGGAGATGGGGTAGGATGAGGCGCACAAGATGAACCGGGATGCGTCATGGATGGTGTTGTTCGACATTGACGGCACGCTGCTGGACACGGGCGGGCTGGGATGCGAAGCGTTCCGCCGCGGGCTGGCGCGGGCAACGGAGGAGGAAGACGATCTGGCCTATGTGTCGTTTGCGGGCAACACCGACCGCAAGGTGCTGGCCCAGGTGATGGAACGGCGCGGGCGGCGCTTCGACGAGGCGCACGCGCAGCGGATCTTTGCGTTGGTGGCGGAAGAGCTGCGCGCACTGCTGGCGGAGGCGGCGGTGCGGGAAATTCCGGGGGCGGGGGCCTTTGTGGCGCGGCTGGCGGAAGCCGGAGCGGCGCTGGGGCTGGTGACGGGCAACATCCGCGCCTGCGCCTATCTCAAGCTGGGCAGCATCGGGCTGGACGGCTATTTCGGATTCGGTGGGTTCGGGGATGTGCATGCCGAGCGGTCGATGATCGCCCGTTCGGCGGTGGCGTCGGCGCGGCAGGCGGGGGTGCGGACCGATCGCATCTGCCTGATCGGCGACACGCCCTATGACGTGGCGGCGGGCCGGGCGCTGGGCGTTCCGGTGCTGGGCGTGGCCTCGGGACATTACGCCGCGCCGGAGCTGCTGGCGGCGGGCGCCGGCCGGGCGGCGGCCGATTTCCGGAACCTCGCCGGCTGGATGGAATGGCTGGAGGAAACGCTGGAGTCACAATAGCCGGCAACGGCCGGCGGGAGCCAGGACATGAGAAACACGAAAATTGTATGCACCATCGGGCCGGCCTCCGGCAGCCGCGAGACGCTGGGCCGGCTGATGGACGCGGGCATGAATGTCGTCCGGTTGAATTTTTCGCACGGCACGCTCGACGACCACGCGCAAAAAATCGCCCTGATCCGGGAACTCGCGGCGGCAAAAGGCCTGCCGATTGCCATTCTGCAGGACTTGTCCGGACCGAAAATCCGCACGGGTGCGTTTGCCGGCGGACCGGTGGAACTGAAAACGGGCGATGCCTTCACGCTGACGGCGCGCGACGTGCCGGGCGACGAACGGGAGGTCAGCCTGACCTATCCGGCGCTGCCGGAAGACGTGCGGGCGGGCGACACGCTGCTGCTGGCCGACGGCGCGCTGGAACTGCGGGTGGAGAACGTGACCGGCCCGGACATCCGCTGCCGGGTGATTCTCGGGGGCCAACTCAGCAGCCACAAGGGCATCAACCTGCCTTCGCGAAGCATCCGCGCACCCATTCTGACCCGCAAAGACCGCGAAGACCTGGCCTTTGGCCTGGAGCAGGGCGTGGACTTTGTCGCGCTGTCCTTCGTGCGCTCGGCCGCGGACATCGAAACGGCACGGGAAGCCATGCGGGCGCATGGCCGGGAACGGCCCATCATCGCCAAGATCGAAAAACACGAGGCGCTGGCCGAATTGGACGCGATCATCGCGGCGGTGGACGGCGTCATGGTGGCGCGCGGCGACCTGGGCGTGGACATTCCGCCGGAAAAGGTGCCCACGGCCCAGCGGCTGATCATCGAAAAAGCCAATCTGGCGGGCAAGCCGGTGATTACGGCCACGCAAATGCTCAAAAGCATGACGGATGCCCCGCGGCCGACGCGCGCCGAAGTGACGGACGTGACCAACGCGGTGCTCGAAGGGTCGGATGCCGTCATGCTGTCGGAGGAAAGCGCCGTCGGAAAGTACCCGGTCGAGGCGGTGCGGACCATGGCGCGGATTGCCGAGGAGGCGGAAAAGGCTTTTGCGCGGGAGGCGTGGGGCCAGCGGCTGGCGCGAATCCGGCCGTCCGATGCATCTGCGGCGCTGGCGCGGGCCGCCTGCGGCCTGGCGGAAACCATCCAGGCCCAGGCGCTGCTGATCGCCACGCAGTCGGGCACCACGGCGCGCCTGGCGGCCCAGTTCCGGCCGGCACGTCCCATTCTGGCTGGCACGATGGATCCCGAGGTGTTCCGAATGCTGGCCCTGGTCCGAGCGGTGCGGCCAATGATGATTCCCGAGGTGGACCTGCTGTCCCGCCTGTTCGCGGAACTGCACCGGGCGGCCAAAGCCACCGGAATGGTGCAGTCGGGCGATACCGTCGTCTGCACCGCCGGCTTTCCGCCCGGCAAGGCCGGCGTCAGCAACCTGATCAAGATCGAAACCGTGCCGTAAGCCCATCCAGCCGGATTATGGTTGTTATAACATCCATAGTATGGTTGTTATAACAACCATACTATCCGGAAGACCCTGTATGCGCGTTCCGCCCGTCAGCAGGGAATTGCCAGAACCGTGCCGCGCGCGTATGTTCGAATCCTGACGGATGCCCCGGCACCCGGAAAAGAAAGGAAGGCCGTCCATGGCCATGCTGCCCGATCTGCAATCTTCGTTGTTGTGCGACGATGTCCGCCAGGAGCGGACCGGTAAGTTCATTCTGATCGGCTTGTTCGATTCGTTGGGCAGTCCGCAGTTTCCGTTCCGTCATCCCCGGCTGTTCCTGGTGACGCGCTGGTGTTCGGGGGAGGGGGAATTCATGCAGCATACGCGGATTCTGCGTCCGGACATGTCCAGCCTGGTGGCGGAAGGGCGGAAAATTCCGGTCAAACTGCCGAATGCGGAGGCGACGGCCACGAACGTGGAGCTGTTTTTGAATCTGGAATTCCACGAGGCGGGAACGCACTGGGTGGAAATCCTGCTGGACGGGGATCTGAAGATCCGGTTTCCGCTGCGGGTGGGGCAGGTCAAGCCGCCGCCGGGGGCGCCGCCGCCGGACGGAGGGTTCTGACGGAATGTGCCTGGCGATTCCAGGGCGGTTGGTGGCCATCACCGAGGGCGAAGGGTTCGATCGCCGGGGCACGGTGGACTATGACGGGGCGCGGCAGGAGGTGGCGCTGGCCTACCTGCCCGAAGCCAAGGTCGGCGACTATGTGCTGGTGCATGTGGGGTTCGCCATGACGCTCCTGGATACGGACGAAGCCGAGCGGATCCTGCGGGAACTGCGCGAACTGGAAGCCGGCTGACGCCCGGGTCGCGGCATGGGCCCCGGCCTGTATCTTCATGTTCCGTTTTGCCTCCGCAAATGCGCCTATTGCGCTTTTTTTTCGCGTCCGGCGGAGCCGGCGGCGGTTCAATCCTGGCAGGCCGGAATCGAACGCGAACTGAAGGCACTGCCGGCGGAATTCGCGCCGGAGACCATCTTCATCGGGGGCGGGACGCCCACGGCGCTGGAACCAGACGACCTGGGGCGGCTGCTGGACGGGATTCACAACCACACAGACATCCGGAACGTGGTGGAATGGACGTGCGAAGCGAATCCCGGCACCCTGACGCCGGAAAAGGCGGTCCTGCTGCGGGCGGCGGGGGTAAACCGGCTGTCCATCGGAGCGCAATCGTTCGACGACGCCACGCTTCGCCGGCTGGGGCGGATGCACAGCGCGGCCGAAACGAGCGCAAGCGCGGCCCTCGCGCGCGAGGCGGGATTCGAACATCTCGGGCTTGATCTTATCTATGGGATTCCCGGAGTCCGCGGAGATTCCTTTGAAGCGGACGTGGAAGCGGCGCTGGCGCTGGCGCCCGAACATGTCTCCTGCTACTGCCTGGAGATCGAGGACGGGACGCCGCTGGCCCGCGCGGCGGCGGCCGGCGACCTGGCGATAGACGAAGCCGAGCAGCGGCGTCAGTTCGAGCAGGCGCGCCGCCGGCTGGGGGAGGCGGGGCTGGCGGCCTACGAGATTTCCAACTTCGCCCGGCCGGGATGCGAATGCCGGCACAACCAGCTGTATTGGAGCGGCGGGGACTATATCGGGATCGGCCCGGCGGCGCACTCGCATTGGAACGGCGTCCGCTGGGGCCACACGGCGGAACTGGCGGGATGGAAACGGGCGTTCGAGGAGAAGCTCGAACCCGCGGCGAAGGCGCGCGAAACGCTGGTGATGGGTCTGCGGCGCACCGCCGGGTGGGGGCGGGAGGAGTTCCGCAAGGCGACGGGATTCGATTACGACGTCTTGCGCGGGCCGGAAATCGCCCGGCTGGCGGCGGAGGGGCGCCTGGTGGCGGAGCCGGACCGGATCCGGCTGGCGGACGAGGCGCTGTTTGTCAGCGACGGGGTGTTTGCCGAGCTGGTGTAGGCGGGATCAGGCGGCCAGGGCGAACAGCAGGCCGAAGATCACGAGCAGGATCAAGGCCAGGGCCGGAAGGGCAGGCGAGGTCATGGGAGATCCTCCTCCGGCATCCGGATGTCGTCATAGAAACGGCCATGCGTGGTCATGATGTAGGGCGATACCCACAGCAAGCCGATGCCGCAGGTCAGGATGCCCAGCAGCAGCCACCCGAAAAAGCGCCAGCCCAGGCAGAAGTACTTCCAACGATAGCCGGCCATGAGGCTCCGGCTTCGGGACAGGGCGGTTGCGGGCCCCAGGCGGGGCTGGTCGGACAGGACAAAGAACACCTGCGAATAGTTCAGGGATACCACGACTGCCGGCACGAGGGACGCCAGCATCAGCATCAGGAAAAGAACCATGCCCAGCGGGAACAGGGCGGTATCGTCCAGCATGGCCAGTCCGACAGCTCCGACGACGCCAGCCACAAAGGCCGGAATCAGGGCCAGGCCGATGAACAGGATCATCAGGAGGGTGGCGCCGATGGTTTTCCAGTACAGCTTGAAGCCGTCGAAGAGATGCTTCAGGTCGGGATTTTCGCGGCGGGAGGTCAGCAGAAAGAATCGCGACCAGCCAAAGGCCATGGGCCCCGAGATAAAGAATGCGACGATCAGATCGAGGAGGGTTCCGGCGGCCTTCCAGGATTCGCCGCCGAATTCCGACGCGACGCTGAGGCCGTTGGTGATGACGCCATAGAGCAGGGCCGCGCCGACGGCGGTGGCCCAGCGCCCGCGGAGCGAGGCGAGCGCCTGGCGCATCAGCCGGGCGTTCGGGGTGGCGCCGCGGACCGGGGAAGTTCCCGGCGCGGCGGAGAGCGGCGCAACGGACAGGGCCGGGACCTTCGACACGGGCAGCCATTCATCGCCCATGTCGGGGTTCCAGACCAGATCATCCGGCCCGAGGCGGCCGTCGCGAACCAGGCGGAGCATCTCTTCGGGCTCCACCGGGCCGTGGCGTTCTCCGTCGAGGATGTAAAACCAGTATTGGTTCATGGCGTCCGCTCCCGTTTGCATTTCACCACACCGGCGATGCCTTTTCCAGCTTCATGGTCCGCCTTCCCGCAAAAAATGGCGGGTGAAGGCATGGAAATCCGCAAACACGCGGTCCGGGGTTTCCCCGGCGGGATGGCCGAACCCGCTTTCGAGAAAAACGGACGGGATGCCGGCGCGGCGGGCGGCTTCGATGTCGGTATGATGATCGCCCACCATCCAGGCATCGGCGGGGGTGTGGCCGGTGCGCTGCATGGCCATCTGCAGGGGAAGGGGCGAAGGCTTGAGTTCCGGGGTGTCGCCGCCGCCGAACTGGACGGCAAACAGTGACGTCCAGCCGAAATGATCCAGCAGGCGGCGGGCGTGGGGGGCGGGTTTATTGGTGACCAGGGCGAGGGCATGACCGGCGGCCTTCAGCGAGTGCAAGCCGTCGTCCACGCCGGGATAGGGGGCGGTATGCACCACCAGATGCGCGGCATAGGCGTCGCCGATTTCCGCCGCGGCCCGGTCGGGATCCACCGGCGCGCTTTCGAGGGCGCGAACCGCCAGCATGCGCACTCCGTCGCCGACATACGAGGCGACGGTATCCAGCGGCAGCGGCGCCAGGCCGTGGAGCGCGCGCATGCGGTTCGTCGCCAGCGCCAGGTCCCGGCGCGAATCAATCAGCGTGCCGTCGAGATCAAAGATGAACAGCTGGGGGCTCATGTGCGGAGTCTATCGTTTTCCATGGCGTGGAAAACAGTTTTCCGCGCCGTGGAAAATCCGGGGAACGGGCATATTTCATTGTTTGCAAACAATGATTACCATGATTATGGAGAAGGAGTTGCGGAGATATGGTGGATGGATTCGGCGATCCGGGCGGCAGCCAGCGGCGCGCGGGGGCCGGGGCGGAGCAGAAAGTCCTCTTCGAGAATCCGGACCTGGGCGGGGGCAAAGCCGAGGCGCTGCCAGTCGGCGGCCAGCGCGGCACGGCGGGTGTCGTCGAGGGCGACGGCCTGGAGATCCAGCACGAGGGCCGGGGCGCGGCGAAGGAGAGATTCCCGGGAAATCCGGGGCCAGGGCAGGGGGACATCTTTGAAGACATTCCGCCCGCCGGCGAGTTCGACGATGTCGTGAAGGAAGGTGCCGGCCCCGGTGGTCATGAGTCCGGAGAGATCGCCGGGGGAGTGGCCGAGGGCGATCAGGACGGGGACGGGTTCGCGCCGGGGAAGGGCGGCCAGCCCGGCATCGAATTCGCGCAGCAGCCGGCGGCCGCGTTCTTCGGCATTCAGCCGGGCGGCACACCCGGCGATGGCGGCGCGGACATCGGAGAGGGTGTCCAGGGGAAGGGAGAAAAAGGCGATGCGGTGTTCGCGGGCCAGGGCGGCGAGGGCCTCGGATCGGCCCTGCGAAAGGATCAGATCGGCCTGAAGGGCCAGAATGCGTTCGCGGCTGGGCGACAGCGCGCCGCCGATGCGGGGTTTTTCCGCGGCCTCGGGGGGCCAGTCGGTGAAATCGGCGACGGCGGCAACGCGGTCGCCGGCGCCCAGGGCAAAAACGATTTCGGCGACGGCGGGCGATGCGCAGACGATGCGGGAGGGCTCGGCGGGAAAGGGGACGGCCGCGTCCTCGCCGCCGCGGCAGCCGGCCAGCCAGAGGATCAGGAGCCAAGGGGTCAGTCGGCCACGCACACGAGTCCTTTCAGGTATTCGCACTCGGGCGCCTCGACGGGGACGGGATGGTCAGCGGGCTGCCCGAGGACTTCGAGGATGCGCACGCGGCGGCCGGCATCATGGGCGGCCCATCCGAGCATTTTGCGGAAGTCCTCCATGCCGACGAGACCGGAGCAGGAAAACGTGGCGAGAATGCCGCCGTTGGTCAGCAGCTTGATGGCCAGCAGATTGATGTCCTTGTAGGCGCGCAGGCCTTTTTCGAGGGTGGTGCGGGAGGTGACGAGCCGGGGCGGATCCAGGATGATAAGGTCCCAGCTTTCGCGGCGGTCGCGGGCGAGACGGAAGCGGCGGGGAACATCAACGGCCTCGTAGGTGGCCGGCACGCCGGAGGGATTCCACTCGTGATGGAGGCGGGCCTGGGCGAGGGCGGGTTCGGAGGAATCCCAACCGAGGAGGGTGGCGGCGCCGGCGCGGGCGGCGTTAACCTCGAACGCGCCGGTATAGCAGTAGGCGCTCAGGACGGACCGCCCGCGGGCGTAAGCGGCCACCTTGCGGCGGTTGTCGCGCTGGTCGAGATAGAAGCCGGTTTTCTGTCCGCCGGCGAGGCCGGCCTCGAAGGTGAATCCGTTTTCGCGGAAGCGGACGGTGTCCGGGGCCGGACCGCCGCCGAGTGATTCCGAGAGACCTTCGCGCTGGACGGCGTCAGGGTCGGCGCGCAGGCAAACGGTCCGGGCGCCGGCGGCGGTCTTCAGCTCATCGGCCAGGACCGGGAGCCAGGGTTCCCAGACCTTGGCGCCGACTTGCAGGAGAACGGCATCGGCGTACTGGTCGGCGACGAGGCCGGACAGGCCGTCGGCTTCGGAAAACACCAGGCGAAAGGCGTTGGTGGGAGCGTCGGGGCCCGGGGGGCCGTAGAGGCGGCGGCGCAGGGCGACGGCCCGGCGGATGCGGTCGCGGAAGAAGGCCTCGTCGAGCGCCTGATGCGGATCCTGCGTAAGCAGGCGGACGGCCATGTCGGCCTCGGGATGCCACAGGCCGCGGGCCAGCCAGTCGCCGGCGTGATCGAAGACATCGGCGGCGGCGCCGGGGGGGGCGTCGCCGTCGGTCTCGTCGATGGCGCCGGAAAAGATCCAGGCACTGCCGCGGAGGACGGGTTTTTCGCGGCCGGGCTTGAGGCGCACGCGGATCCGGACCGGGGGGAACTCCGCTTCATCTTGCTTTGGGGGATTCATATCCATAAGATTGTGGATTGAGCACTGAATTGGGTCAAACAGGAAAACAAAGAGGAATCCCATGCGTATTCACGCCTATCGCGCCCTGCGGCCGCGCGCCGACATCGCAGACCAAGTCGCCGCCCCTCCCTACGACACGGTGGACACCGCCGAGGCCGCCGAGCTGGCCGCCGGCAACCCGATGTCGTTTCTGCACATCAACCACTCCGAGATCGACCTGCCGGAAGGCACGGCTCTCTATGACGACGCCGTCTATGCGAAGGCGGCGGAGAACCTGAAGCGGTTCAAGCAGGAAGGCTGGCTGGTGTCGGAAGACCGGCCGCTGATGTACCTGTATGCGCAGACGATGGGCGAGCATACCCAGACCGGACTGGTCTGCTGCGCGCACATTGACGACTACATCCAGGACGTGATCAAGAAGCACGAATTCACGCGCAAGGACAAGGAAGACGACCGGACCAAGCACACGGCGACGATCAACGCCAACATCGGCCCGGTATTCATCGCCTACCGCGACGTGCCGGAGATCCGCGCGGCGCTGGCGTCGGCGTCCCAGGGGGCGCCCCTGTACGATTTTGTGGACGAGCTGAAGGTGCGCCACCAGGTCTGGGCGGTCGAAAACGCGGCGGAGATCGAAGCCCTCTTCGCGGAAAAGGTGCCGGTCAGCTACATTGCCGACGGCCATCATCGCAGCGCTTCGGCGGTGCGGGTGGGCGCGGAGCGCCGCGCCGCCAATCCGGGGCATCACGGCAACGAGGAATACAACTGGTTCCTGTCGGTGATTTTCCCGGCCAGCGAACTGAAGATTCTGCCCTACAACCGGGCGGTCAAGGACCTCAACGGGCTTTCGCCCGAGGACTTCCTCAAGGAAATCCGCGCGATTTTCACGGTGACGGAAGGGGCGGACCCGAGCCCGGCGTCGCCGCGGAACATCAGCATGTATCTGGGCGGGACGTGGTACGGGCTGAGCTGGCCGGAAGTGAAATCCTCCAATCCGGTGGACAAGCTGGATGTCAGCACGCTGCAGAACGGGGTGCTGCATCCGCTGTTGGGAATTGACGATCCGCGCACGAACGAGCGGATCAAGTTCATCGGCGGCATCCGGGGGCCCGGGGAACTGGTGAAGCTGGTGGACCAGAAAGGGTTTGCGGTGGCGTTTTCGATGTATCCGACGACGGTGGACCAGCTGATGGCGATCGCCGACGCGGGGCAGATCATGCCGCCGAAGAGCACGTGGTTCGAGCCGAAGCTCCGGACGGGGCTTCTCTCGCACGAGCTCGACTAGGATGGCGAGCCATGCCGCCGCGCCTGCCGATGTGGATGCGCCGTTCCCTGCCGCCCGCGGCGGAAGGACGGCGGATCCGGCGCCTGCTGGGACGGCTGGAACTGCATACGGTCTGCGAAGAGGCGCGCTGCCCCAACCGCGCGGCGTGCTGGCATGAGGGGGCGGCGGCTTTTCTGATCCTGGGCGACGCGTGCACGCGCGACTGCCGGTTTTGCGCGATTCCGCACGATCCGCACCCCGCCCTGCCCGACCCGGACGAGCCGGCGCGGCTGGCCGAAGCCGCCGCCGTGCTGGGTCTGCGGCATGTGGTGGTCACGTCCGTCACCCGCGACGACCTGCCCGACGGGGGGGCGGCGCAGTTCGTTGCCGTGATCCGCGCAATCCGCGCCAGGCTTCCGGGAGCGGCGGTCGAGGTGCTGGTGCCGGACTTCGGCGGAAACCCCGCGGCGCTGGACGCGGTGCTGGCGGAACGGCCGGACATTTTCAACCACAACCTGGAAACCGTGGAGCGGCTGCATCCAACGGTGCGCCCGCAGGCGGATTACCGACGGTCGCTGGCGGTGCTGCGGCGCGCGGCGGACACGGGCGTCCGGACCAAATCGGGGCTGATGCTGGGGCTGGGCGAGACGGACGGCGAGCTTCGCGGAGCCCTGGCGGATCTGGGCCGCGCAGGAGTCGCGCTGCTGACGCTGGGACAATACCTGGCGCCGTCGGCGAAGCATCACCCCGTGGCGCGGCACGTGCCGCCCGCGGAATTCGACGCGTGGGGGAAGGCAGCCCGGGCGCTGGGATTCGCCGCGGTCGCGTCCGGACCGGAGGTGCGTTCCTCCTATCACGCCGGGGAACTGGCGGCGGGGGGGAAAGGCTTCGCATGATCCGTCCGCCGCGCATCCTGATCTGCTATCTGGTCCGCCACAGCGGACACCATGCGGCGGCACGCGCCATCGAGGCGGAGATCCGACGGCTGAATCCGCTGGCGGACACCCGCTGCCTCGATCTGCTGGAGACGACGCACCCGACCTGGAGCGCGGTCGTGCAGTACGCCTACATGTCCACGATCCGGCGCACGCCGGAACTGTGGGAGGCGCTCTACGACAATTTCTGGTTCGACCTGCTGACGCGGCGCTACATCCGCCCGCTGGTGCAGCGGGGCAACAGCCTCAAGCTGCGGATTCTGATGGAGGCCTTCCAGCCCGACGCGATCGTCTGCACGCAGGCGCATCCGTTCGCCGTGCTGTCGGCCTATGCCCGGCGGCAGGGCCGCCCCCTCCCGATCTGGGGCGTGCTGACGGACTATCTGCCGCACCGGTTCTGGCATGTGCCCCCCGCCGACCATATCCGCTACGTGGCGCCCAGCGAGACGGCGGTGCAGCGCCTGATGATCCTCGGCACTCCCGCGGCCCACATCCATGTGCTGGGCATCCCGATCCAGGCCGACGTGCTGGCGGCGCGCCGCCGGGTGATCGCCCCCTCCACCGGGAATCGCGTTCTGGTGATGGGCGGCTCGCGGGGGCTCGGGGCGCGGTTTGCCACCATCCGGCACCTCGACCGCGCGCAGGCCGATTTCACGATCGATGTCGTCACGGGCACCAACCGGCGGCTGCGCCGGAAGCTGCTGGCGGCGCGGCACCGGTTCCGGCATCCGATCCGCATCCGCGGCTACGTGAAAGACGCGATGGCGCTGATGCACCGCGCCAGCCTGCTGATCGGCAAACCCGGCGGACTGACCTCCGCCGAAGCGATGGCCGTGGGCACGCCGATGCTGATCATCCGGCCGCTGCCGGGGCAGGAGCGCGGCAACACCGAAACGCTGGTGCGCCAGGGCGCCGCGATCCATCTGGACCGCGACCGCGACCTGCCCGGCGTGATCGAATCGCTGTTTGCCAACCCCGCGCTGCTGGAGCGGATGGGCGAACAGGCCCGCTCGATCGGCAAGCCGAACGCGGCGCGCGACATCGCCGTGTCCGTGCTGGCCGCCATTCCCCCGGAGGAGGCCGGATGATCTATTGGTTCTACCGGCTGCTGGCGTTCCTGGTGCGCCTCCTGCCGCTGAAAGGCGCGTACTGGCTGGGACTGCGCATCTGCGACTTCATGTTCTTCGTCAACCGCCGCGCCCGGCGGGCGGTGCGCGAACACATCCGCATCATTTTCGAATATCAGGACATCGTGCCGTCCCGGCGGATTCTCGACGGCTGCGCGCGAAAGACGTTCCAGTACTTCGGCAAGTACCTCGCGGATTTCATCCGGTTCCGCACACTGACTCCCCAGGGGGTGCGGGAACATGTCAGCATCCAGGGACTGAAGCATCTGGAGACGATCCGGAACTCAACGAAAGGGGCGATTCTGCTGACGGCCCACTACGGCAACTGGGAGCTGGGGGGGGCCTTCATCGCCTCGATGGGCATTCCGATCAATGCGGTGGTTCGCCCGGTGGACTCGCCGCCGCTGGAGCGGATTTTCAGCCTGTTCCGGAGGCAGCGCGGCCTGAAGGTGATCCCGCTGGCGAAGGCCGGCGTGGGCATTCTCAAGGCCCTGAAGCGGGGCGAAGTGGTTGCGCTGGT
>ENA-UOXR01002242-UOXR01002242.1-bioreactor-metagenome-genome-assembly--contig:-NODE-2242-length-18269-cov-4.962446_pt1 | contig 18269 bp, 18 predicted proteins | sample MGYA00238164_ERZ764825 | MGnify/ENA primary metagenome ERZ764825 (study PRJEB28920, sample SAMN05720171) | bioreactor metagenome | isolation source: Anaerobic biogas reactor | place: USA:Washington...
TGGGGCGTCTGCTATACACCGCCATTGGCCTCTATGACACGCCCGTGATCGTGGGCTCGACAGTGATCTATGCCTATCTGTTAGCGCTGACGGTGTTCGTACTGGACTTTGTCTATGCTCTGGTCGACCCGCGCGTCCGGGTCGGAAGCTAAGGGTCGAGGTGACGATGAGGAGTATCTGGTCTGGTTTGAAAGAGATAGGGCGCTATCCCTCGGCCATCATAGGGTTGACGGTTATCGTTCTGATCCTTGTATTTGGCGGCTATGCCATGGCCACAATCCCATACCAAGAGGCCATCCGCCTCTGGCGTGGTGGCGAAGAGATCTGGAGCGAGAGCCCCAAAACGGCCAAGCCGCTGTGGGCGGATTGGTTCACATCGACAAAGCATTCGCGTACGATCGTGCTCGACAGCAGTGAGGGAGAGGCCGTCAAGACGGTAGAGACCGTCAGTGATGAATCGCAGCTCATCACGCTGAGCTACACGTTTGACTACCAATACGATACCTTTCCACAGGAACTGGTGGTCTTTTTCACCGCCGACTATGACGAAAAGTCGCCCCATGCCTCGCTGACCTGGTATACCCCTGATGGGCGTGAGATTCGGATCGGGCAGGTGAGCTTGCGTCCGACCGAGACCTACCGATTTGGTACCGATGACCGTCTTCTTCGGCGGTTGCGTGGGGGGGTGCCGCACGTAGCTCTGTTTGCAGAGCCCGAAGCGGAGACGCCCGTTCCAGTAAAGGGCACGTACAGGTTGGACATTCTCGTCAGCACCTTTGAGAATGACGCCGATGTGGATGCCAAGTGGGTCTCCTATGGAGAGGTGCACGGCCTGGCTGGCACCGACCACCGCCGACGCGATCTGATGATTGCCCTCCAGTGGGGCACGCCCATCGCGCTCGCCTTTGGTCTTCTGGCGGCTCTGGGTACCACGGTGACAACCATGTTCGTAGCCGCGGTGGGAGTTTGGTTCGGCGGCTGGGTGGATGCGCTCATCCAGCGCATCACCGAGGTGAACATGGTGCTACCCCTCCTGCCGATTCTCATCATGGTGGGCACCTTCTGGGAGTACGGCCGCAGTATCTGGGTCATCCTGGGCTGTGTCATCGCTCTGAGCATCTTTGGTGGCGCGATCAAGACTTTCCGTGCGATCTTTTTGCAGGTGCGCGAGGCGCCCTATATCGAGGCTGCGAAAGCCTATGGAGCTGGCAACGGGCGCATTATCGTGCGTTACTTGATCCCGCGGATCATCCCGGTCATGATCCCCTCGCTGGTCAGTGGCGTGCCCGTCTATGTCTTCCTGGAGGCCTCGCTGGCGTTGCTGGGGTTGGGCGATCCCGTGCTCCCCACTTGGGGCAAGGTGATTGACGATGCCCGCGCCCAAGGGGCCGTACACAACGGGCAATACTATTGGGTGTTGCAGCCCGCGTTGCTTCTCATGCTGGTGGGGCTCGGCTTTGCGATGGTCGGTTTTTCGTTGGACCGTGTCTTTAACCCACGGCTGAGAGGGCTGTAGCGTCATGGTAAACGACTCACTGCTGCGCATTCGCGATCTCAAACTGCACTTTCGCACCACCAAGGGCGTCGTCCAGGCGGTAGACGGCGTGAGGTTCGGCCTGGGGCATAACGAGGCCGTGGTGGTGATCGGCGAATCCGGTTGTGGCAAGAGCTCCTTGGCCAAAGCGGTGCTGCGTCTCTTGCCGCGGAATGTCGACACGTACAGCGGCGAGGTCTACCTCAACGGCACCGACACCATGAAGCTGGATGAGGAGGCCTTCCGTCGGCAGGTGCGCTGGGTCAAGATGTCCATGGTGCCCCAAGCGGCCATGAATGCGCTCAACCCGGTGCTGCGGGTGGGCGATCAGGTGGCCGAGCCGATGATGGTGCACTATGGTGTGGGTAAGGATGAGGCGTTGGCACAGGCGCGCCGTATGTTTGAGCACGTGGGCGTGCCTACCGATTTCATGCAGCGCTATGCTTTTGAGCTGAGCGGTGGCATGCGTCAGCGCGTGGCCATCGCCATGTCGCTGGTGACGGCGCCGGCGCTGATCATTCTGGATGAGCCAACCTCGGCGCTCGATGTGCTGACGCAGGCCAACATCATGAACATGCTCAAGCGTATCAAAGAGGAGATGGAGACCAGCTTTATCCTGATCACCCACGACATTGCGACGTCGAGCGAGCTGGCCGACAAGGTGGGTGTCATGTATGCCGGGCAGATCGTCGAGGTGAGCGACGCGTTCCGGTTCTTTAGCGGGCCTCTCCATCCCTACTCGCAAAAGCTGATGGCCAGCGTGCCGCGGCTTCGCGCCGACGTCGAGCCCGAGTTCATCACCGGGCAACCGCCCAGCCTGTTTGGCCTCAAGCCCGGGTGCCGTTTTGCGCCGCGCTGTCCGGCCCGGTTTGGTCGTTGTGACCAGAACCCGCCGGTCTATGAGGTGGATGGTCGCGAGGTGCGCTGCTGGTTGTATGAGGAGACGGGTACCCTGGTCGAGGCCGCCAAAGAGGCTTAGCGGAGAACTGGCCGCGCAGCGGCGCGGGTTGCCGAGAGTGTTAGCAGGAGAGCGGTATGGATGTAGCAACGAGCACGCCGGCTGAATCCAAGGTGTCACGAGCGGGGCAGACGATGCTGTCCGTTCAGGACCTGCGGGTTTGGTTCGAGCTGCGGCGCTGGGGGTTTGGGCACGCAGGCTCGGTGCGTGCGGTGGACGGGGTTAGCTTTGATCTTGGCTATGGCGAGGCGATCGCCGTCGTAGGCGAGAGCGGGTGTGGCAAGTCCACGCTGATGAAGTCCATCTTGGGGCTGCATCTGCCCACCGAGGGCGAGATCGTCTTTGAGGGCACGCGGATCAGCGATCTGGGTAGCCGTCGGATGCAGTGGTACCGTTCGCACGTGGGCTATGTGCAGCAGGATCCCTTTGGCGCTTTGCCCCCGTTCATGACTGTCTCCAGCATTCTCGAAGAACCTTTGATCATCAACGGCGTCAACGACCCGCACGAGCGTAGCGAAAGAGTCGTTCGTGCACTGGAAGAGGTCAAGCTGTCGCCGGTGGAGGATGTGCTGCCCAAGTTTCCGCACATGCTGAGCGGCGGACAGCAGCAGCGCGTGGTGATTGCGCGGGCCATGATCCTTCAGCCGCGGCTCATTGTGGCCGATGAGCCTGTATCGATGCTGGATGCCTCCATCCGTGTCGAGATCCTCAAGCTGATGCGCACTCTGCAGGAGGCGCACGAGCTGGCCGTGATCTATATCACGCACGATCTCTCAACGGTGCGCTACTTTTCCGAGCGGATCTTTGTGATGTACGCGGGGCAGGTGGTGGAAAAGGCCAAAGTGGACGATCTGCTGGCCGATGCGAGCCACCCCTACACATTGGCCCTCTTGGCTGCTACGTCGGATCCGGACCCGGAGAATGCGCTGACCTTTAAGGATGTGCCGCCTGGAGAGCCTCCTAGCCTGGTCCACCCTCCGGCGGGTTGTCGGTTCCACCCGCGCTGCAGTCACGCCATTGCGGGGCTGTGCGACGCCAAGGAGCCGCCCGAGTTCACGTTGGCTCCCAGCCATACGGCGGCCTGCTGGCTCTTTCGATGAGGATCTCGGCGGGCACGCGCTACCTGATCGTCGGCGTGGGGCTCATGGTGCTCTCTGTCGTACTGGCCTTTTTGATGGTGCTGCAGATCCTGCCCTCGACGTTTTTGCTGAACGGGCTGACGTTTCTCGCGTCGCTGGTGGGGCTCGTGTTGGGCATTGTGGGGGTGGCGTATCAGGTTCAGTTTACCAAGAACCGCCGGTAGCGCCTCGATAGCTTTGCCCAAGCTCTGACAAGAACAGCCCACCCCAAACGGGGTGGGCTGTTGGCTATAACGTCGCCTGGAGGTCTAGCGGTAGGTTCCCAGCTCGAGACCCTTGTCGATAAAGTAGCGATAGGTGTCATAGTGAACCGTGTTGGGAATCGAGTGATCGCTGTGAAGGGCATAGCCGTTGCCCTGCATGACGATGGGGACCTTGGCTTCCAGCTCGGCGTCGATCTGGGCCCGGTCGTTCGTGTAGAGGACCCGGACGTCGATGCCCCCCATGAACGACAGGCGGTCGCCGTACTCGGCATAGAGCTTGAGCAGATCCATCCCCGCCTTGACCTCGATCACCTGAAGGCAGTCCATGCCCGCCTCCATGAGCCCCGGGATCAGCGGCTCGACATAGCCGCAAGAGTGGACGATGGTAGGAAGCCCGTGCTCTTTGGCAAAGCCCAACGTGGCGGCGTGGGCCGGCTGCACGATGCTGCTGTACATCTTGGGCGACATAAAGGGCCGCCCCTTGAAGCCCATGTCCTCATAGTACCAGATGCCGTCAGGCCACCCCTCCTGCTCGAACAGCATCACTTGGAGTTCGAGGATGAGCCGGGCATAGGTGTCGGCCATGTCGCGGACCCAGTCGGGATCCAGTGCCATCCCCACGAGCATGTGCTCGTGACCGGTGACGTCCTTCATGATCTCGAATACGTTGACGCCCGAGAGCATAAAGAAGCGATCGGCGCGCGCTGCGCGCTCCTTGGCCGCGCGGTAGGCCTCAAAGTTGATGCGGCGCGGGTCGGGCGCGAGCTTGGGCTTGACCAGCTTTTCCCAGGACGCACGGTCGGTGACGCCAAACTCGACGTGTTCGAACGTAGCCTCATGCAGCTTGTGCGAACGCATGACGGCATAGTTGCCGTTACGAGTCAACCGCGTCTCTTCGGTTTCGTCGAGGACCTCGGTCTCCCAGTCCAGATCGGCGACCATGCTCAGGGCCCAGGAGAGCTCCAAGTCTAGGCCGAAATGCTCGGTCAGGCTCTCACCGGGCTGGAGATGGCCTTCGCGGGTCCATGCGCTGGCGGTGTCGCCCCAGAACTGCTCCATCAGGCCGATTCGGTCCACCGGCTCACGGCGCAGAACGCGGCCGATACGTTCCTTGGCTGTCATGCTCATGGGTGACCTCACTCCAATGGTTGGGCTTGTGTGTTCGTCGGGCTGTAGCATAGGCGGCGCAGGAAGAGTTGGCAAGACGGCGGAGAGCCGAAAAGATGCGTTAGGTGATTTGGCATTAGGTGGCGGCAAGGGTATCATCCCGCGTCGTGCGTTGCACGCCATTCCATGAGGACGGTGATCGCCATGAGTTCTCCGAAGCGCTGGCCCATTCTCAGGTTGTTTGCCAGGCGTCCTCGGGCACCGATGCCCGCTAGCCCCAACGCGGGCTTTTGGCGCGATGTGTTCGGGCTGATCGCGGACTACAAGTGGTACGCGCTGGCCGTGCTGGTCGTCACCGCCGTGCAGGAGGTGGTGGCGCTCTGGCCTGTGAACCTCCTCGGCGATTTCATCGATCGCTTTAGCACGGGCGACCTGGGGAATGTGGTCATCCTGTTTCTGGGCGCCTCGCTGCTGGCGCCGTTGGTTATGCGTGGCAACATCATCCTGCGGCACAAGATGTTTTACGAGACCGACTTTGCCAAGCGAGTCCAGATGACCTTGGAGCTGTGTGACGAGGAGCGCGAGATCGACCCCGAAGAGGCCGGCCAGGCCAACGCGCGCATCGCCAACGCAGTCAGCGGCATCACCAACGCGACGTACCACGTGCTGGGTTCGTTCTTGCCCGTCATCATCAAGATCATTGTGGTAGCCTCTAGCCTGCTCGCCATGAACGGCCGCCTGGGCTGGGCCTACCTGGCCAGTCTGGTCATCCCCGGGGCGATGACGGTGGTCTTTAACAAGCGACTGCGGGTTCTGCGCGATGACCAATACGGGCTGATCAACCAGGTGGAGGGGGCGGCCATCCGCACGATCACGGCCCCCAAGGTGCCGGCGCACCGGGAGCGGCTGGCCGACGCCCTCCGCCGGCGCAAGGATGTCTATGTGGAGCTCCTGTCCAGACATCAGTGGTACCTGTACCTACGCTATGCGGCGCTGATCGGCGCCCAGTTCCTGGTAGTCTTTCTGGCGCTGGCTCAGCGGACGCAGATCGGGCTGACGGCCGGCGACATGGCCAGGATTGTTGGCTACACCACGCAGGTGGCCGGCGCCTTTTTGGAGGCAGCGGCTTGCCTGGACGCCATTATCAGCTTTAGCCGGGCGTATCACGTCTACGCGACCGGCCGCTAGGCGGGCATGTCACCACGCGGCCAAGAGCGCCTAGCGCGTGGTGGCGCCCTGCGGCGGCCCAGTAGGGCGCGGCACAGCGCGGGCCCCGTCATGCGGCTGCGATGGTTCTTTGACACCCAGGAGCGTTGGGCGTATGATCGTGGGTCGCGTTCGCAGAGGTGGGCCTGGAAAAGGGGCATTGCATGCAGCGAGAGCAGCTAGGGCTTCGGAATGTGGCCATTGTGGCGCACGTGGATCACGGCAAGACCACGCTGGTGGACGGCCTGCTGAGGCAGGCCCGCGTCTTTCGCGACAACCAGCAGGTGGCCGATCGTGTGCTGGATTCCAACGCCCTGGAGCGCGAGCGCGGCATCACCATTCTGGCCAAGAATACCGCCATTACCGTCTGGGACCCGGATACCTCGCAGCAGGTCAAGATCAACATTGTGGATACGCCGGGCCACGCCGACTTTGGCGGTGAAGTGGAACGCGTCCTCAATATGGTCGACGGGGTGCTGCTGCTTGTGGATGCCGCCGAGGGCCCCATGCCGCAAACGCGCTTTGTGCTCCGCCAAGCGCTGGCGATGGACCTGCCTGCCGTGGTGGTGATCAACAAGGTCGATCGGCGCGGAGCCGACCCGAACGACGCGCTCAACCGCACATTCGATCTTTTTCTCGAGCTGGGGGCCTCTGACGCGCAAGCCGATTTCCCAGTGGTGTATACCAACGCGGTGACCGGCCAGGCCGGGTTGACGCCCACCTTGGGGCCCGACCTGCAGCCCCTGTTCGCCGCCATTTTGCGGCACGTGCCGCCCCCCATCGCCGATGCAGACGCGCCGCTACAGATGCTCATCACGACGCTGGACTATGACGAGCACCGTGGAATCACCGCCGTAGGACGGGTGACGGGCGGACGGCTTTGCGCTGGCCAGGAACTGGCACGCATCGCGAGAGACGGGCAGCTCTACCCGGAACGGGCGCGCTACCTGCAGGTGCACGAGGGCCTCAGGCGAGTCGACGTCGACCAGGTGGAAGCAGGCGATATCGCGGTGCTGATGGGCCTGGAGGACGCCGCCATCGGGGAGACGTTGGCCAGCCCGGACGACCCGCATGGCCTGCCCACCATTGAGGTGGCTGAGCCGACGGTGCGCATGTCCTTTGGCGTGAACCTGTCGCCGCTCTATGGGTCCGAGGGGCGCTGGGGGACCTCGCGGCAACTGCGGGCGCGCCTGGGGGACGAGACCCGCCACGACATGGCGCTGCGTGTGGCTGACACCGACAGCCCCGACACGTTCGAGGTCTCGGGGCGCGGCGAGCTACATCTGGCGATCCTGATCGAGACCATGCGGCGGGAGGGCTACGAGTTCCAGGTGTCACGGCCGATGGTGCTCACCCGCTACGACGAGCAGGGACGGGCGCTGGAGCCCTATGAGGATGTCTATATCGACACTACCAGTGACGCCGTGGGTGTGGTGGTAGAGATGCTGGGCACCCGTCGCGGGCAGATGCTCAATATGGTGACCAAGGGCGACGGTAGCGTTCACATGGCGTACCTGGTGCCCACGCGTGGTCTGCTGGGATTCCGACACCAGTTCCTGACGGCGACCCGCGGCTTGGGCATCATCCACGCGCTCTTTCATGGGTATTTGCCTCTGGCTGGTGACATCCCGGCGCGGAGCAGCGGCTCGCTGGTGGCCTCCGATAGCGGCACAGCGACCAGCTATGGGCTGCGAAACGCCGAGGAGCGGGGCACGCTTTTCATCACGCCGGGGACCACGGTGTATGAGGGGATGGTGGTGGGCGAGAACCAGCGCCCTCTGGACGTGGCTGTCAACGTCTGCAAGCAAAAGCACCTCACGAACATGCGCTCCTCGACGCGCGATATCGAGGTGCGGCTCAAGACTGCCCGCGAGATGAGCCTCGATGAGGCCATCGAGTATCTCGGTGACGACGAGCTGCTCGAGGTCACGCCGCAGAGCCTGCGCATCCGCAAGGCCATCATGGATACGCACGCCCGCAACAAGCAAAAGCGTCACGAGCCGCAGTCGGCGGCGTAGGCTCGGCCGCGTTAGGCCAGCTGGCGCACCCAAGCCGCGGCGCGCTCGAGCTCGCCTTCCTTTAGCGGTCCCTCAGAATCGGCCACAAAGAACCCCATTGGCTCCGCTACGGCCTCGCCTCCCGCCTTTGCCAGTTTCTTTGCGATCTTGGGCGCGGCATAGCCGAACCAGGCGGTGAGCCGACCAAGGATGGCAGAGCCCGTGTCCTCGGGTGCGATGCGGGTATCAAAGGCGGCCACCTTGGTGCCTCGCAGGCTGTTTGGCGCCAGGTGCGCCAGGAATGCGGTCGTATCGGGCGAGGGACGAAAGGCGCGGGTGGCTGATCCAACGATGAGAAGCCCGACGCCCTCTAGGGCATCCGCATCGCCCTGCGAGATGCGCCGTACCGCGACGTCTCCGGGCGATCCCAGCGCAGCTCCCAACGCCACACCCATCGCTTCGGCGATGCGTTCGGTGTTGCCAAAGAACGACTCGAAGAGGATCAAGACCTTCATAGATACCTCCTGACCAACGTCTTTAGCGGCTGGATGCTACAGAGTACCTGCATCATGGTAGCACGCCCAAGAGAGACGTCAAGGATGGCGGGTGCACTGCACGCCGTGAGGGGCCGCGCCTGATGAGCCGGCTCTGCGGTTGCGGGCGTCGGTGAGCGCCTCGCCTAGGGCAGCAGGTCAGGGCTCCAGCTCTTTCACCGCGCGGAGCACGTTGGGGTGGCACGGGATTCCCTCTTGGCGCAGGTAACGCACCAGGTTGCTGCAAGCCACATAGGCCGCAGGGCGCCATCCACGGTGGGCCCAGGTCCAGCGGATGGCGTCCGCCGCGCCATAGCGCCGGTGTAGCTCGGTGAGGTCGGCCAGCCGCAAGCACCAGACCAGCGGCGCGTCCAGCAGGGGATCGGGGCCGCCGTGGCTGTGGGCCGCAATAGCTCGCAGGACGTCGGGCTCGCCGACGTTGAGCCAGGTCTCGGCTAGATAGGCACCCACCGTGGCATGCAGATAGGTGGGGTGGCGTTCGCAGGGATGGCTGTAGGTGATGCCGGCCATGCTGGCCAGGCGTTCGAGGTCGCTGGCTGGCAGCTCCTTGGCGACGTCATGCACCAGCCCGGCCAGCTCGGCCGCCGATGGATCGACGCCCATAGTCGGCGCCATGCTGCGACACGTGGCCATGACTCCCAGGCTGTGGGCCATGCGCGGCGGCGAGAGTTGGGCCTGCAAAAGCCGCCGCAGCCGATGGTAGCGAGCAGCGGGCATGAGTAGCTCGCCCAGGGCCTCGGAGCCTGGCAGTGGGGGCGCGACGGCCATCGGCCTCAGCTCAGCCAGGCCATCTGCTTGGCCTCGGGCGTGTACTGGTGCAACTCGATGCGGTTGCCATCCGGGTCCTGGATCCAGGCCTGCCACGCGTTATCGGAACCGAGCTTGGGTTCGGTACAGTCGACGCCGCGTTGACGCAAGGTGGTCACCGTGTGGGAGAGATTCTCGACCTCGAGGCAGAGGTGCTGGTAGGACTGGCCGTCGGCGCGCGCCGCCAGCTCGCGCTGGAACAGCTCAATGAACTGGCGGCCGCCCAGATGGATATAGTGGCCAAAGACGACGCCCTGGTCATTGACGAACGAAAAGGCGCGCTGAAGCCCGAGCGTCTCGCAGTAAAAGCTCGTAGAGCGCTCTAGGTCGGCGACAACAAAGCAGACGTGGGCCAGGCCAGCAATGATCGGTTTGTCGGTCACGGAAGCGTCCTCCTGCATGGTCTATAGCTGTATGTCGCCAGCGGCACGGTACATGGCGATGGCCTTCTCTGGCGCGATCTCGGCGGTGATATTGTGGATGTTGCAGAACACATAGCCGCTGTCCTCGGCCAGGTATGGCACGACCTCACTGACCTGGGCGACCACCTCGTCGACCGTGCCCAGAGGCAAGGTGTGTTGCGAGTCGACGCCGCCCCCCCAGAGGGCGATGCGGCCGCGGGCGCGATCCTTCCACTCGCGGTACGAGTGGTTGCCCGCGCACCACTGGACGGGGTTGAGAATGTCGAACCCACCCTCGATGACCAAGTCGATGACATCATAGATGGCGCCGCACGAATGCAAGAACGTCTTGGTGTCGGGCGCGACCTCGTGGGCGGCGTCGTTGAGGCGTCGCCAGAACGGCACGAACAGCTCGCGACAGACCTTGGGCGAGGCGATGGTGGTATTCTGCGTGCCCCAGTCATCAGCGGCCATCATGACGACGTCTACATACGGGCCGACGGCGCCGAGAAGGCGGCGGATGTTCTGCTCGGTGTATTCGGTATAGATCTCGTGGAGATCGCGGACCAGATCGGGCTCGAGGACGCAGAGCAGGGGGAACACGCCGAGGCCGCCCCAGCCGCCGATGGCGATGGGCATCTGGGCGGCGCCGTCGTTGTAGAACACCGCGCGGTCGCTGGCCTCGCGGACCTGCTGGCAGAGCTCGCGCTTGGCCTCGATCTGGGCGTCGGTGAGCAGGCGGGCCTCCATGTGGCGGCGGACCTGGTCCAGATCGGGCTTGGGCAGGTCGCCCATCAGGTCCAGGGGCTGGCCGCCGTGGGCCTCGTCAAAGACGTACGAGCTCGGGGGCATCCGCGTGCGCCCCTCAAAGATGGTTTGACCCGAGCCCTGCAGGATGGTGCCATCAGGCAGCGCGCGAAAGGCACCCGGGTTGCGCACCAGGGCCGGCAGCCGCCCGGCAAAGTCGTATGTCTGCCAGAGACCTGGCTGCTCGATGGCGTTGGTGGCGCCATCGGCGATGGTGACGACGTCGATGCCGAGGGCATCCAGGACGTCCGGGTCGGGCAGGGCGAGCATCTGGCCAGTGTCTTCGACGCGGGGCAGGCGGGGCGGCAGGCCCAGGGCCTCGACGAGACGCGGGTAGGCAAAGGTGCTGATGCCGGTTGAGCGCATGCCGGCCAGGTCGCGCGGGACGCGGTCGACGGGCTGAAAGCTAACGGCGCGCATGACGCGCTCGCGGGATGTGAGCATGGTCTAGCTCCCTTGCGGCTAGGGCTGTCCCTCGTGTGTGTGGATTGGGTCGAGTGTAGGTTGGCAGCCGCGCGTGGTCAAGCGAGGCGCTGTGGGCGAGGTGACTCTACCCTGCTGGGCTGATGTCCAGGAACCCCGACGCGAGCGCGCGTGCGTCACCATACGTAGGGAACGAGGGCCTTGGTGTGCTGGATATAGTCGGCATAGCCAGGGAGCTCGCGGGCCAGAAAGCGCTCCTCGTGGCGGAGGCGCACCAGCACGCCGATGATGCCCAGGGCGCTGGGGATCCAGCCCCACCGACAAGCCAGGCACAGGGGCATGGCGACGAACAGGAAGAGATTGCCCAGGTACAGCGGATGCCGGATATGGGCATATAGGCCGGTGGTGACCAGCGGATGCACCTCGTAGGTCTCGACGCGTTCGCTGAACGAGCCTCTCAGGTCGCGGTGGCCAAGCCACCGCATGCCGATCCCAACGGCAAAGGCGAGACTGCCCAGGATCAGGTTGATCCACGGAGCCGTCTCCAACAGTAGCACGTATTCGAGCGCGCAGCCGAGGATGGTGGCGAAAAAGGGCACCACGATCAGGTAGATGCTGGGATCGCTGCGGCGCGGAGGCTGCTTGGGAGCCCACACGCGGCGCGCATAGGTCTCCACCGCGCGATAGACCAGCAGCCAGGCCAGATAGAGGAACAGGGCGAAATCCATCGGGCCTCTCTATCCGTCGACTGGGCGCTTTCTGTCTAGCGGCTGGGTGCGTCGCCCCAGTCTGGGATCTCTAGCGTCTCCCCGTCGCGTAGCGACGACTTGTGCGCCACCGCTCCCGCCGCCATGTAGCGCGCAGCCTCCCAAATGTGGATGGTGGGAAGGCGGTCATGGGCGATGGCGTCCACGAACTCGTGTACCAAATAGGCGTGAGAGCCGCCATGCCCTCCGTAAAAGCTCTCGCCAGAGGCGGCGCGAAAGGCCGCGGCGACGTCCTCGGGAAGCGGGTCGCGCATGTCCTCAACGGTGAGCTCGGTGCGGCCGTCCTTGGTGAGCCAGGCGTCGTGCTCAAAGCTGCCCTCGGTGCCATAGAGCCGAAAGCCCTCATCCTCCTGAATGACGATCTCGCGGTGCTCGCAGATGCGCATGGCGCAGCCGTTGGCCATCTGGAAGAGGGCGGTCTGGTTCGAGTAGCCTTGGTTGGTCCGCGGAAAGTACCCGTCGTCCGTAAAGGGGCCGTTGCCAAAGCAGGCCACGCGCTTGGCGGGCACGCCTCCCATCACATGGATGGGGCCGCTGGTGGAATGCGTCGGGTAGGTCATGGGACCACCCTGGATACCGCGTTGGCGGTAGGTATCCAGGATGCGGGGCCACTCCCGCCCGATGGTGCTGGCGGTGCGCATCCGTTCGACCTCACGAAGATCGCAGCCCCGCGAGTCAAACGGGTGATAGTAGTGGCCCTCGGCAAAGACAAAGTCCCCAAAGGCGCCCTCGGCCGCCCGTCGCCTGCAATACATGGTGATGGGGCGGTAGATGGTGGTCTCGCCCAGCATATAGTGCAGGCCAGTGCGTTCCACTGCACGGACGAGCTGGTCGCACCAGTCAAGGATTTCGTCGGCGTCGGGAACGGAGGTGATGGGAACGGCGCTGTAGACGTGCTTGCCGTGCTCCAGGGCTGCCAGACACTGGGGCGCGTGCAACCAGGGCTGGGTGATGATCACAAGGGCGTCGAGATCGGCGGCGAGCAGGTCGTCAAATTGGGTCGAGCAGGCGTCGCGATCTAGCTTGGCCTGCCAGGAAGGACGATCAGCAAAGCGGGCGATGCGGTCGGGTTCGCGGTCACACAGCGCGACGCGATCGACCAGCGGGTGGGCGTGGAACAAGTCCGCAAAGGCGCTGCCAAAGGACCCCAGGCCTACCAAACCAAGCGAGATCGACATGTCACAGACCTCCTATGCGCTCGAGCCAAGGTGTGGGGCGATTATGGCCAGCTAGCGCTTGGAAGGCAAGGTGGTCGTCTAGCGTCGCCTCAAGAGGCGGAGGAGCCAGGCGATGAGCGACTCGCGTCGCAGGTAGATGGTAGCTCCAGCGCTGGGGCCCTCGACGGGCGACGCGGTGGCCAAGCGAGTGGTGGTGGGGCGGGGCGTCGCGGTGGCGGCGCGCGTTGGCGTGGCAGCGGGTGTAGCTGTGTCGGCGACGGCTGCTTCGGCTCTGATCGTCGACGTCGACGTCGGCGTCGGCGTCGCGGTGGGGGTGATGGTCACCGTGGGCGTCGCCGTGGGTGGAACGGGCGTCGACGTGGCAGTAGCCGTGGCCGTGGGCGTGGCGGTGGCCGTGGGCGTCGACGTGGCCGTTGCCGTCGCGGTGTTCGTAGGCGTGTTGGTAGGCGTGCGGGTCGCCGTTGCTGTGGCCGTGGGGGTGGCGGTGGGCGTGTGGGTCGGTGTATCGGTAGGCGTTTCGGTCGGAGACGCGGTGGCGGTGGGCGTAGGCGTGTCCGAAGGCTGGGCGGTAGGCGTGTCAGTCGTCTCGGTCGGTTCCTCGGCGGGCTCGACCGTCTCTGTGGCCGTCGGCAGGGGCGTCGCCGTCCAGGTTGGGCTGGGCAGGGCGGTCGCCGTGGCTGTCGGCGGGGCGGTCTCGGTGGGAGCCTGGGTGATGACCACCGCGGCCACCCGGGATGGTTCCGTGGCCGTGGGCGCCAACGTGGGCGGTGCTGGATCCGTGGCGGTGGGTGAGAGGGTCTGCTGGGCCACTGGGCGGTCGCCAGGCCTGGAGGCCACCACGATCGCCACCACGGTGGTGACCACTACCGCGGCTGCGACCAAGGCCCAGGCTGGTGGGCGCGTTCGCGTCTGGAGCGTTGGCAAGATGTCGGATAACTCGATATCGCCGATATCGGCAACGTGCTCGCCCTGCCAACCCAGCCGAGCGAGCTCTTGTGGCACGGCGGGGTTGGTCGGATCGGCCTCGATGGCGCGCTCGAGGCAGTAGAGGCGGCGCGCAGCGTCGTCGCCCATGGTGCGCGAGAGCAGCAACCAGGCCTCGGGTTCGTCGGGATGACGCTGGAGCACGCGCACCAGCATGCCGCGGGCGTCGTCATAACGCTCCTGCGTGATGGCTTCCTCGGCTTTGGTGAGGAGCGAGCGCCAGGCCATCGGTTACTCCCTAGTTGGGTTCGGCGAAAAAGTCGCCCTCGTCCGCCAGCAGAAAGACGGCGAACGGCGCTTCCTCGGCGGGCCAGGCCGTACCGTCAGGGCGGCGCAGGTCGTTGGGGGCCCAAAAGGCCCGCTCGCCCGCCGCGAGCAGGTCGAGCGCTGCGACATAGCCGCGGCGAAGGATCGCGGGATTGACCTCGACATAGACATTGTGCCAATCGAAGCCGTTCAGGTTCGTGATCCAGAGCCCCTGCTCGTCGTAAGCGATGACGGCGCGGATGCCCTCGTCGGCTTGGGGGGTGGCCGCTGTCACGGCTGCAGAAGGTTGCGTCTCAGTCGAAACGACCTCGGTGGAAGCCGCCGCAACGATGGGCGTGGGCGACGCGGTAGCGGTTGGCGAGACTTCTGGCGTGGGCGTCGCGATGGGCTCGGTCGCCTCGATGACGGCATAGATGGTCGTGCCATAGGTGCCGTCCGCCACCGAGAGCCGCCAGTTGGTGCGATAGCTGCCCGGGGTGGAGGGTGCGCGCATAGGAACGCTCACCATGACGGTCTGGCCGGGCTCGGCGGCGGGGAGCGGCATGGCTTCAGCCAGGCCCATCGGTTCGCCGTCCACGAAGCGAAGGGTAAAGCCCGGGCCCCAGGGGCAGGTGCCGGCGTTAATCACGCTCCACGTCTTGGTGAACGTCTCCCCGCCGCTGATCGGCATGCCATCCGGGATGGTGACGTCGTCCACATAGGCCAACGAGGGCTGGCACGCCGAGATGTCCACTGTGGGCTCTGGCGAAGGCGCCCGCGTGATGGTAGGTGCGGGCGGGGCCCCCTCACCGGGCAGCGCAACCGAGTCGCCCAGGCGCCGGGCCAGGTCGCCGGCGCCCTCCAGGGAGGCGTCGCAGGCGACGAGGGCTAGCGCTAGGCAGATGATGCCGAAAATGAGGGTTGTCCGCCGCACCGGACCCTCCTGCGGTTGACCAGTAGGCAGTTTGCTCAGAGCCCTGAGCAAAGATGAGGGCTATTGTAAAAGGGTAGAGGTGGTGTGTAAAGTAGCAACGAGCAAACGCCTCAGGCGTTGGTACACGGACAAAGCGACGGCCCTTGCTCGTCTCAAGGGCCGTCGCGGCACTGCCGAGGTCCCCGTCAAGCGGGGCTCTCTAGCATGCTCAAAGGGGCTTGGGGCGCCAGCCCGTGAGCTTGGAAACGATGCCTAGGGCGACGACCGCTGCTCCCAGGATGGCTACCCACATCACCAGCGTCTCTTGCGGGCGGGCGACGGCAATGCCGATGAACGCCCATACGACGACCAGGGCATAGGCTACGTCGCGGCGGAGCCAGGTGGCCAGCAGCCCCAAAGCCGTCCCTGCCAGAAGGACGACCACGGTCCAGAAGCGTTGCACGGGGGCGCCGCCTTGCCAGCCCGAGTTCACGACCGCGGCCGAGATATTGGCGATGGTCGCGACCGAGATCCAGCCCGTGTAGATGCTAAAGGGAACGCGCACGGCCCAGGTGGCTAGCTTGGAGTCATCAGGGCCGCCGGCGAGATCCTGGCCGATCCCGAGACTCTGGTAGATGATGATCAGCGTGCCGAGCAGGCCCAGCATGACGATGACCGACGGCCAGAACCATCCAGCGCCCCACAGAAAGAGCCAGAGGACGTTGAACAGGGCGTTAGCCGCGAACCAGTAGCCGATTTTGTAGCGGACCACCTCGGCAGCCGGGGTGTTGCGGGCTTGGAAGACGGCAAAGGCGATGAGCCCGATATAGATCAGGCTCCAGATGCTAAAGACATAACCAGCCGGCGTGAACAGGGTCGGCGTGGCGTCCGAGACGGCGGCCGTCTGCGTCCCACCGATCAGGCTAGTGGTCGATGCAAGCGCGTTGACCACCAGCATGACGATCAAGGCCACGATGTTGACGATGCGGAGTCTCTTCACGATGGTTTCCTCTCTGCGGCTAGAATGCCGCCTATACGACAAAGTGGGTCGGTCTCTTGTGAACGGTGTGGCGGGATCGTTGGCGTGCTGCGAAACGCCTGGTCCCCGCTCCGGACCATCATCGGCGCCGTTGACCTCCTTGGCACGAGCCGTCTGTATGTCTCTAGGGGCAGGCGGCGCGCATCAGTCAGGCGCGAGCTCCCAGCCAAAAACGTCGCCAGTCATCTCTAGCGCGGTACAGGGCCACCAGGGTATAGAGCGCGCCCGCCCAGAACCCGAGCACCATCATGAGGATGACCCAGATGATCCTGGCGGCGAGGCTGCGCTCGCGATACACGACCCAGATGGAAAACAGGGCAAAACCGGCATAGAGATCGACCAACGAGACGATCCCCCAGGGCATGCGCATGAGCTCGCTGCCCTCGCCGGCCAGATCGCCAAACACGAACCCGTTCACTAGAGCGAGGGTCATGGCCAGCAGCGCAATCCAGGCGACGATCTTGGCGGCCTTCATCTCGCGACACCTCCACGGAGAGACGGCTCACGCTTGACTGGTTACAAGGATGCTAGGATCGCCTCTTGGGCGGGAGCGGGAAAAAGGCGCTGGTGCGAGCGATATAGTCCGCGTACTGCGGCTTGGTCTCCTTGAGCGTCTTTTCCAAGAGCGCCACGCCGGACACCTTGAGCAGCAGGCCGGTCATGATCAGGGGGGCAAAGATGGTCCACCAAGCGCCCGCGGCCAAGGCGATGAGGTAGAACCCCCACCATTGGGTGGCGTCGCCGAAATAGTTGGGATGCCGGGTGTAGCGCCAGACGCCTCGATCTAGCACCTGGCCCTTGTTGGCGGGATCGGCCTTGAAGCGCGCCAGTTGGAGGTCGCCCATGGCCTCAAAAAAGAACCCGACTGCCCAGACGACCAGGCCGGCGAAATCCAGCCAGATCAGGTGGCTACGGGGCGCTTGGGTTTGGGCACCGAGCAGCGGCGTCGAGATGATCCACATCAGCGCGCCTTGCAGCAAGAACACCTTGAAAAAGCTACGCCACCACCAGCTGTGCCCCGTCTCGCGGCGCCACTTGGCATAGCGAAAGTCTTCGGGCTTGCCCCAGTTCCGCCACAGGATATGGCCCGAAAGCCGCAGCCCCCAGACTGTGACAATGAGCGAAATCAGCCACTTGCGGGCGACCAAGCCCTCGGGCGTGAGCCCGTGGTAGAGCCAAACCGCCAGGACAAAGCCAGCGCCCCAAAAGATATCCACGATGCTGCTGTTCTTGAGCGCCAGGCTGACGGCCCAGAGCAGGACCATGTACAGCAGGATCACCAGCCCGCCGACGAGAAACGTTAGCCAGAATCCCATGTTGCCTCCATGCGCACGGGCGCCAGCTAGCTAGACGGTTGCGAGACCACGGTGAGCCCCGCGCCGTTGGGCCCAATATGCGCGCCGATGGCGGGCGTGACGCTGCCGGTGATGATATCGATGCCGGGGGGGATCAGATCCCTCACCATGGCCAGGAGATCCTGGGCTCGTTCGGAAGGCGTCGTGTAGACGAGCCCCACCTGTTCGATGGAACCGAGCTGGCTGACGTGATGTGCCACCCGCTCGAACATGCGGCGGGTTGTGCGCACCTTTTCGGGGATGGTCTCGCCCAGATGCTGAACCAGGAGCGGCTTGAGGCGGAGCAGCCCGCCGAGCGTCGCCTCCAGACGGCTGACGCGTCCGCCGCGACGGAGATACTCGAGGGTGTCCACGCAGGCATAGGACCAGGTGCGCTGGGCCATATCCTCGAGCTTGGCGATGATCTCTTCCATAGCGTGGCCCAACTTGGCCCAACGGGCGGCGGCCGCCGTCATGAGGCCGAGGCCGAGGGTTAGCTGACCCGAGTCGTAGATCGATACCTTGAGGCTTGAGGTGCTCTGGGCCGCAGCGCTGGCGGCGTTCAGCATGCCGCTGAGTCTGGCTGAGATATGGATGGACAGCACCTGATCGGCGCCCTCGTCAGCTAGCCGGTCATAGGCGCTGACGAACACACCGGTGCCGGGCGACGAG
>ENA-UOXR01002278-UOXR01002278.1-bioreactor-metagenome-genome-assembly--contig:-NODE-2278-length-18049-cov-5.237301_pt1 | contig 18049 bp, 13 predicted proteins | sample MGYA00238164_ERZ764825 | MGnify/ENA primary metagenome ERZ764825 (study PRJEB28920, sample SAMN05720171) | bioreactor metagenome | isolation source: Anaerobic biogas reactor | place: USA:Washington...
CTTGAACCCTTGAACCCTTGAACCCTTGAACCCTTGAACCCTTGAACCCTTGAACATTCTTTTTTGTTTATTGACATTTGACGATGGTCCGTGAGAATATTTTGCCTGTCGTCGCCGTGAAAAAGGGGGCTTTTGGGCGTCGATTTCACCATTCGTCAATTATGACCTTTCGCGGAAAGCTTCTCTTTGTGTTCTCGATGATAGATTCGTCGGGTGTGGTGTTGTCTTCTCTGCTCACGCACAGATCGGCAAGCAGGCGTCTCGGATCGGCGGCGAAGACGGAGATGGAACGCACAGCGGCACTGATCGCCAGACAGAGCCGTACGACTCTCGATATCTTCGCCTCCGGTATCCGGTCACTGGCCCGAGAGGATTGCGTCCGCCGGGCAGTCCTTCGTCCACGCTCCGCCGCTGTGATCGATGCGGTTTGCAGGCGCTTTCAGGAGATCGCTCACGAGGCGAAGGTGTATCAGTCGATAAATCTTCATGACCGTGATGCCCGGTGCGTTGCCTCTTCCTTCCCCGACCGGGTGGGCCTCGAGAGCATGCGGAGGGATGTGGCGGCACGTCCCGATTTTCTCTCCGCCAGGAAGGGAGAGACGGCCATATCCCAGATCTTCCTCAGCCGGGGAACGGGCCGGCCCGTCATAGTCATCACGGCCCCCGTGGAGATCGACGGTACCGTTCCCGGCGTCGTGCGCGCCGTTGTGGACCTCACCTACTTCAATGACTATGTCCTCGCTCCCCAGGACTATGTTCACGGAGGGAAGGCCTACGTCTTCGACCCGATGCTCGACAGGGAGGTTCCCGAGGGCTGGGAGGCCCACAACGTCATCGAGGCAGGGGAATACGAACAACCGGACATCCCCATCCCCGGCGACATGCTCGCGCGCGGAAGCGGTTTCGTCAGCTACCCGTCGCCGCGGGGTGATCAACTGGCAGCCTTCTGCAAGACACCGCAGCCGGAGTGGTTCTTCGTCGTCGAGAAGCCGAGAAAGGAAACGATGAGGCCCATACACGCGATGGGAAGGGTTACCGCCGGCACGCTGGTCAGCATGCTCTTCGGCGTGTGGGGGGGAGCGCTCGCCGTGGCGCGGCCACTGCTCACGAGGCTCGGCCAGTGCATGGACCTGGCCCGCGATATCGAGATGGGACGCCTCGACAGGCGCGTGGAGGTAAGGGGCACCGATGAGGTCGCCCGTCTGGGAAGAGGGCTCAATGCCATGGCCCGCAGCCTTGAGGAGAGCCAAACGGCGCTTGAAGAGGCGGAACGCCTGTACAGGGGTATCTTTGAGAATGCGGTGGAAGGGATATTCATCATGGACCCCGCCGGCCGTCTGCTGAATGTCAATGCGGCCTTTGCCCGCCTGGTAGGCTTCGAAGGCCCGGCGGAGGTGATGGGAACGAACATCGCGGACCATTGCGGCACAGATGCAAGCTCGCTTCTTCTCGGGGAATTGCACAGATCAGGCAATGTCAGGGGCCTGGAGGTCGATCTTGTCCGGCACGGCGGAACGGGAAGGACAGGTGTCATATACGCCAGGGCGGACCGCGACAGGGCGGGGGCGTTGACCAGGGTCCAGGGCCTCCTCAATGACATCACCGAAAGGAAACAGGTTGAAGAGGAGCGCCACAGGACTGAGGAGGCACAGCGGAGATTCGTCGAGGCCCAGCTGGAGACGCTGAGGTACCAGATCAATCCCCATTTCCTGTTCAATGTTCTCAATTCCCTGGACGCCCTTTCCAGGACCGACCCGGGCCGCATCGCCGAACTGGTGCGACAGCTCTCCCGGTACCTGCGATCCACTTTGTCATCGCGGGAATCGGGACTTACGCCCCTCAAAAGGGAAATGAGCATGATCGAGAGCTATCTCAGCCTGGAGAAGGTCCGGTTCGAGGAGGACCTGGTCGTTTCTGTCAGCATGCCCGAGGAGATAGGGGACACCATGGTTCCTGAACTGCTGGTACAGCCCATCGTGGAGAATGCGGTGAAGCACGGGATGAAGACATCGCCCCTCCCTCTTCGGATCGATGTCGGATGCAGGGCGGCAGGCGAGCATGTGAGGATCGAGATCACGAACACGGGGAAGTGGATCGCCCGGGACGCCGCAGCAGATGCGGGAAGTGGCGGTATCGGGCTTGAGAATATACGCACACGGCTAAAACTTACCTACGGTGACCGCCATGGTCTTGAGATCGGCGAGTCAGGAGACAGGGTTGTGGTCGCCATCGAAATCCCTCGGAGAGGAGAGAAGGATGAAAAAGGACTCTGACGAGATCCGGGCGCTCATCGTTGACGATGAACGGCTTGCGCGGGAGAACATGAAGGAGCTGCTGAAAGACCAGTGGGATATCAGGATAGTGGGCGAGGCACGGAACGCGGACGAGGCGGAAAGGATGATCGCCGCCCTCGATCCGAACCTGGTATTCCTTGACATTCAGATGCCGGGAGGATCGGGTTTCGATCTCCTTGCGCGGCTCATAGACCCGCCCTCCGTCATCTTCGTTACGGCCTACGACCAGTACGCCATACGGGCATTCGAGGTCAACGCCCTGGATTACCTGCTCAAGCCCGTCGAACCGGAACGCCTCAAGAACGCCTTGAGAAGGGCGGCATTCCGTCTGCCTTCCTTCGATCCCGCGGGAGAGATCTTTTCGGCTGCCGATCAGGTCTTCCTCAATACAGGGAAGAAGGCTTCTTTCGTCTCCGTCAGCAACATCGTGGCCATCTTCTCCGAGAGGAACTACACCAACGTCCACAACATTCAGGGCGAGCGTTTCATGGTCCGGTCATCGCTGAGAGACTGGGAAAGGCGCCTGCCCGCCGACATGTTCGTCCTTCTCGATCGCTCGACGATCATCAACAGGAACCACGTCGAGCTGTGGACCTTGCACGCCAGAAGAGCGGAACTGAAGATGACGGGTCTGGCGGAGCCTATCGAGCTGGGCAGGGCGGCCTATACGCGGTTCAAGGAGCAGATCGTCGCCCCGAAGGCAAAGGGTCAGGGGAGCCGGAAGGACCCGAAAGAGGATGATGGGGAGGCGAAGGCGTAACAGAGCTGCAGTTTGAGCACAACAGAGGACACGATCGTACCATGGTGTTGGCACTCTCCGTTCTTGTCGTGTAAAATCCACCTCAACAAACCCCTGTAGTCGCACCATTCCAACGAGGCCGGGACATGTCAACATCGTTGTGTCTGCACAAGTCCCGGCCTCCCTTTTTTTTCGCTATCACGGACTATTTCGACGCTCGTCACGAATGAGGTCTGGTTCGTCCCGCAGTCTCATATCGGCCCCAATGATCCTGTAGAATTGTCAGTGCAAACCCCAATGTTTCATCATCCCACCAAGCCGGGGCACACTCACCGGGGGGGAGTGAGTGCCCCGGCTTCCCTAAAGCGATCACCCGGCAGGTGTTGTACTGAAGGCGGCTTCGAAGACCTCGCATGACCACTGCATACCATGCTCGTAACTGCGGCAGGTCGATTCGGCACATATTCCCTCATGCTCTCCGGTGGACCCGATAGGATATCCAGCATAAGAAAACTCACGGAGGATGTCATGTTGATGAAGTTGTCTTTGACAAAGGGTAGGACGAAATGGGTGGATCCCAACGAAGCCAGGGAGCTTCAGATGCAAGGACAGGTCATCTGTGTTCTTGACATAAAGAATGAGGAGCTTGCCGAGTTTCCAACGTTCTGCAGCATCAGGAACGACTACCGCGTTTCCTGTGTTTCCCTTCCCTACTAGAGAAGGGATGGCGTCTCGATGTGGTTGAAGACGGATCCGGCGGTTTCGCGCACCGGGAAACACCACGTCCGGGAGGTCACGGCGGGAAAGCCCGGCTTAAGGACCAGGGAGGACGGCGATGGAAGCTGATCGAAAAGAGAGCGTCACATTCCTCGGACTTCAGAGGGTACCGCGGGGGGAAGCGCTCATTCTCGTGAACAACTCAAGCGGGAGCACCGTCACGTATGACCCCGCCAGGCACACCATCATCAATATGGACGGATACGTTCGTTCCGTCCTGGCGTCAAGACGCTGGTGACGGGGCGCCGGGCCTTAAACTTTATCCTCTTGAAAATAGGTTTCCATAGCGTTCAGCAGCCCGGGGATATCGGACTGCCGGGCTTCGATGTCGACGTTGATGCCTGATTCCAAGAGAGTTGCCGTCGTAACGGGGCCTATCGAGGCGATAACCTTGTTCTTCAGCACTTCCTTACCATAGAGCATGATAAAGTTGGTGGCCGTGGAAGAACTGGTGAAGGTGACGATATCGAGATCGTCAGGGACCGGCCCGGCCGGCGCCGGGATCGTTGCCCTGTAAATGGGCACTACGGTGCAGCTTCCTCCGTTCGCCCGTATGTATCGAATGACCACGTCGCGGGCTTCTTCGGCACGGGGAATGAGGAAATGCCTTCCCGAAACGCCGTAGGCTTCAAGGACGGTGACGATCCCCTCGGATGTGAACTTTTCCGGAACAAGGTCCGCCTCTATGCCGTACACGGCAAGATGCGCGGCCGTTGCTCCGCCAATGGCGATGACGGTGAGGCCGCTCAAGGCCCGGGCGTCCCTTCCCGATCCCCTGAGGTGCGCGAAGAATATGGAGGCCCCGTTGACGCTCGTGAAGATGATGGCGTCGTAGGAGGATATCCTGTCTATGGCGGAGCGCAGCCGGGAATTGGGGACGATGGGCTCGATATCGATGGTCGGCAGATAGACGGGCTCGGCGCCCCGGTCCGCGAGGATCTCTCCGAATCTGCGGGACTGGTGTGCCGAGCGCGTTACCGCAACTCTTTTTCCGAAGAGAGGTTTCCGCTCGAACCAGTTCAGTTTATCCCTCAGACGGATGACATCGCCGACCACGATGATCCCCGGTGGAGTGAGCCGCATCCTGCGCACCTCGTCGGCGATGGTGGCAAGCGTTCCTGTGACGACCCTCTGAGCCGGCAGGGTCCCCGACTGGATGACACAGGCCGGAGTGGCCGGGTCCTTGCCTTCAAAGATAAGTCTCTTCGCAATGACACCGAGATTTTTCATGCCCATGAGGAAGACAAGCGTATCCGCTCCCATTGCCAGTTCGTGCCAGTTGATGGATGATGCCGATTTGTTCTCGTCCTCGTGGCCCGTTATGAAGACGACGGTGGACGCGTGATCGCGGTGCGTGAGTGGTATGCCGGCATAGGCGGGGACGGAGATCGCCGAGGTGACGCCAGGGACGATCTCGAAGGGAATACCGATTGCGGCAAGGTGCTCCGCTTCCTCGCCTCCCCGACCGAAGATAATGGGGTCGCCGCCCTTCAAACGAACGACCACCTGGTTCTGACGCGCTTTCTCTGCAAGAAGGGCATTGATCTCTTTCTGCGGAAGCTCGTGCCGGGAGGCCTTCTTGCCCGCGTAGATGATCTCCGCGCCGGCGTGAGCGTACTCGAGGAGGCCCTTGTTCACCAGGTTATCATAGATGATGACATCGGCCTGCCGGATGAGTTCGAGACCTTTGATTGTAATGAGCTTCATGTCGCCGGGGCCTGCGCCCACGAGATATACCTTTCCCATGAGAACATTATACGGAGGTTGCGCGCTTTTCTCAAAGGATAAATGGAGGCGAATCAATTGACAGGCAATTCGCCTTGTGCTACGCTTCATTTTTAACGTGCCACACGGAGGTGACCATGTCCGGGTTAGTGCGATTCGGAGTTTCCCTCGATGGGGATCTGCTTAAGAGGTTCGATGAGCTTATCAGGGAGAAGAGCTACTCCAACCGGTCCGAGGCGTTCCGGGACCTGATACGGCAGGAGCTCATAGCAAGGGAATGGGAGGTCGGAGAAGAGGTCGCCGGGGCGATAACGCTGATCTACGACCATCATCACCGGGAACTCCTGAACAAGGTGACGGACCTTCAGCACGATTATCAACGCAGCATCATATCCACACAGCACGTCCACCTCGATCACAACAATTGCCTGGAGATAGTCGCCGTCAGGGGGAAGCCCGATGAGGTCCGCCGCCTATCGGACATGTTAAGGGCGATCAAGGGCATAAAACACTGCACACTGAGCATGTCCAGCACAGGGAAAGAGCTGGGGTGAGGAACGGTCGTCTGTCGTTCTTTCGAGGTCCCAGGGGAGGATAAGAGTATGATGAGGAGCATCCTTTGCGTCGTCTTCGCGGTGGTGGTGTGGTTCGGCTCCGGCAGCTATGCCGCCGGCGCGTCCGTGGAACTGTTCTCGCCGGAAGGTTCGGTCAAGGACATCCGCCAGGTGACGGCCAGGTTCTCGGAACAGATGGCGGCATTTGGCGACCCTCGCCCGTCGGACCCGTTCACCGTGCAGTGCCCCGGGAAGGGGCAGGGCCGTTGGATCGACGGGAAGAACTGGTCCTACGACTTCGATGAGACCCTCCCCGCCGGCGTGTCCTGCACCTTCACCTTGAGGCAGAACCTGAGGACCCTCGCGGGAGCGGCGGTTACGGGCAGGAGGACCTTCACGTTCAATACCGGTGGGCCCTCGGTCCGCGAATCGGATCCCTGGGCGGACAGCAACGAGGTGGAGGAGGGGCAGACGTTCCTCTTCCGGCTCGACGCACCGGCCACGGAGGCATCGATGATGAAGAACGTCTCCTGTTCCATCGAGGGTGTCCGCGAACGGGTCGGCATACGGCTGATCACAGGCGAAGAGAGAAAGAGAGTTTTGCGTGAGATGGGTGTCTCGAAGAAGGAACAGGACAGCGCCGTGCTCTTTCAGTGCAGGCAGGCCTTTCCTCCAGGGGCGCATGTGAAGATCGTGTGGGGCAGGGGTGTGGCGTCGAGAAGCGGCGTGGCAACGACAAAGGACCAGGTCCTCTCCTACCGGGCCCGGGGGCCTTTCACCGCGAAGTTCCGGTGCATGAAGGAAAAGCCCCAGGGAGGATGCATACCCTTGTCGCCGATGCGGCTTGTCTTCTCTGCCCCGATATCGAAGGAGGACGCCGCGAAGATCGCGGTGGTGACAGGCAAGGACGCGGCGAAAAGCATGGCATGGAAGCCGGGGACGGAAGAGGATGGCGAGAGCGACGTCTCATATCTGACATTTCGGGGGCCTTTCCCCGAGAAGAGTCTCCTGAACGTGCACATCCCGGCAGGCCTGAGGGACATATCGGGACGTTCCCTGTCGAACGCGGACAGGTTTCCTCTTCCTGTCAGGACCGACACGTACCCGGCCCTTGCCAAATTTCCCGATCGTTTCGGAGTTGTGGAATCGGGCAGGGAGGCCATCCTTCCCGTCACGGTGCGCAATATCGAGGGAGAGATAGAGACCTGGCTGACGAGAGGAAACGAGGCGGGGAAGCCGGGACAGGGTGACAGGAAGGACAACAGCGGCCAGCCCGTCCCGAAAGGTGGGGCCCGCCAGGCGGGAGAGACGTCCGTGCCCGCCGAGATGAAGGGCGGTATTCATAAGACGGCCGACGACGCGGATGCGTCGGTCATAGCATGGCTCCATAAGCTTGCCGCCTCCCCGCGGGAGAGATCCATCCTGAAGGGCGCCCCGGGCAGCCGTTCCCTCTCGATACCCAAACCGGGTGGAACGAAGGAGTTCGAGGTTGTGGGCATACCCCTGTCCGAACCCGGTTTCTATGTCGTCGAGATAGAGAGCCTCATGCTCGGGCAAAGGCTCCTCGAAAAGCCGGGCCCCGTGTACGTGCCCACGGCCGCCCTGGTCACGAACATGGCGGCTCATTTCAAGTGGGGCCGGGAGTCCTCCCTGGTGTTTGTGACGGCCCTTGACAGCGGGGAACCCGTTCCCGATGCGGCCGTCACCCTCAGGGACTGCAAAGGCGGCCTCGTCTGGCAGGGCAGGGCCGATGAAAAGGGCATCGCCAGGATCGCGAAACGTCTTCCCAACGCGGCGAGTCTCCCTCAATGCCGGCGCGGCAAGGAGGAGAAGGACCTTTACTACGAGTACTCGCGGGTGTTGTCGGGCATCACGGGTGGTCTCTTCGTATTTGCCCGCAGCGGCAAGGACATGACCTTCACCCATTCCAGTTGGGATGACGGCATCGAGTCCTGGCGCTTCAACCTTCCCGGCGAGTATGGCGACCGCTCGAGGGAGCCCCTCATCGCCCACACCGTCTTCGACAGGACCCTTCTGCGGGTAGGGGAGACGGTGCATATGAAGCATTTTCTCCGGCAGCGCACGATGGAAGGTCTTTTCGTGCCCCCCGGCATCGGGAATATCAGCGAGGCCGTGATCCTGCATGAGGGGAGCGGGGAAAAGTATACGCTCGGTCTTACCTGGAAGGGCAACGGCACTGCCGGGAACACGTGGAAGATACCCCTCGCGGCGAAGCTCGGCACCTACAACATCTATCTCCGCAGCGCCCCTGCCGCCGGCAAACGGGAGACCCTGGGGGAGCACTCGGGATCTTTCAGGGTGGAACAGTTCCGGGTCCCCCTCATGCGCGGTTTCATCCGCGGTCCGAGGGAACCGGCCATCGACGCCCGCTCCGTCGACCTTGATGTTGACCTGAGATATCTCTCAGGCGGGGCGGCGGCCGATCACCCGGTGAGGATCCGCTCCGAGATGGAGCAGAAGCACATCTCCTTCGATGATTACGAGGATTTCATCTTCTCCACGGGTCGGGTGAAGACGGGTGTGGAGAAGGTCGGCGAGACCGATGATCGGCTTGCCGGGGATGACGCCCAAGAGGATGATGAAGAGGGGGGAGGCTCCACGCGGGCGAGGATCGACAGGTTCGGGAAGCCCCGGGTGCGTCTCAAAACGGTGGAGCTCAACCTCGACCGGAACGGAACGGCGCGGACAACGATCAAGGACCTCCCGTCGTCTGACGTTCCCAGGGAGATAGTAAGCGAACTCGAGTTTCGGGACCCCAACGGGGAGGTCCAGACATCGTCCACGAGGACACCCCTCTATCCGTCGATGGTTCATACGGGGATCTTCGCGAGCGGGGACACACCGGCGGAAACACTGAAGTACCAGGTGGTCGTTGTCGATCTCACGGGGAAACCGCAGCCAGGATCCGATGTCACCGTCAGGGTCTTCAAACGGTCCACGTATTCTCATAGACGCAGGATAACGGGTGGCTTCTACGCCTTCGACAACACCACGGAAACGAAGGAGGCAGGAGAGCACTGCAAAGGAAAGACCGACGCGAACGGCATCCTTTACTGCGGGGGCAAGGCGCCCGCGACGGGAAGGATGGTCATCGAGGCCGAGGCGAAAGATTCCCGGGGGAACGTTTCCTCGACAAACCGGGAGGTCACGGTCTACGGCAAGGATGATACGTGGTACGAGGCGCGGAACGATGACCGCATCGACCTCATCCCCCGTCGCCGCCAGGTCGATCCCGGCGAAACGATGAGCTTCGAGGCGCGGATGCCTTTTAGCACGGCAACCGCCCTTGTGACCGTGGAGCGCGAAGGTGTGATGGATGCTTACGTAAGAAAGGTCTCCCGGGAGAATCCCGTCATAGATGTCCCCGTGAAGGTGAGCTATGTGCCCAATGTCTTTGTGTCGGCGCTCGTGGTTCGGGGACGGCTGGCAGGTACTCATCCAACCGCGTCCTTTGATCCCGGGAAACCGGCCTACCGTCTGGGCATAGCCGAGGTCAGGGTGGGCTTAAAGCCCCATGCCCTCAAGGTGAAGGTCGAGACGGACCGGAAGACGTACGGGGTCAGGCAGAAGGTGAAGGCCCGCATCTCGGTGCGGACGCCCGACGGCTCCGTCCCGTCGAAGGGTTCCGAGGCCGCCCTGGCCGTTGTCGATGAAGGACTCCTCGAACTCAAGCCGAACCTGAGCTGGGGGCTTCTCGATGCGATGATGCGCCGGAAGGGCTACGGGATGTCGACGGCCACGTCGCAGATGATGGTCATCGGCAAACGTCATTTCGGGCGCAAGGCCCTCCCTCACGGGGGAGGCGGCGGGAAACAGCTGACGCGGGAGCTCTTCGATACGCTGGTGTACTGGAAGAGCGCGGTGCCCCTCGACGACAGCGGTGAGGCGGACGTGGTCTTCGATCTCAATGATTCCCTCACGTCCTTCAGGGTTGTGGCGATAGCCAGTTCCGGGAGCGACCTTTTCGGTACCGGGGCACAGACGATAAGGACCACTCAGGACCTCATGGTCCTTTCGGGCCTGCCCGGGCTCGTCCGGGAAGGCGACCGTTTTACCGCGGGATTCACGGTGCGCAACGCGTCGACGCGGAATATGGACGTGGAGGTGAACGTGAAGCTTCGCGGGGGCAAGGCCCCGCAGTCGTTCGCGCCCCTGTCGCTTGCCATTCCCGCGGGGGAGGCCCGGGAGGCGGCCTGGCAGGTCATCGTGCCATCCGGCGTCGCGAAACTCGATTACGAGGTATCGGCACGGGAGGCTTCCGGAGACGCGCGGGACGAGCTGAAGGCCACCCAGACGGTGGTGCCGGCAGTGAGTGTGAGGGTTATGCAAGCCACACTCACGCAGGTGAAGGACGCGCTGAAAATGGATGTTGAGCGTCCCGCGGACGCCGAACCGGACCGGGGAGGTGTTGCCGTAACGTTGCGGCCCAAACTTTCCGAGGGCCTTGGCGGCGTTGTCGAATACATGGGCCGTTATCCTTACACGTGTCTTGAACAGAAGGTGTCGAAGGCCGTTGCCCTTCAGGACCGTGAGATGTGGAAGAACATCATGGCTGAGGCGCCCGCGTACCTCGATACGGACGGCCTCGCGAAATACTTTCCTCTCATGACGCGCGGCAGTGATACCCTGACCTCTTACCTTCTATCCATAAGCGGTGAGTCCGGGTACGAGATACCGCAGGAGGTCCGGGCCAGGATGATCAAAGGCCTGAAAGGGTTTGTGGAGGGAAAGGTCGTGAGAGGCTCCGCGCTTCAGGCACCCGACCTTTCCATAAGGAAGATGGCGGCCGTCGCGGCTCTCTCGCGGTATGGACAGGCTGGCGCCCAGCTTCTGACCACCATCGATATCGAACCCGACCTGTGGCCCACGTCGGCCGTCCTTGACTGGATCGATGTCCTGCGGCGCACGCGGGGCATAGCCGACGGGCAGGGGAGGTTGAAGAAGGCCGCTCAGATCCTCAGGAGCCGCCTCAACCTGCAGGGAACCGTGATGGGTCTCTCCACGGAGAGGTCGGACCAACTCTGGTGGCTCATGGTGTCGACGGACCTCAACTGCGCCCGGACGCTCATCGCGTCCATGGAGATCGGTACCTGGGGCGAGGACGTGCCCCGGATCGCCCGGGGACTGGTATCGAGGATGAAGAGGGGCCGCCTCGACACGACGACGGCAAACGCCTGGGGCGTGCTCGCTCTTCAAAAGTTCTCGCGGAAGTACGAGTCCGCCCCTGTGAAGGGCACCTCCACTCTCACCCTGGCAGGAAAACAGGGTACCATCTCATGGGCTGAAAGCGCGAAGGGAGGCAGCCTCACGCTGCCCTGGCCCGGGAAGAGAAGCGCCCTCGCGATCGACCACAGGGGGGAGGGAAGGCCCTGGGCGAGCGTGCAAAGCCTGGCGGCGGTTCCGTTGAAGGCCCCCCTGGCGTCGGGTTACACCATAAAGAGAACGATAACGGCGGTGGAGCGCAAGGTGCCTGACGCGTGGACGCGCGGCGACGTGATGCGTGTGCGTCTCGAGATCGACGCCCGTACGGACATGACCTGGGTGGTCGTCAGTGATCCCATCCCGTCGGGCGCGGCCATCCTGGGAAGCGGTCTCGGGCAGGATTCGGCGCTCCTTTCCCGCCAGGGCCGTCAGCGGGGATGGGCGTGGGAGGCCTACCGCGAACGGTCTTTTGAGGCCCTGAGAGTGTACTACGAGTTCGTCCCGCGCGGCAAATGGACCGTGGAGTACAGCGTGAGGCTCAACAATGACGGTATGTTCCGTATGCCCGCCACGCGGGTGGAGGCGCTCTACTCCCCGGAGATGTACGGAGAAATTCCGAACCCGCCCGTGGAGGTGAGAAAGTAACAGGATGTTCTTCAGGCGACTGAAAGGCACGAGGAAGATATGCGTTGTGGCGGCACTTGCCGTCCTGTGCCTCGCCGCGGCCGGGTTCCTTGCGGTGGTCCGGTCGGTCAGGAACACGGACGCAGGGTCCTTTGCGGCCCTGAAAGCCTCCTGGCGAGCCTCCGATGCCGTCCTTCTCGATCGCCACGGGGAGGCCATCCACACACTGAGGACGGATGACAGCGGCAGACGGCTGGAATGGACCCGTATTGGCGATGTCTCTCCGTCCTTTCTCGCCACCGTCGTTCTTGTCGAGGACCGTCGTTTCTTCAGCCATCATGGCGTCGACCCTTTCGCCTTCGTATCGGCCCTCGTCGAGAGGGTCGCGGGGGGAAGGCTCCGCGGTGCCAGCACCATCCCGATGCAGGTGGCCTCCATGGTGGACAGGAGTTTGAAGCCGAAAGGGATACGCAGGGATCCCGGCCAGAAATGGCGACAGATCATCACCGCCCTTGCCATGGAGCGCGCCTGGACAAAGGAGGAGATGCTCGAGGCCTACATCAACCTCATATACTACCGTGGGGAGCTGCAGGGTGTCAGGGCGGCGTCGAAGGGTCTTTTCGGGAAGGAACCGTCGGGTCTCACCCAGGTGGAATCCGTTGTCCTGGCTTCTCTCATAACATCGCCCAATGCGTCCCGGGAAAGGGTGGCCGCGAGGTCCTGGCGTCTCGCGGTGAAGGCCGACATGAAGGTCAGCCGTGAAGAGGTGGAGAAGAAGACAGCGGATGCCCTGGCATCGGCCTATCGTATAGCCTTCGATACCTCGCTAGCCCCCCACGTGGCGCGCATGCTCCTCACAGAGGGAAGACCGAAGGTGGTGACGACCCTCGACGGACGGCTCCAGAGGTTTGCCCTCGATGCCCTCAGGGACAACCTTGCCGCCTTGCGTGGGCAGAACGTGGCCGACGGGGCCGTTATGGTGGTCGATAACGCGACGGGCGAGATCCTTGCCTACGTCGGCAACAGCGGGAGCGCATCGAGCGCCGTCTGGATGGACGGTGTCCGGTCGCGAAGACAGGCGGGTTCGACGTTGAAGCCCTTCCTCTACGGTCTCGCGATCGAAAAAGGCTACATGACCGCGTCGTCCCTCCTCGAAGACACACCCCTTTCCATAATGACCCCGACGGGGCTTTACGTGCCGCAGAACTACGACAACCAGTTCCGCGGCACCGTGAGTGTGAGGTGCGCCCTGGCGTCGTCCCTCAACGTGCCTGCCGTCAAGACCCTTCTCGTGACCGGCCTCGAGCCCTTCGTCGAGAGGCTTAACAAGCTGGGGTTTGCGAGCATCAGGGAGGACCCGGAGTTCTACGGTTATTCCATCGCCCTCGGGTCAGCGGATGTCGAGCTCTATGAGCTTGTCGGGGCGTACCTGGCGCTGGCGCGGGGTGGACGGCGCGCGGGGATGAGACTGACCTTCGACGGCACCGCCGGCGCCGGGACCCGCGTCATGGATGAGAAGGCGTCCTACATCGTCTCCCGTATACTGTCGGACAGGGAGTCACGGGCCGTCACGTTCGGTCTCGAGAACCCCCTTGCCACGCGCTACTTCACGGCGGTCAAGACGGGTACCAGCAAGGATATGCGCGACAACTGGTGCATAGGTTTCTCCCGCCGCTACACCGTTGGGGTATGGGTCGGCAACTTCTCGGGCGAGCCCATGCGCGATGTCAGCGGTATCAGCGGGGCCGCGCCCCTGTGGCTCGAAGTGATGAACTTTCTCCATGGCGCCGTCCCGTCGACAACACCGGGGCGCCCGGCGGGCGTCACCGTTGCCAGGGTGCGTTTCGAAGGGGATATCGAGCCCTCCCGGGAGGAGTTCTTCATCGAGGGTACGGAGCCGATGGATGCCGTGCGGGTGCAGGCCTCCCATCAGAAGCCCCGCATCGTCTACCCTCCGGAAGGGACTTTTATCACCATCGATCCCGACATCCCCGGGAAGCTCCAACGGGTCGCCATGCGCTTCGAGCCAACGTCGGCCCGCGTAAGATGGGTCCTCAACGACTCCGACGCGGGACCGGACACGCCGCTCTTTCTCTGGGAGCCGAAACGCGGCAGTCACACCCTTACGATCGTAGATGGCGACGGCAGGGTCGTCGATTCGGTGGGATTCACGGTGAGGTAGGGGCCGGCCCCCGGGAATGCGATTTCTCGTATAATATCAAGGAATACCGGTAAATTTCGCTTGACAGCCATTTTTATCAGGAATAATATTGCTTAAAAGCACAATTGCTTAATACTACCAAAGAAAGGAGCCACGCAGCATGCCAGTAGGTAAGGTGAAATGGTTCAACGATTCCAAGGGGTACGGTTTCATCGAACAGGATGGCGGCGAGGACGTGTTCGTCCACTTCTCCGCGATCCAGCAGGATGGTTTCAAATCACTCAAGACCGGCGAGAAAGTGGAATTCGAGATAGTGAAGGGGCCGAAGGGTCCACAGGCGGCAAATGTAATGAAAGCTGAATGAGTCAAGGGGCTATTTGCCCTTATCCTCCAGGGATTTGCTGTCATTCCAGAGTTTGTCCATCGTGTCGGCGTCAGAATTCCGGATATCCGTATTGTTCTCTATGTAGCTGAATCTTCGTGTGAACTTGTCCGAGGTTGCCCGTAGCGCATCTTCGGGGTCCACCGACAGGAACCGGGCGATGTTGACGATGGTGAAAAGCAGGTCACCGACCTCCTCCCTGACCCGCTCCGGGTCGCCTCCCGCCTCGGCCGCCTTCAACTCGGCGATCTCCTCGTACATCTTGTCGTACACGTCCTCGATCCTCTGCCAGTCGAACCCGACCTTCGCGGCCCTCTTCGTCATCACATAAGCCCTCAGGAGAGCGGGCATGGAAGAAGGGATGTTCGCGAGAAGCGAGTATCCATCATCCTTCTTCTCCTCCCTCTTCAGATCTTCCCACTTCACCTCGATGGGAACGTCGAGGACCTCTTTCCGGAAGACATGGGGGTGGCGATGGTACATCTTTTCGTAGACGTTCTCGATGACGTCGTTGATGTCGAAGGCGTCGCGTTCCCTGGTAATCTGGGCGATGAAGACGATATGGAAGAGGAGGTCGCCCAGTTCCTCCTTGAGTTCCTTCGTGTCGTCCTTCTCTATGGCCTCGATGATCTCATAGACCTCTTCGAGCATGAAGGTTTTGAAGGCCGAGATCTTCTGCTTGCGGTCCCAGGGGCATCCCTCGTCGCTTCTCAACCTCTCCATGAGCCATACAAGCCTGTCAAAGGATTCCATTCTCAGTCCGTTCTCCTGTTTCGAGGCCCGGCGAGGCCTTTTATGATCCTCGCCGTTTCGTCCATGACGTGCTTCTGGTCGGCAATGATCGCGTAGCCGGCCCGCTGCACGGAATCGTACAGGTCATTGTCGGCAAGGAGCCTCATCACGGTGCGGTGTATGTCGTCGGCCGTCTCAACGAGGAAGCCGGCCTTTCTTTCAAGGATGGAGGCGGCGATGTCATGGAAGTTCTCGGTGTGGGGGCCGAACAACACGGGCGTGCCCACGAAGAGAGGTTCGAGCATGTTCTGCCCCCCGTAGGGCGCAAGGGAACCGCCGACGAAGGCGGCCATGCTTCTCGCGTAGATCCCCAGGAGGTCACCCACGGTATCGACGATCACGATATCGGCGCCGTCGTCTCCTTTGCCCTCTTTCATGCGGGAGTACCGGGCAGTCCTGAAGGTTTTTGAAAACTCCTCCTCGATCGCAGCGGCCAGGTGGAGTTCCCTGGGTGCTATGAATATCCTGTGATCGGGGAGATCGGACTTGAGGAGCTTGACCGCCCTGTATACCTCGGCAAGCTCCTTTTCCTTCACGCTGCCGATGACGATGGTCCTGTCTCGCGCTTCCCTGCCCGGGATGTCCTCCGGGACCGGCCGGTAATACTTGATGTTCCCCGTGGTGAAAACGCGCTCCGGGGACATGCCGATGGAGATGAAACGCCGCCTGTGCTCCGCGGATTGAGCGACGACGGTGTCCACCGCCGCCAGGGCCGATCTCATGAACACAGACAATCTCCGGTATGTGGCGAGGGTGCTGTCCGATATGCGGCCGTTGACGATGGCGACAGGGATGGCCCGCCTCCTGGCCTCCCAGATGAGGTTGGGCCAGATCTCCGTCTCCACGATGATGATGACCGAGGGTTTGTGATGGTCGAGAAAGCGGCGCACGGAGAAGCTAAGGTCGAAGGGAAGGGCGGCCACCCTTCTGCCTTCCCTGGCGCCTTCCTTTCTTTCAAGCATCTCCTGCGCGTAGGACGTGTTGGCGGTGAAGAGAAAGTCTGCCGGGCCACCGTTCTTCGCGAGATAGTCGGCCATGCCTTCGGCGATGACGGCCTCTCCTATCGACGCGCCGTGGATCATGCACGATCCTGTTGCCGGTTTACCCTTAACCCGCGGGAAAAGGCGTTCGCGAAAATTCTTCCTCATCTTCGCGTTGGCGAGGCCGATGACGATGAAGACGGGCAGGGCGCAGAGGGTGAGCAGATTATAGATCACTTTCCACATGCCGCTTCTTCCGCTTTTTCGGTCAGTTGGATGAGTGTTGCCTCGAGCTTGAGGCGCGTTCTCTCGGTCTCTTCGGCGCTGAGGTCACGTGCTACAGGGATAGGGTCTCCCCAGAGAAAGACAACCCGGGAGAAGGGGTAGGGGAGTATGAAGCGGTCCCAGGAATGAAAGGTTTTTTTTTACCCGCACCGTAGCTGACGGGGAGGAGTTCCTTGCCGGAGAGCCGTGCAAGCTCGACGATGCCTTTCTTCACGGTAAAGCGCGGCCCCTTGGGGCCGTCAGGGGTGATGGCGATATCGATGGTGTCCTTAAGGTCCTGGAGGATCTCCCTGAGCGAGGAGACGCTGCCCTTCCTGTAGGAACCCCGGACGGTGCCGATCCCGAAGTAATTCACTATCCTGGCAATGAACTCCCCGTCCCGGTGGCGGCTGATGAGAACCTTGCCCCCTCCGCCCTTCTTCGCGAAGGGCATCATGAGGAGCCTGCCGTGCCAGAAACAGACTATGTAGTTGCGGAGGTTCCCCCACGCGTCGTCGGGCGGCCGGTTCACGTGTTCGACGCGCAGTGTTAACCGCAGCGCCGTCAGGAACACGAATACCATGGGAGGCATGACGTGCAGCATCAGGAAGGATTTGATCCTCTTCTTCATCAGCGCTTCTTTCCCAGGGGGATGACCTTCTTGCGGGCCCCTTCACGGAACTGGATCTCGTAGAGCTTCCTGTAGGGTCCTTCCTGCTCGATGAGCGAGCCGTGAGTGCCTTCCTGGACTATCATACCCTTGTCGATGACGATGATACGGTGGGCATTGATGATCGTCGAGAGCCTGTGGGCGATGATGATCGTCGTCCTGCCCTTCATCAGGTTCTCGAGGGCCTTCTGGACCTCTATTTCCGATTGGGCGTCGAGGGAGCTCGTCGCTTCGTCGAGGATGAGGATGGGGGCGTTCTTGTAAAGCGCCCTGGCTATGGCGATGCGCTGTTTCTGGCCGCCGGAGAGACGGACCCCTTTCTCGCCGACGACGGTGTCGTATCCTTTTGGAAGCTTGAGGATGAAATCATGGGCGAAGGCCATCCTGGTCGCGGCGTAGAGCTGCTCTTCATCGGGCTCGACGCCGTAGGCTATGTTGCTCCGTATCGTATCGTTGAAGAGGATGACGTCCTGCGTAACGAGGGCGATGTTCTTTCGGAGGGAATCGAGGGTGACGTCGCGGATATCGGTGCCGTCGACCCTGATGAGACCCTCGGTGACGTCGTAGAACCGGGGGATCAGGTTGACAAGGGTCGTCTTTCCCACTCCGCTCTTGCCGACGACGGCGATCACCTCGTTCCTCTCGATCCGGAGGCTCACGTGGTTGAGGACCATCTTCTCGTCGTACCGGAAGGAGATGTCCTCGAAGTCTATGACGCCTTCGACCTTCTCGAGCGGGGCGGCGTCCGGCCTCTCCATCACCTCCGGCTGCCTGTCGATGATCTCAAAGACGCGCTGACTGGCGGCGAGGCCCTGCTGGACGTTGTGGTTCTCCTTGTTGATCTTCTTGATGGGCTCGTAGAGC
>ENA-UOXR01002282-UOXR01002282.1-bioreactor-metagenome-genome-assembly--contig:-NODE-2282-length-18032-cov-93.676030_pt1 | contig 18032 bp, 15 predicted proteins | sample MGYA00238164_ERZ764825 | MGnify/ENA primary metagenome ERZ764825 (study PRJEB28920, sample SAMN05720171) | bioreactor metagenome | isolation source: Anaerobic biogas reactor | place: USA:Washington...
TGCGCTTTGATGTATATGTTTGTTCATAGTGCCGTAAATAAGTTGTCCAACAGGGTGGTCGCCGGAGATAATTCCTGCACATCCAGCGGAGGCTCCCTCGCCGGTAAAAGCGCAAAGATGATCTCTGCAGGAGCGGATGATGGTGCATGCAGAGCGATACGATGCTCATCCGCGAGGCCGCCCGGGAAGACCTCGCCGCGGTCCTCTCCCTCTATGCGCACCTGCACGATGCCGACGAGAAAGCCGGCGATCGAGTGCTGGAGAGGATCTGCCTGGAGATCCCCGCCGACCCGCGGACCCATCTCTTCATCCTCGAGTACGAGGGGGTGCCGGTCGCGACGTGCGTCCTCCACATCCACTCAAACCTCACGCGGGGCGCGCGCCCCTACGGGCTCATCGAGAACGTCGTGACGCACCGCGAGTACCGGAACCGGGGGTTCGGGACGACCCTCCTCACTCACGCGCCGGGTTACGCGTGGGAGCGGAACTGCTACAAGGTGATGCTCCTGACCGGCCGGAGCGAACCGAACGTCTTCCGGCTCTACGAGAAGGCCGGATTTCTCAGGGGTGTAAAGGAAGGGCTCATCGCATATCCGCCGGAGTGATCCATAGCCACATCGTGCCTGCCCTCCGGCAACCCTCCGGGACGCTGACCGTAGTAGGCCCGGGGAAGATATCACAAAAGCCAAATCCTGCTGCAGGAAAGAGTAACATAAGGTAGAGCATCGTGTTTTCAAGGATTTCACGCGGAGCGAGAGCCGGATTGATCGTGCTGCTCCTGCTCTTCTCCGTAATGCTGCCCGCCTCCGCCGGCCTCCATACCGACTCGTGCGGGATGGTCTGGACGGATGCCGCCCTCCCGTTTGAGCGGAATAACGAGACGGCCTACACCGAAGAGCTGATGGCGTCCTACGGACCCATCATGGCGAACCTGACAGAGGCGCCCGATCTCAGCAACATGACCTGGAGCGACGCTTTCCGCGAGGCCTGCGCCTGCATGGAGGAGCGCTACGCCTTCACGGAGTGGCGCGGCGTCGATTGGGATGCGCTGTATGCGACCTACGCGCAAAAGATCGCGGATGCCGAGAGGAGCAAGGATACCGCCGCGTACTACCGTACGCTCCGCGAGTTCATCTTCGCCATCCCCGACGGGCACGTTCTGGTCCTCTCCCCTGACGACTTCGGGGCGAAACATGCCGATATCGGCGGGGGCTACGGGTTTGCCGTCGCACGGCTTGATTCGGGCGAGGTGATCGTGACCTACGTCGCGAGCGGGAGCGAGGCCGAGCGGGCGGGCATCCGGTTCGGCGACGAGGTGGTCTCCTGGAACGGTCGGCCGATCGGGGAGGCGATCAACGCGACGCCGATCCTGTGGACGCCGATCAAACCCTCGACGGCGGAAGGAATCCTCCTCCAGAAGCAGCGGTTCCTCGCCCGAGCGCCGGTCGGGACGACGACGGAGATCGGCATCGCCGGCCCGACTCCCCGCACGGTCAGCCTGACCGCAACGGACGACGACTATGAGACCCTTGCCCGGACGAGCATCTTCCTCGGCCGCGAGACAAACGACGGGGCGGCCGGGTCGTCGGCGGAACTCAAGGCGATGCTCACGAACGAGACCGTGACCACCCGGACCCTCCCGGGAGGGATCGCCTATATCGCGGTCTACGAGGAGTCCTACGACGTCTACCAGCCTTTCAGGGCGGCGATGGAGACTGCGATCGCCGGCGGTGCGCCCGGTATCGTCATCGACCTCCGGTTCAACCGGGGTGGGGACGACAACCTGGCCGCCGCTTTCGCCGGGTGGTTCGTGGACCGGCCGGTCTTCTACGAGTACGGCACCACGTACGACCCCGGGACCGGGGAGCAGGCGGTCCTCTGGGAGTCCTGGAGCGAGCCCCGGCCGGACCGCTACGAAGGGCCGGTCGCCCTCCTGGTCAGCCCCTACACCATCAGTTCGGGGGAGGGACTTCCGAAGGTCTTTGCCGAGACCGGGGCTGGCGCGATCGTCTCGTGGTACGGGACGAACGGGGCGTTCGGGATGGAGTCGATGGGACCGGTGTTGCCGCTCGGTATCATGACGGCCTTCCCGCAGGGTGCATCGCTCGATGAGCTCGGTCGGATCCAGGTCGACAGCAACAGATCGATGATCGGCGGTGTCGCCCCGACGGTCCGTGTGCCGCTCGATCGAGATACCCTTGAGCGGGCGATGGCCGGGGAGGATGTCCAGCTCTCGTACGCGGTCGCGTGGATCGAGGCGCAGGCGGGAGGCGAGCCGGCCCCGACCCCGAAGGCGGCGGCCGGGTGGGTGATTCCGCTCGCAGCGATCATCGGCCTCGTGGTATGGTTCGGCCGGCGGTGAGGGGAGAGCGGCTCAGGGCATCGGGTGAGTCGCCGCCGGGACGAAGGATCTCCCCTTGAATACCCACCTCACCCCCGAATGATCCGGGGAGACCTTCCGTCGCGGTTCTATCCCCGGTTCCCGCTCAGCGCACCGCCTCAAGCATTGCTTCCACGTCGCGTGCCTCGGATTCCCTGCCGAGCTCCCGGTATGCCCGGATAAGCAGCGGGTAGATCTCCTCTGGAGGCAGCGACGTCTTGAGCATCTTTTCACGGAGCCCGACGACCCGTTTGGGATAGCCGGCCGAGAGGAGAGAACGCGCCAGGAGCATCAGGGCGAGCTCTTCCGGAAAACCGGATCTCTTTGCCCGCTCAAACAGCGCCATGCCCTCTTTTACATCCCTCTTCTTCAGGCGGTCCAGCGCATTCAGCATATGCGATCCCGCGATTGCCCCCTTCTCTTCCGCAAAGATCCATCTGAGCGAGGCGACCTCATCCATCCGGTCAAGCGCGAGCGCCAGCTCGAAGAGATCGGCGTAGCGCTCCAGCATGCGCCTCTCCTTTATCCCTCCGAGGAGGAACTGAAAGGCTGCCTCCTCATCCGACGAGCGAAGTGCTTCCAGCTTCAAGCTCTCGAACTGAGCGTCATCCTGTTTCAGGAATTCGTGGCGGTCGGCAAACGCCAGCGCCTCATCATATCGCTCCTCCGACTTCAGCGAACCGTATACACTCTCTATAAGGCAGCGGTTGTCTGGATGAGCCTCCAGGAGTAATGAGGCCAGCTCCCCGACAGCAACCCCGGATGCCCCCATGTTCGCCATATCGAACATAGCGAGGATCGGCTCATCGTCCCCTCCGGTATGCCTCCGCAATGTATCGAGTAACTTCCCGGCCGGTTGCACGGGATCAACGGACCAGCGCAACAGTTCGTTCAACACGCCGGCCTCCACGCCCGACTTTCGAATACGTTCGATGTTCTCTCCGGTCTCTTCAAGGAACCGTTCATCGGATATCGGATCGTACGTCAAGAGTATCTTCTCGACAACATCGAGGCTCCCCTCAGCAATTGCTTTGATCACCGGCAACGCCGCGAAGCACCCGGAGATACCGTATTCCCGCTCCTCCAGGTCTACCCGGGTGAGGAGGTTCTCCAGGTAATCCGGGAGACTATGGATAAAAGCAAATACTTCGGCTTCTCTGTTCTCCTGAACCCCGTACGAAAAGAGGTATTCAAGAGACTCGATCTGTTCCCTGAACGGGAACTCTCCAAGCAGCGTGTAGTCACCGGGATATTTGATGAATTCTTCAGCAGGGACGGGTTCTAAGAGGCCGTCCCGCTCGATCAGGTCGTGCCATATGCGGGCGAACGCTTCCCTATCGCCCAGGCGGGCGAACGCGAGCATGATGTGGAGTTCTCTTGGTACCGATCCCGCTGTTCTCATCCGGGTGATCTCTAAAAGCAGGCCTTCGGCCTCCTCCGTCTTCCCCGAGAGCATCAGCTGCCGCGCCCTGCGGAGCATGTTGATCGAGCTCTCAGAGAGCATGGCCAGACTCTCAAGGGCGATGAGCGCCTCGTCCCGCTCCCCTATGAGATCGTTCAGGGCATCAAGCGCAAGAGCGGCACCCCGGTTGTCGGGATATTTTTCCAGCACATCCTCGGCATCCGTGATGATTGGGGCAACCGCAGATGGAGGGAGATGCCCCCCCATCAGGTCGAATCCTATTGCGAAGAACTCCAGGATATGCGGGTCACTGAAACACGAAGACATCTCATGAGATGTGAAATCCTGGAGGCAATAGTTGTTGCGATGGCCTGAGGAGAGGAGTTTCGCCCGGGCGGTGCGGGTCATATGCGCCGGAACTCCCGGGGATGAGGTGTAGCGGGGGAATTTTTACGGAATTTGCGGGGTTGGACTCCGACCCGCCCCCGGGCCTGCAGGTGCTCCCTCTCGCCCGGTGGATAGGAGAGAAGATCCCGGCAGGAACCTTTTTTTGGCGGTAGGGAGAAGGATCACTTCGGAGAAACAGATCTCTGCACGACCGGGGATGGAGTGCGTCCGGTGCGCCTGCGGAATTGCAGAGGAGCGTGAGAGAGATGCCAAAGAAGAAGAAAACATTCGAGAACGTGTACCAGTTCAAGATCACCCTTCAGGAGATCCGCCCTCCCATCTGGAGGAGGATTCAGGTGCCGGAGACCTACAGTATCTGGGACTTTCATGTTGCAATCCAGGACGCGATGGGATGGACCGATAGCCACCTGCACGAGTTCCAGATGAAGGATCCAAAAAGCCATGCCGAGGTGGAGATCGGGTTCCCAAGCGAATTCGCTCCCGGGATACTGCTCAGCTGGGAGACCGCCATGGCCGACTTCTTCGCCATAAATAATCCCCGGGCGGTGTATACCTACGATTTCGGCGACGACTGGAGGCACATGGTCATCCTTGAGAAGATCCTCCCGAAAGAACCCGGCATCAGGTATCCCCGGTGCATCAAGGGAAAGCGGGCATGCCCTCCCGAAGACATCGGGGGTGTGTGGGGATACGAGGAGTACCTGGAGAAACTCAGAAACCCGGATGCACGCGATGAGGATGACGAGTACTGCGACTTCGATTTCGATCCCGAACATTTCAGCTGCGCGGAGGTTGTCTTTGACGACCCCGAAGAGAGGCTGAAACAGAGTGGTATCCTGGATAGCCTCTGCATCGATTGACCTGCCATAGTCATGGGGTGCGATCCCGCTCCCGATCGGGCAGGGGAGAGGGGTTCTCGGGAGCGACAGAAAGTTGCCGGGACGATAATGAGGGGATATATCCCGCACAAAAAGAGTTCTCCGGGGGTTTCTCCCGGATATCCCCCTACTGGTATTCCGGAGGCTGGATCTCTTTTGGGAGCCCGCCCTTGAAGTGCTGCTGCACCCTCCCGTAGTACTGCCGCAGCCGTTCGTTCATCGTCGCGTGCACCTTCTCCTGCGCCCGGTCAAAGTGCGTCGCGTTCACGTGGGATGCACCCTCCCGCATCGCGAGCATGGCCGCCTCCCGGCCGAGCGCTTCGAGGTCCGAGCCGACGAATCCTTCGGTCTCGGTCGCTATCTTTCTGATGAGCCGGGTCCGTGCGGGATCGTCGAGGGCGATCTTCTGCTGGGAGAGGAGGTCGACGATCTTCCTCCGCCGGAGAGAGCGCCGGAGCCCCTCATCACCATCTGCCTCGATCATTGCGCGGCGGCTCCGGAGGTCTTCGATACTCGTATGGCGGCCGGCGTCGACCGCGAGCATCAGGTCCTCGACCGCATTCTCCGAGAGCCCCTCGGTCATATCCACGACATCCTCGATCGTAGAACCCTCGATCGGCATGTAGCGGGTATGGATCCTGAGGATCTTCTCACGGTCGTCCCGCCCGGGCTCGCCTATGTAGACGAGCCGGTCAAACCGCCCGGGCCGGAGGAGCGCCGGGTCGACCATATCCGGTCGGTTGGTCGCACCCATCACCACGACGCCGCGGAGTTCCTCAAGGCCGTCGATCTCGGTGAGGATCTGGTTTAGCACGCTCTCGATGACGTGCGACTCGCTGCCGCCGCCGCGGGCGGGGGCAAGGGCATCGAGCTCATCGAAGAATATGATGGACGGCGCTACCTGCCGGGCCTTCTTGAAGACCTCGCGGACGGCCCGCTCGCTCTCGCCGACCCACTTCGAGAGGAGCTGAGGGCCCTTGACGGGCACGAAGTTCGCCCCGCTCTCGCTTGCGACCGCCTTTGCTATCAGGGTCTTACCGGTCCCGGGCGGCCCGTAGAGGAGGACACCCTTCGGAGGCTCGATGCCGAGATCCTCGAACTGCTCCCGCCGGGTGAGCGGGTACTCGACCGCCTCGCGGATGTCCTGCTTAGCCTCCTCAAGCCCGCCGACATCCCCCCAGGTGGTGTGCGGCACCTCGAGGAGGATCTCCCGCATGGCGCTCGGGCCCACGTCGCGGAGGGCGTCGCGGAAGTCCTTGCCCTGCACCTCCATCTTCTCGAGGGTCTCTGCCGGAATCTCCTCGGCCTCGAGGTCGATCTCGGGGAGGTAGCGCCGAAGCGCCTTGATAGCCGCCTCACGGGCAAGAGCGGCAAGGTCCGCCCCCACAAACCCGTGGGTCTGCTGGGCGATGGCGGCGATGTCCACGCCTTCTCCGAGCGGCATGCCCCGGGTGTGGATGTGGAGCACCTGGGCTCGGTCGCCCTCCGGCGGGACACCTATCTCGATCTCCCGGTCGAACCGGCCGGGGCGGCGGAGAGCCGGGTCGATGGCGTCGAGCCGGTTCGTGGCCCCGATCACCACGACCTGCCCCCGCTCCTCAAGCCCGTCCATCATCGTCAGGAGCTGGGCAACCACACGCCGCTCGACCTCCCCGGTCACCTCTTCCCGCCGGGGAGCGATCGAGTCGAGCTCGTCGATGAATATGATGGCCGGCGCATGCTGCCGGGCATCCTCGAAGACCTCGCGGAGGCGCTGCTCGCTCTCGCCGTAGTACTTCGATATCACCTCGGGCCCCGCGATGGAGATGAAATGGGCGCCGCTCTCGCTTGCGACCGCCTTTGCTATCAGGGTCTTACCCGTTCCCGGCGGGCCGTAGAGGAGGACGCCCTTCGGGGGCTCGATGCCGAGCTTGTGGAATATCTCCGGGTGGCGCATGGGAAGCTCGATCGTCTCGCGGACACGCTGCAGCTCGCCCTTCAGGCCGCCGATATCCTCGTAGCTGATCCTCTTGACGCCCTCAAACCCGGCGGCGGGTTTCTCGGAGAACTCGATCTTCGTGTTCTTGGTGATGATCACGGCGTTCTCCGGCTCGACCACCACGGCCTTGAACGCGACGAGCTGGGGCTGCATGAACGGGAGCCCCGCCTGGATCGGCACGGAGTCGTTCTTCACGACGGGAAAGTCGATCAGCTTATTGACGACACTGCTGTAGTTGATGGGAAGTTGTTTCGGGAGATCCTCGGGAGGCGCGAGCACCACTCGTTTCGCCTCGACCTCCTCATCCAGCGTCTTTATCTTTATACGATCCCCGATACTGGCGCCGGTGTTGAGCCGGGTAAAATTATCGATTCGGACCTTTCCCTGGTGCCAGTCGTTCACCATGGCACGCCAGACCTTGGCCACGGTGCGGCGTTTACCCTCGATAGCGACGAGGTCTCCGGGGCTGAGCCGAAGCTGCAGCATGGTGTCAGGGTCAAGCCGTGCCTTGCCTGCCCCCTGATCCTCCGGGTACGCGCTATCTACTTTCAAGTATATCTCGGGCATTACCTCTAATTCTTATATTCGGGGGATTTATAAGTACTGGAGGCGCATGAACGTACTTCTCTTCGATCCGTTCAACGGGGCCGCAGGCGACATGATCATCGGCTCGCTTCTCGATCTGGGGGCGGACGAGGGAGTTGTCCGGGCAGCCATGCGCTCTGTCGTCGGCGAACCGACAATAGAGCGGGTAGACCGTTCCGGGATCCGCGCAGTCCGGGTGAGAGCGCATGCACCGGTCGACCACCGTACGCTTGAGGAGGTGCTCGACCGGGTGGCCGAGAGCGACACCCCCGCCCCTGCACGGGAGATGGCCCGGCGGGTCTTTCTCCGGATACACCGGGCTGAAGAGAGCATCCACGGACACGGGGCACACTTCCACGAGGTGGGTGCGGACGACGCCATAGCCGATGTTGTGGGGGCCTGCACCGCCCTGTACTCCCTCGCCCCCGACGGTGTCGCCGTCCTCCCGGTCGCCCTCGGCCGTGGGTTTGCCGTCGGGGCCCACGGCACCTTCCCTATCCCGGCCCCCGCGACCGTCGCTATCCTTGCCGCATCGGACCTCCGGACCGTTCCCGGCGGCGAGGAGCGAGAACTCTGCACCCCGACGGGGGCCGCTCTCCTTGCCGAGTTCTCGACGACCCGGCCCGACGATATCGGGCCGGCGGCGATCAGGGCGGTCGGCTACGGGGCCGGGAGCAGGAACCCGCCGGGCCGGCCGAACGTCCTCCGCTCGATGATCTTCGCAACGGATGAGAAGGCCGGCGGCGACCGGGTCGATATCCTCGAGACGAACGTCGACGACGTCACCGGGGAGACCCTTGCCTACACGATAAACCGGCTGATGGAAGAAGGAGCACGGGACGCAAGCGCCACTCCCATCGTTATGAAGAAGGGGCGGAGCGGCCATCTCATCCGGGTCATCTCCTACCCCGATGCGACCGGCCGCCTCATGGGGGTGATGGCCGCAGAACTCGGGACGCTTGGCATACGCTGCATACCGATGATCCACCGGGCGATCGCCGAACGGACGGTCGAACAGATCACGGTGACCATCAGCGGCCGGGAGTTCGCTATCGACGTCAAATGCGGGTGGTCGGGAGGGGAGATCACCTCGTTCAAAGCGGAGCACGAGCAGGCGGCGGCGTGTGCCCGGGACACGGGCATCCCCCTCCGCGAGGTTACCGGCACCGTCGAGGCGGCGGCACGTCGCCTCTTCATCGAGCGGGGCGTGCTCGCGTCATGAAGCCGGACCGGGTCAGCACGGGAAGCCGGCCCCTCGACGACCTGCTGGGCGGGGGACTCGAGCGGCGGACGATCACCCAGATCTACGGCGAACCCGCGAGCGGCAAGAGCACCTTCTGCCTGATGGCAGCGGTTGCGAGCCTCCGGGCGGGGAACTCGGTCATCTATATCGATACGGAAGGATTCTCGGTGGAGCGGTTCGCCCAGGTCGCCGGGGGGCATGCCGCGGAGTTCGCCGACCGGCTCTACCTCTTTGAGCCGATCGATTTCGCCCAGCAGGGGGCGATGATCGCCGATACGGAGACGCTGCTCAGGAAGAAAGACGGCGCACCCGTCGACCTCCTGGTGATGGATTCGATGACCGCCCTCTACCGGACGGAGCTCGACCTCGGGCGGGAGGCGGTGCGGAGACTCTCGCACCACGTGATAAAACTCCTCGGGCTTGCAAAGAAATACGACATCCCCGTCCTGATCACGAACCAGATCTACGTGGACGTGGAGCGGGACCGTGTCTCCGGCCTCGGGGGGACGGCGCTTGAGCATATATCCAAGGCCATCGTGCGACTCGAAAAGAGGGATAGCGTCCGGCGGGCCATGCTCCGGAAGCACCGGTCCCGGCCGGAAGGGATCTCGTTTGATTTCGTGATCACCGAAGACGGGATCAGAGCGGTATAACGCCGAAGAAGACCGTCTCGGCGGGGCCTTCCATCGTGACGGCTTTGCTGAAGCTGATGACGAGCGGGCCGCCGTTCGTCTCGACCCTCACCGTCTCCCCGACGTAGCCGAGGCGGCGGGCGACCGCCGCGGAGGCCGTGGCGCCGGTGCCGCAGCACTCTGTCTCGGCCTCGACGCCGCGCTCGAATGTCCGAACCCGGAGGATATCGTTGCCGGCGCACTCGACGAAGTTGACGTTTGCGCCTTCGGGAAAGGTGGGATGGTTCCGGATGACCGGGCCGACGGCAGCGAGATCGATGGCATCGACCTCTTCTGCAAAGACGACGGCGTGGGGAACGCCGGTGTTCACGGCGTGGACGGCAAACCCGCGGATATCCTCCCGGTACTCCCCATTCCCGGTAGCCGGTATGGCGCTTCGCTCGAACGCAGGCTCCGGCATCGTGATCGTCGCGGTGAACTCGCCGTCCACATAGCCCATCGCCACCGGGACGACTCCGGCCCCGGTCTCGACCGAGCAGGACTCTCCGGCGTAGCCGGCGTCATAAGCGTACTTCGCGAGGCACCGGATGCCGTTCCCGCACATGGCGGCCTCGCTTTCGTCGGGCTGCACGAGCCGCATCCGGACATCGGCGTGATTGGACGCCTGGAGAAAGAGGACGCCGTCGGCACCGATACCGAACCTGCGATCGCAGTAAAGCGCCGCAAACGATCCCTTCATCTCTTCGGGAATGATCTCGTGCTGGTACTCGTCGATCAGGATAAAGTCATTGCCGTTTCCCTGCAGTTTGGTGAACGCGATCTCCATGGATAGTAGCCTCTCTATGATAGGTATTGGGAGCGTCGAGAGATAAACCGTGGTGCCTTCACCGTCGTTCCTCCACCCTTGCCGGGCAAGCCCGAAGAGTAACTATATACCCGGCGGCCCGCACTCTCCCGGCGCATGCCCTCGGGTGAACCGCACTGGAGGAAGAGTCTCTCCGCCGACATCGTCGCCGGGACGACCACTGCCCTGGTCGGCATCCCGCAGACGATGGGGTTTGCCCTCGTCGCCGGTATCAACCCGATCTACGGCCTCTACACCGCCGCGTTCTCGACGGCGTTCGGGGCGCTCCTCACCGGCTCCTCGTTCCTCAAGGTGATGCTCTCAAACGTCATCGCGGTCTCGCTCTTCTCCATCCTCGCCCCGGTCCCGGAGAGCGATGTCCCGGCCACCCTCTTTGTCCTGACGCTCCTCGTCGGACTCTTCCAGCTCGGGCTCGGTCTCGCCAGGGCCGGCAGCCTGACCCGGTTCATATCGAACGCCGTCCTCACCGGGTTCATCATCGGAGCGGCACTCCTGATCGTCCTCGGGCAGCTCGGGAACCTCACCGGCTACGAACTCCCAGGGGACGCGATCCAGATCCTTGCCGTCCTCGACCTCATACTGCATGCGGGCGATATCCAGGTGCAACCGCTTGCCGTCGGCCTCCTCACCATCGCCCTCGCCCTCACCTTTCGGCGGGCGCCGCGCCTCAGTTCCGCCGCCCTCCTCCTCCCGATCGTCATAACGACCCTCCTTGTACGGGCAGCGGATCTCGAGGTCGCGCTCGTCGGCGATATCAGCGCCATCCCCGCCGGCCTCCCGTTCCCCGTCCTCCCCGAGCTCGCCCTCGCTCCCGGTCTCCTCGTCCCGGCGCTTGCCCTCGCCATCATCGGTCTCGTGATGGCCATCGGGATCACCGAGAAGACTCCCGAGCCCGACGGGACCATCGCCGACGTCAACCGTGACTTTGCCGGGCAGGGGGTGGCGAACATACTCGCAAGCTTCTTCCAGTGTGCACCCTCAAGCGGCTCGCTCTCGGCGACGACCTTAAACGTCAGCGCGGGGGCAGAGACCCGGGCGGCAAACCTCATCTCGGGCATCCTCGTCGGGGCGGTCATCCTCGTCGCGGGCCCGCTCGCGGAACTGATACCGCTTTCGGCCCTCGCCGGCATCCTGATCCTCATCGGGGCCGAACTCATCTACCGGCCCCACGAGATCGTCTGCATCTGCAGGTACTCCCGCCCCGGGCGCTGGGGGATGATCGCCACCTTCATATCCACCCAGGTCCTGCCGCTCCAGTACAGCATTTACGTCGGCGTCTTTCTCTCGCTTGCCATCTACCTCATCACATCCACCCGCGAGGCCTCCGTGGTCCGCCTCGTCCCGGTGGAGGGGGGAATGTTCCGGGAAGAGTCGCCACCCGGCTGGCTCCCCGACGGCCGCCTCACCATCCTCTCGATAGCGGGAAGCGTCTACTTCGCCACCCTCCGGGCCATCGAGCGGTCGCTCCCGTCACCGGAGGGAACGGACGGCGCAGTCGTGATCCTCGCCCTCCGGGGGAGAGTCGAGGCCGGGACGGGGTTTTTCCGGATGCTGGAGCGCTATGCCCGGCGCCTTCTCGCCCACAACGGCCGGCTCATCCTCGCCGAGGTCGATCCCCGGTTGCTTGCGGGCCTCGCCGAGACCGGAGTAACGGAGACCGTCGGTCCCGCAAACATATTCGTCGCGACCCCGACCATCTGGGAGTCGCTCATGGAGGCGATCCAAACGGCGGAGGCCGGAACATGAGACCCCGCCCGGAAAACTCTTTCTTTCCCGGGCACCCATACCTTTCTTGTGGATATGAACCCCGAGAGCCTCTCTCCCCCCGCCCGTATCGCGATCGTCGGGGCGGCGGTCGTCATCGTCCTCGCGGGGATCCAGGCGGCCACACCGATCCTCGGCCCATTCCTCATCGCCGTCTTCTTTGCCATGATCACCGCGCCCATCATGGCATGGCTGACCCGCCGGGGAGTGCCCCGGGCCCTCGCTGCCGGGATGGTGGTCACGGGGCTCGCCGTGGTCCTTGTCGGGACGATCGCCTTCCTCGGCATGGCCTTCACCGAGTTCCTCCTCTCCCTGCCGCGCTATGAGAAAGCGCTCGAGGCGCAGGCGACCATCATCGCCAGCTACGGCATCGATACTGCCGGCATCCAGGTCTGGGACTACATCGACAGAGGATTTGTGATCCAGCAGGCGGCAGAGATCGCCCGGCAGGTCGGGAACATCGCCTTCGATGCCATCATCGTCGCGATAGCGATCGGGTTCCTCCTCATCGAGGCGCCCCGGTTCGCGGCCGCCCTTGCACGACGCCTGGGGCCGGAGAGTCCACCCTACCGGCACCTCACGCAATCGGGCCGGTTCCTCATCGAGTACGTCGTGATCAGGACCGAGGTGAACCTGGTCACCGGGGTCGGGACCGGGCTCTTCCTTGCCCTCCTCGGGGTCGAGTTCGCGGCGCTCTGGGGGTTCATCGCCTTCATCCTGAGTTACGTCCCCTACATAGGCCTCGTCGTGGCCGCAATACCCCCGACACTCCTTGCCCTGGTCGGGTTCGGTCCGTCGGGGGCCCTGGCCGTCATCGTCGCCATCACCCTCATCGACGCCGCGGCGGAGAACCTGGTCTTCCCCCAGATCACGAGAAAGGGGCTCAACCTCTCGCCGTTCGTCGTCATCTTCTCGGTCGTCTTCTGGGGTCTCGTCCTCGGGGCGGTCGGGGTCTTCCTCGCCATACCCCTGACGATCGCGGTGAAACTCTTCCTTGAAAGCTGGGATGAGACCCGGTGGCTCGGGGAGATGATGAACGCCGGGGAGCGGCAAAAGTAACATCCCCCGGGTCCGGCCACGGGCGCTCCATCCCTGCAATATCCCGCGCCGGGGCTCCTCCCGCTCGCGCCAGCCCCGGACCGGGGGAGCGACCGGAACCTTTTTCTGGCGTGCCCCGGAAGGGGGGGCGCCATGCTTGAGCGGATGGAGACGGGTGCAGGAGACATCGCCGGATTCCGATTCGACGGTGATATGACGACCAAAGACTACAACGGGGTGCTGATACCGGCGCTCGAAGAGGCGGGAGGAACCCACCCGGTCTTCCGGATCCTCTTCTCCATCGTGAACTTTCACGGCTGGAAACCCCGCGGAAACTGGGAGGCCCTCAAGGACTGGCCGGGGATGGAGAAGGTCGACCGGATAGCGATCGTCGGCGGTGAGAAATGGGAGGAGTGGATGAACTATCTACCGGGGCTCTTTGTCGGGTTTGTCGGCATCGACGTCCGATACTTCTCAAGCGAACACCTGAACGATGCCCTCGACTGGCTGCGGGAGCCGATCGCCGCAGAAGAGGCCGCTCTCAAGCCGGGATAGCGCTGCCAAAACGAGAGATGCGAGATCCCGGGAGAGCAGGCAACCTTTTTTCATCCCCGGCAACCTACCGGTGATCAGACAGCGATCCCATGCGCCATTACAAGGACATCATATTCGAAAAACCCCTGCCGGAGGCGATCCGGCGGCTCGGTCTCCTCCCGGCTGATATGCACTTCCATACCCGCCACTCCGATTCGCCAACCCGCGTGCGGGATGCACTCAAACTCGCCGCCCGGCGGGGGATCGGGCTTGCGATCACCGACCACAACCAGGTCGGCGGCGTCGTCGAGGCCGGGCGGCAGAATATACGCGTTCCCCTCGTACCCGGTGTCGAGGTCAGCGCCAACGACGGCCCGCACATCCTCCTCTACTTCTACTCAGTTGCCGACCTCCTCGACTTCTACCGGTGCCACATCGAAAAGAACCGAAGAAACGGCCCGTTTACCGCGATACGCCTCGATACCCAGGAGATCCTCGACCACCGGGAAGATTACGCCTGCATCGCCGCCGAGGCGCACCCCTGCGGCTACATCTTCCTGAACCGGGGGGTCCAGCGGTGCGTCGCCGGCCGGTGCATCGACAGGGAGGTCTTCTCCCGCCTCGACGCCCTCGAGGTGATCTGCGGTGGTATGGCCCGGTCCCATAACCTGAAGGCAGCCGCTCTTGCCACCGCCCACGGCCTCGGCCGGACCGGCGGGACCGACGGCCACCTCCTCCACGAGCTCGGCGGGGTCGTCACCTGCGCGGAGGCCGAAACCGTTGAAGAACTCCTCGACGCCATCCGGGCGAGAGCGACCGTCATCATCGGGCGCGAGCGGCCGCTCGTCGAGAAGGCCGTGATGGGGACCGCAGTCCTCCCGCACCACCTCCCCCACACCGTCCCCATCCTCCAGGCACGCTGGGAGCAGAACCTCCCCCGGATCAAGAGGTTCATCAAGGCCCACCTCGACGGGTGAGGTGGCTCACCCGAGGGGCGAGAAGAGGCGGGAGACCGACTCCTTCATCCTGACCCGGCGCGACCGCGCCCGGTAACTCTCCAGCGTGATCTCGGTGGAGAGAGCGAGATCTTCCTTGAATGCCCGTGCAAGTTCGGCGCCGACCGCCGCATCGTAGAAGAAGGCGTTCGCCTCGAAGTTCAGCCGGAAACTCCGCACATCCCAGTTCGCGCTCCCGACCGATCCGGCCTTCCCGTCGACGACGATCGTCTTTGCGTGGAGAAACCCGTTGTCGTATGTGTAGGCCCGCACCCCGGCGTCGAGAAGGTCGCCGATGAACGAGAGGCTTGCCCAGTAGACGAAAGGGTGGTCGGGTTTGCAGGGGATCATGACGCGGACATCGACCCCGGAGAGCGCTGCAATCCGTAGAGCATCGGTGACACTCTCGTCGGGCACGAAGTAGGGCGTCTGGATGTAGACCGACTCCCTGGCCGAGTTGATCAGCTTGATGTAACCCTCCTTGATCGGGCTCCACCGGGTATCGGGGCCGCTCGAGACGATCTGGATCGGCGTCGTCCCGTGGTCGCCCGGGGCCGGGAAGTAGCGGGGGCGGGGCCCGGGATACTCGCCGGTCACGTAGTGCCAGTCAAGGAAGAACCGGAGCTGGAGCATCTGGACGGCCTGCCCGGCGATCCGGAAAGCCGTGTCGCGCCAGGGCCCGAGCGGACCCTTCCCCAGGTAATCGTCCCCGATGTTGAACCCGCCGATGAACCCCACCGTCCCATCGATGACCGCGATCTTTCGATGGTTGCGGTAGTTGACCCGGTAGACCGAGGGGAAGAAGACCCCTATCTTACCGCCGGCATCGGTCAGTTCTGAGAACGCCTTCTGCGTTCCGCCGCCGGCGCGGGTTCCCATCGCGTCGAAGAGGAGGCGGACCTCGACACCCTCCAGCGCCTTCTCTGCAAGGGCGTGGACGACCGCCCGCCCCAGTTCGTCGTTGTTGAGGATGAAGTATTCCAGGTGGATATGGTGGCGCGCCTCCCGTATCGCGGCAAAGAGCGCGTCGAACTTATCTTCACCCCGGGTGTAGAGATCAACCCGGTTCTTCCCGGTCAGGAACGCCCGGTTGTTCTGGAGAAGGAGAAGGATCGCCTCGCGAAACTCATCCACCTCAGGGATGGCGAACCGGTAGCGAGTATCAGCAAACTCACGATGCTGCGCGAGAAATATCTCCTGCAGGAACCGGCGGTCTTCCTCCCTCTTTACGACGAACATTCTCTGCCGGGTATAATTCTGCCCGAAGAAGAGATAGAGGAAGAACCCTATCGGCGGCAGGAAGAAGAGGACCATCAGCCAGGCCATCGCCGCCGTCGGGTTCTTCCGCTCAAAAAAGACGATGGTGACGGCAAATAGGATGTTAAGAACCATTATAATGACAAATAGTATATCAAAGGTCATCCTGTTGTTCTCCCCTTGCCAGAGTCGAGCATGATCACTCTATCTCTCCAGGGATATCCATCTACCGAACGGTATATCGCCGGCCCGTCAGAAGAGCACCTGCACAAACCCGAGCGCGACGAGCAGGAGGAAGGCCGTGACGGCGACCCACCCGATGGTGATGAATATGAGGGACAGCATCCTGTTCCACCCGAGGATCCAGCTGATCACCGTGCTCGAGTAGAGGCCGATGATCGGCATTGCCGGGAGAACGACGAGGGTCACCGCACCGTACCTCGCAAGAAGCGGCACCTTCTGTATCTTTTCCTCCGTGCGCTCCAGCATACCCCTGACCCGTGCCGACTGGAGGGCAAACGCATCACAGATCGAGTAAATGGCAAGCACGACGCCGACCTCGACGAGCGTCATGATCAGAAGAACCACAGCAGGGTGTATCCCCATACCCACGCCGACAAAAACAGCGTTTGCCTGGAGAACGATGGTGGATGAGATCAGACCAAGTACCCGGGCCGCCGGTATGCCGAGAACCAGGCCGAGAACGAGGGGGAGGAGCGTAACGAGGATGAGCAATGCCGCCAGCGCCTTCGCAGCCTGATGAAGCCAGATCAGCACACCGGTGAGGAACATGCACGACGACCCTGCCGGGCAGGGGAAAGGCAGGTGTGCACATATAACTTCCTGTATCATGACTGCCCGGCAGCATGCGCCGGAGCACCCGGGCCCGGGCGTTCCGGGGAACTTCCGAGTCAGTCTCTGGCCGATCTCATGGGAGATCTGTTGCCGAAGAGGTGCATATTTATACCAGGATTAGACCACCTGAGGTATTATATGGCAAACACAACCATGCTGATCCAGGGCATCGTCGCCCTTGCCCTCGGGGTCCTGCTCCTGACGTACCCCGTAGGGGTTCTCATGATTCTTACCATAATCCTCGGCATATACTGGTTGATCGATGGAATAGTAGTCCTCACGAACCTTTACTCGGACAGAACGGACAAGGGGTGGAAGGTGCTCGTCGGCGTCCTCGGCATCATCGCCGGCATCCTGGTCCTGGCCTATCCGCTCTACAGCGCCATCCTCCTTCCAACGTTCCTTGCCATCATCATCGGTGTCGAAGGCCTGATCATCGGGGTGGTCCATCTCGTGCGGGGAGTCACCGGCGCCGGTTTCGGATCCGGGGTTCTCGGTATCGTGAGCATCATCTTCGGGCTCATCCTGATCGCGCATCCGTTCATCGCCGCTCTCGCCCTGGTATGGGTTCTTGCGATCATCGCCATCGCCGGAGGGATACTGGCAATCGCCTTTGCACTCCGGAAGTCCGCGTGACCGGACCGCCCGCCGTGCGGAGCATGCCCGACCGGGAGCCACTCCGGGCACCCGGACGATGGGCCGGTACGGCCCTCCGCGGCCGGGGCCAGACCGGGGCGAACGGGCTCCGGGTTCCTCCGGGGAGAGAGGTGGAACCGGTACGCCGGTGACACAGCTACTCGCTCCCGGGAGGAGTGCCGCAGCCTTTTTCTCTTCCGGGTGCAAAAGGGCACCCATGCTTGACCGGATGAAGGAGAGTTCGGGACCCGTGATCGGGTTTCGGTTCGACGGAAAACTGAGCGAGAGTGACTATACCACCCTCCTGATCCCGGAGCTCGAACGAGCGATGAAAGACCACCGGAACGTCCGGGTCCTCTTGAAGATCGAAGGGTTCCGGAGCTGGAGGCCGGGAGAGCCCTGGGAGGCGTTCAGGCAGTGGTCCGGGGTGGAGAGTGTCGATCGGGTCGCCGTCGTCGGCGGCGAACGGTGGCGGGAGTGGATGAATCGCCTGCCGGGGCTCTTTGTCGGGTTCTCCGGCATCGATGTCCGCTACTTCCCGGAGAACCGCCTCCGTGACGCCTGGGGATGGCTCCGGGAAGG
>ENA-UOXR01002291-UOXR01002291.1-bioreactor-metagenome-genome-assembly--contig:-NODE-2291-length-17995-cov-3.889911_pt1 | contig 17995 bp, 25 predicted proteins | sample MGYA00238164_ERZ764825 | MGnify/ENA primary metagenome ERZ764825 (study PRJEB28920, sample SAMN05720171) | bioreactor metagenome | isolation source: Anaerobic biogas reactor | place: USA:Washington...
TATATACAGTCTACAAAGCCGCTGCGCCATGGTTCGGGCGTGGCTGATAGAAGGAGGCTCCATATGGCAGATAAATTAATCTCTAAAATACCCCAGCGGACAACCCTGTTTAAGGCGGCGCCGCTTAGCGCCCCCAGCAAGATATTAGGCAGCGGCTCGGCTACTAGCGGGTTGCCCATGTCTACAGCCATGGAAATGGGCAGCCGGTCTATCACCAAAGGCACGGATGGTGGCTTAGTTGATGTAACTGACCCCAAGAACCCCAAGAAGATAGACCCCAAAACAGGGAAAACCACTAACGAACCAGGGAGCGTTGCACCACCACCTGGCTCATCAGGCTCGTCAGGAGGTGGAGGATCAGGGGGCGGTGGATCGTCAAGATCGGCAAGCGGCGGATCATCAGGGGGCGGATCATCGAGCCGCAGTTCGAGCAGCAAAACCAGCGGCAGCAAAACCAGTGGCGAGACTAAAAGCCCTCCTAGCAGTATAGGCCGTGACCCGGAAACAGGCGATTATATTGACTACTCCGATCCTACCAGCCCGAAAAAGGTTGACCCTAAGACCGGCATACCTATCGGCGCGCCTAAGCCCGATAAATCCAGCAGCGGGACTAAAAGCCCTCCTAGCAGTATAGGCCGTGATCCTAAAACGGGTGAGTACGTAGATTACTCCGACCCCACCTCTCCACGAACTGTTGATAAATCCGGTATTTGGGTAGGGTGGTCAACAGGTGGAGGGAGTAGTTCCAGCGCATCCAGGGCAGACCGGTATAAGGATATGTTTTCTCCCGGCTCGGAACTCTACAAGGCGTTTGCCAAGCTGTCCAGTAAAGAGCAGGATCACATCGCAGGGCTACGAGGCCGTGAACAGTTTGAGGCCATGGTAGACGCCAAGATGATCCCTGATGGCTCCATATTTGTGCAGGATGATCCGAATAAAGGCTGGCGCTATCAAACCCCTGAGCAAACTGATTTCTACCGGACTCACCGGAAGCTGCCAGACGGCAAGTGGATAGAGGATGAAGACTATCAGTCACTGGAGCCAAAGTATAAGGAGATCGCCCGAACCAAGGGCCTAGACGCCATGCAGGACGCTTTCGACAGGGATCATGTCAAGCTGCCGGATGGCTCCTATATCAAGAATGAAGATTACCAGAGCATGGACCCGGCATGGCAAAGGGTCGCCACAACCGAAGGGCAGAAGGGTCTGGATAGACTGGTAAACGCTCAGAATCTGGCCCTGCGAACCCTGGAGCCGTACAAAGACAAAGACGGCAATTATGATGTGGTCAAGTACCTGAAGGACACCAAGGGCACAAAGGGCGGTGATCTGGTACTGAAAAACGCCGGATTCAGTGAAGACTCTATTAAACAGGCGTCCGAGCACGCCAGCCTGAGCTTTGGGCAACTGATATGGAGAGGCATGACTCCCTGGGACGAATCGAAAGGGGAGACGGTTGCAGGCTCTGGCAAAGACAGTAAGTGGTTGGATATCCGTACCGGGAAGACCATCAGCGATGAAGAACACAAAAAAATAGCCATGTCATCCGAAGCTGACTATTATGTCCGGTCTACCGATAGCGCCAAACAACTGGCTAAAAACGTTACGATAATGGCCGCTGAACAGGTAGTACCCGGTGTTTATGCCGGACGCCACTGGAATGATATGACCGATGGTGAAAAGGCTTTTAACATAGTCCTTGAGGTTGCCACTGTTTCGCCCTTTGTTGGAGCTGCATCTCGCGGTGCTAGACTCGTTAGTACAGCCGGGAAAGCTGCCCGGTTAACGAGCGCAGCTAAAGCTATCGGAAGGGAAGCAGTCGGGCAGGTTATGGCTCCGGTGAATCTGATCATCCATCCGGTGAGTAGCGCCAAGACTACAGCACGGAGCATCACTGATCTGGTGGAACATATATCTGATTTCAGTAAGCTGCCAGAAGTAGTAGTCTATACCTCTTACGGTACAACCAAGCTCAGATTGAGTGACATTAAGAATCCGGCTGATGCTAAAGCAGCCCGTGATGCTTTGATGGAGTTAGCGGCTAAAGGTGAGCGGCCAATAGTCCAGATCGGAGACCAGGTCATTGAGCTTGCACGCTCCCCATTGATGAAAGAGTTGAAAGGTGGTCTGGTGCATACAACTCCGATGGGTGAAGCCTTTGAAGGCGGGTTGAAGGTTGCAAAGAAGCCGGGAATGCCACCTTCAGAACAGGGCTTATTCTTGAGCCATGAGCCGCTACCCCGCTTTACCAAGACTACAGCATTCAACTTGGCTGGCGGTGATAAGCCTATCATCTATATAACCTCAAGGGAGATGGCGGAGAAATCTATCCCTACCGCTAAGTTATATGATTCTCCGGTCGGGAAGGTCGCCGAAATGGAGCGTAAATTCGCCGTGAGCACCGATGTGCAGCCCCCGGTACAAAAGTTATATACACGGATTGGCCCAGAGGGGCAGGTAGTAGAGTTATGGCTTGGAAAGCGGCTATCCAAAGCCCAAATACTCAAACTCAAATTGATGGGAATAACAGAGTCCTTTAAGTCCATCTGGACGGAGCCTATCACAATAAAAAATAGAGGTGTAACAGCCGGGCTTACCAAATCCGATATCGAAGATGTTGCCAACATCCTGAAGGAATCCGGCAATGCGGATCAAGCCCGTAATCTTGTGCGGGCTGTGGGGCTGTCGGCTGCTATGCGTAAACCTGCCCCGGCTTTAACCAGGGTTGCTACCCGCGTTCGGTCATCGCAAATAGCAGCGGCCCGCAAGCGGCTCGGCATTACCAGCCGGGACATTCAGCGGGCCATAGAAGCCAGGACTGCATTAAGAACGGCCCGGCCCGTTGTAGATATGTCTCAGGTCAGAGTAGTCCGTGATGGTGCGGGGGCAAAGCCAGCCCGCCGTGTGTCCGATGCTCCCGAACGCACTGGAGGCCGTCCGGGCCGGACATCAGAGACTGTGCGGGCTGATCCGGTAGAGGATCGCACACCTCCCGACGAATGTGATCCAGTCAGAGGTAAAACATTCAAACAGGACACTGATCCGGGCAAAGCAAGGTCAGAGACGCATGACGGCGGGGAAAAGGTCAAGATCACGACCACCACCGGAGAAGAGATAGAGGTCACCAGGTCAGACCTTGAGGGCGCTATCGGGTGGAGGCAGGGTATTGGCTGGTGGCTGATACTCAGTAATTATAAGGATCGGAAACGGGCCTACTTCGTAAAGGAGCCGCCTCCAGGCGTGAAGGTCAGAGCCACGGGAAAAGGATCAGCTTACAAAACCATTCAGCCGGTCAAGGGCAAAGGTCCCAAGTCGGATGTGCATTACGACCTGGGCAATCGAGACATCATTGTCAGTAATCAGGGCCGTCAGATAAAGTTCAAGCCCGATCCCGGCCAAAGGACACGCGGAGACATGGACCTTAGACGGCCCGGAAAGCCAAGCCAGCGGCCAGGGCTGAAGATGATGAAGAAAGGCAAGATGCTGTATATCCCCGGCGTGGGTTACACTCGCAAGAAGCCGCGCGGGAGAATGGCATAACTTGGGAGGTTAATTGATATTTAGTATACTAAAGTCCTATTGACAGAGTAACTGTATGGGGGCTAATCTAAAACTATGATTAAAGGAATTATTTTATTATTACTCGCTGGAGCTACTAGCCGAATTTGCATGGTTGCTTTTGACGTTGCCAGAGACAGCCAGGAAACGTTGTTTGCTACCGCTTTGCTGGTTATTCCGGCTGCGCTCAATATCCTGGGATTGCTCTGCATCATCAGGCACTTCCGCAGGCGGAGAGCGAACCAGGCCATCAAGCAGTAACCTTCAGCCCTCCATGATAAGGAGGGCTATTTAGTACCATCTCACCATATACTTGTTACCTAAAAAAGGTATATGGTAGTATCATGTCCTCCGGGACTCGACTAAGCTTGAGGAGACATGATGATCACAGCTGAGGCGATTAAGACCTTCTTCCGCGAGCATCATCCGAAGCAAAATAAGCTATACCGTCTTATTGACTTCAAATCCGCCCATCCCGACCATTAAAAACATCAGGGATGAGCGAAAATACCTAGCCGGTATTGTCAAATTGGCGTATGACCGGCACCCCCGGAAACTCCTATAATCGCATCATCCCGATTGTAAAATCGTTGGGGATGGTGTAAAATGTCTACCTTAGTAAGCTTTGATAGATTATTGCAGTTAGCTGAGAGGAAAGGAATTAGACCCGTACTGGAAAATTTAGAGGCCGACATAATGGCTGAGAAAGAAAGCCGCAAACGTATTCCCCGCCCGCCTGCCCCTGAAGGCGGCATATCAATTAATGCAGCCTCCAAGAAATACAAGATCGCAAAGACCACTCTTTATCAATGGGTTAAAAAGAAATATATCCCCGTAATCAAATCCACGAAATATGAGACTTTCATCACGGAATCGTGCGTAGCGAAGATTGCTGAGGAATACAAGCCCCGGCGCGGATCATGGGATGTTAAAAAACTATTCGAAGGCCTGAATTAACCCACATCAATTAACCCGAATCCCTCAATAGACCCCTCAAATATGCTCAAAAATGTACTAAGGTTAAGTATTGGTGTAACTTAGAACGTAATATACGCCCTAAATTAGTTCTAACTTACTAAGTACGAACATATTTAACCTTGCAACTTGTTCTATGTTATTATATCCTATCCTTATCATCCATTGCGTAATGCGTTGGTGATAAGGAGCCAGGATATGATAGCAGCCACAACAAAATATCTCTCTGAAATAGAGCACCGGCTAAGGTCATCCGCTGAGTTGGCTCCCAGCGAATCTTTAGCAGGTGCTTTATTTTATCCCAAAATGCGATCAAAGGAGGTGGTAGCAGACCGTAAAACCGGATGGTGAAGCGAATATATTTTCGAGAGAGATAACAGGCAAAAAATACTCAACACCCTCTCTAGTCAGGCTCTAATCTTCTGCCGGAGCTAGAGAGGTGGAACCAAAGCCCACCTCCGCGTGGTGGTTCTGGAACAACTAACGGGCTGTATGGAGGCTAGATATGCCAGAAGCGAAATGTCCAAATTGCGGAACTGTCTACACTGGATGGGCGCTCAGGGAGCCGGAACACCAGTCCTGCCAATGCTGTGCGGCTAAGTTGATCGTGGAGAGAGTAGGGTAGTAATGCCGAACTATCAGCCAGAAGTGACAGGAGCAATTTACGACTCAGAGGAATGCCTTCTCGGTTCCATCCTGATCGAATCGACCAGGGGAACGAATGAGGCGATCCGAGAAGTATCCAAGTTGGTAGAGCCGGGTGATTTCCTAGGCTGCATGATCTCAGACCCGCCCGACAGGTGGACATGGAGAGCGCGGATGTATTACGCCATGCTGCAATGTGAGCTACCGCCTCATACCGTCAACGTCGCTAAAAAGATGGTAGAACTTGAAATACTCCACGACAAAGACCTCTCACTCATGGCCCACTGCGTCGCCGTTGTGCCTTGCTCACTGGACTATCTGCATTATGCAAGGGCGGTAAAGGATTACAGTCTCCAGCGGAAAGTAAAATACCATGCCGCAAAAGGTAATTTTAAAAGGCTGAATGAGCTTACTTCGAATATAAAATTCATGGGCGGAGTTGAGGGTCTATGAGCATCCCCAATGTTATCGATAAGACTGGCGGGTATGTGTACACCTGGAGTGATTATCAGGTGCAAAGTGAGGTCAGCCGTATTCGTAGTCACTCGGACGGCCCGGTAAAGGGTGAGATAAAGGTATCTCTGAATAACGGTAAGGCCAGCCATATCCACCAAGCACAATATAACTTCGTATCCACTCAGGCCCGGAAAACAATAGGGAAACTATTAGAGGAACGCAACCCCGGCCCGGACTGGTATGCCATACTTGAACAAATGTCGGTAATGACACTGGATCGTGTTAGGGGCGGCGAACCTCTATTGACTCTCACATCAGGAGACGATGTAAAACCGCCTGAATATCTGCTACAGCCGTTGCTCATTAAGAACTATCCCACTGTAATATTCGGCGATCCCGGAAGCGCAAAATCTACACTGGCTATCATCTTTTCAACTGTGCTGTTGCTCCCATGGTATGATAACCCTCTCGGCTTAGAAGCCCCTGAGAAGTCTATCAGGTGTCTCTACCTGGATTGGGAAACTGATGATGCAACTATCCAATGGCAGCTTACTTGTCTGGAACGGGGCATGAATTTAGGCCCGCTATCAATATCTTACCGTCGATGTCCTCTGCCACTGGCCCAGGACCTTGACCAGATACAAAAGTGTATAGATGATGCCGCTGCGGATGTTATTATTATTGACTCGCTCGGACTTGCCTGTGGAGGTGAGTTAAAAGATGCGGGTCCGGCTATCGCCTTCTTCGGCGCACTAAGGCAACTCCATACCACCGCTCTCATTCTGGCCCATACCAGCAAAGAGCGTATGGATAACGGAGCCGGGAAGAAATCTATATATGGCTCAGTGTTCTTTGAGGCTCAAGCCCGATCAGTGTGGTATATCACCAAAGAAATAGATGGAGACTCCATAGACATATCGTTAAATCACCTCAAGTCACCTCCGTTCCAAAAAAAGCAACCCGCTATGGGTATCAGGATCACCTTTGACAAAAACGGTTATATGACGAACATAGGGTTGTGTGAACCGGATGATGCCAATGTTAATGGCTACCTTGAAAAGATGGAGAACCAGGCGAATATTATAGACTGCATCTCCAAAGGTATTGATACCCCTTCCGCCATAGCCGATAAACTCAAGATACCTGTACTAAATGTCCGGGTAATGCTTACCAGGATGAAGAAGAAGGATTTAGTACGTGACATCTCCCGTGGAAAGTACGTTTTAGTCGAAAATAGATTCAAAGATGAGGACTTTAAATAGTTATGTCTAATATTACATGTAATATTACGTAATGTTTCATGTAATATTACATTACAACGGGGGTATATGTAATATACCCCGTGTAATATTCACTGTAATATTCCAAGGGGAATAAAAGTAACGGTAAAAAACAGTTATATAACAGCGTAACAGTTGTTATGGTCTTTAAGAAATGAAAAATGGACATTAAAAATTTAAAAAATCCGTCCACCCACCCCACCAACCCCAAAAACTATGCGGATGGATAGGTTAGAGGGTAGTTAGATACCACCCCACAATAAAACTCGGCGCTACGGGGCAATTAGATGGCAATACGTAAATTTGAGGCTAAAAAATGGAGGCAAAAATGATAAAAACAGAGGAATTGACAGGTTTTACCGGTTATAGACCGCGCGGATGGGAAATTATTGCCGCTGGAATAGTTCAGAGGTATCAAAGGTCTGTCATGGCGGCGATATGTGACGATGATGCTGCCAAACAACGGGCGGTCGGAGAGGCGTTTGCTACTGCTGTCCTGTCGGAGCTGCGCCAGAGCAACGGATGTAGGGCTTATGTCCTACCAGGGGGCCGGTTGACGATCTACCCGGAAACTTACCACGGAGAGCCGCGGGAGGTCCCGACTAAATTAACCTTTGTCGGCGATTGGGGATTTAGCGGGCCGGGCCGGTTGGTCTTCATCCCGGATGATCCGACAGTTTAAGCTAAACAAAATTACGAAAGGTTTAGAAATGAAAGCAGTAATATATGCACGAGTTAGCACCGAGGAACAAACAGAACAAAACCAGATAGATATTTTACAGAAGTGGGCGGATGCCAGGGGATTTGAAATAGTAGAGATATACCGCGAGCAAGGCAGCGCCTGGAAATCTGGTCATCAACCAGAATGGGCAAGGCTGATGAATGATGCAAGGCACTGTAAGTTTGATCTGGTCCTGGTGTGGGCGTTGGATCGGATCACCCGCGAGGGGTCAGAGGCAATCCTTAATCGTTATAGCACCCTGGGCCGGTATAAGGTCAAGGTTATATCTCATGAGGAGTCATGGACAGAGGCGCCAGGGGAACTTGGAGAAATCCTTCTGGCAATGGCTGGTTGGGTTGCCCGGATGGAGTCAAAGCGCCGGTCAGAACGGACTAAGGCCGGGATGGAGAGAGCCAAAAAAGAGGGCAAGCGGATCGGCAGGCCGAGAGGCAGTAAGGATAGACCAGGACACAAGCGGCGCCGGACTGGTTACCTGCTGAGAAATGCGACACCAGAAGAAAAGATAAAGTACGGGGGCAAATAAAGGTCTCCCAAATAATGCCGGACCTTTTTTGATTATTTAAGGGCGGAAATAGATCAGGTTAAATATAGGACCCGTTGTAGGAGGCGAAAATGAAATACCAAGTAGGTTGTTTGACGGTTGAAGCGATTGATACATATGTCCGTGTATCTGTCTCTAACATCGGCGGCGTTGATGCTCCGACGAAGGTAGCTGTGACAAAACATCAATGTCCTGACGCCTGCGAGGTAGCAGAGTTAGTCCAAAGTATACGAGGTTACTGGCCTGATTCAGCGGCATTAATCGCCTGTGGCCGTGCTGCCGAAGATGCACGGAATAACAAAGTCGAGTTGGAACTATAAATTGGATTACAGCCCTACATTTTGTAGGCTCAAAACGAGGCTAAATTTAAAAGTCGAGACCGAATAAACAAGGGGAGAGATATATGCAAATGAGTGAATGGATTGATAAAAGATTACTCTGTCAAAATTGCGTACACCGTGAATTACCATCCTGTAATTACCATCAGGTAGATGATAGCGGATTGATGTCCTGTAATTTCCATCATAAAGATAGACCAATCAATATATTCCATGATGATTCACCAATCAAGGGAATAAAGAAGTCATAAAAGGGGAGCAATCTTGTATAGCTGGAATAAAGGCATAGCACAATGGCAAGTCGGGAAAACGCTGTATATCAGCGTGCCGTTTACATGGCTGGTAGATGAGGCTGAGAAGATCGCCAGTAAGCATAAGGGTAAGGTACTGATTGGCGGGCCGGGGTTGATGAAACCGACTCAATGCGAGGGCTTTGAACCTGTCTTATTCCATAATCCGTGTGCCACTTTTACGAGTAGGGGATGCGTGAATAATTGCAAATTCTGTGCTGTGCCGAGGTTAGAGGGTGATTTAGTTGAGATAAACGACTTCAGACCAGCCCCGGTAATATGTGATAACAATTTTACTGCCTGTTCTCGTAAACATCAGGAAAGGGTAGTTGAGGCAATCAAGCATTATCCAATGGTTGACTTCAATCAAGGTTTAGAGGCTAAGAGATTCACGCCTGAATTATCCGATTTACTCGGAAAGTTGAATGTGCATATCCGCTTTGCCTTCGACCACTGGGGAGAGGAAACAGCCGTGTATGAGGCTATAAAACTATGCAGGGAAAGAACCTCAAAGAACATCTCTGTTTACTGCCTGATCGGATTTGATGATGATCCTGATTCAGCCAGAGCAAGGTTGGAACTGGTTAGAACGTGGGGAATTAGACCTAATCCCATGAGGTATCAGCCGTTGGATACCAAAGAGAAAAACAGCTATGTCCATCCGAACTGGACGGAGCAGAAGCTAACAGACATGATGAGGTACTATGCCCGGTTGAGATGGTTAGAGCATATACCATACGAGGAATATGGAAAAGATAAAAATCAATTAGTTTTAATTTAAATAAGGGGAGCGATTTGATTAAACCATATTATCAGGACGAATGGACAACGATATACTTGGGTGATTGCCGGGAAGTATTACCCAATCTCGGGAAGGCCGATGATATTTATATGACTATCACGGACCCGCCTTGGCCGGGATGCAATACTGAATTAACAAAACAAATGAGATATACGCCTGAGTTGATAAAAGAGACATTAGTAGAGGTTAGCCGTATAAGCGAACGCCTAGCTGTAATTTTAGGATGCGATAGCGATCCACGACTATTAAGTGATGTGCCTTTGAGTTTGCCGTTTTTTGTGGCTTGCTGGATGAGCCGGAATCCTCCAACTCCAAAGGGCTACAAGTGGTATTCGGGAGAAGTAGCATACGTTTATGGTTCTGGATTTAGAAACGATAAAAGGTCTACTTTGATGAGCTCTGAATTGAAATATGTTTCTATTGGTCATCGTACCAGTAATCACCCATGCCCCAGGAATGATCTAGCCATGAAACGATTTATAGGGACATACACTAAATCAAATGACATTATACTGGACCCTTTCATGGGTTCAGGAACGACAATAATAGCCTCTAAGCATCTCGGCCGTAGGTCTATCGGGATTGAAATTAACGAGGCATATTGCATAGACGCCATTGAGAGAATGAAACAATCGGTAATGGTACTAAGTTAAATAAGGGGAGAGATATGGAACTGAAATATCCAGAACACGCACACCCGCACGGGGTAGCAGATACCTCACCTGATGGTTATAGGATTTGGGTTTGTGAAGAATGTCAGCATGTGTTTACCGACGAAGAAATCAGACAGGATGAACTGCCCGGACTACATCCATGCAAATGCCACCCTCAACGGAAAGGTCAAAGATGTGAGAGCCATTTAGAGCCTTATGTGCCGGAGATAAAACAGTAAAAGGGGAGAGATATGAATATTATTAAAAGGATACAAAACTGGATTTGTTGGGAAAGAGGTCACAGGTTCTATCTCCATCCAGAGCCAACGTGTGCAACCTGCCAGTATAGACGATCAATGAGGAAAGTTATTAAGGAAACAAAAAATATTCCTGGTTATTAAAAAGGGGAGGAATGAATTGAACGAAAACAAATTCGAGGAATGGGCTATTTTGGAATTACTCGGTCATAGGCGCGTAGCAGGCCATGTGTCAGAGGCGGAGATCGGCGGCGGCTCTTTCATCCGGATAGATATGCCGATGAAGGACGGCTCCATGTCAACCCAGTTTTATTCTCCCGGCGCCGTCTACTGCATTACTCCAACCACTGAGGAAATCGCCAGAAAGATGAGCCTTGCCTATCAGCCGGAGCCGGTCAGCCAGTGGGAGTTTAAGCAGCTACAAGAGGCAAATGGTTTTAGTCCATCCGATAGGGTTGCCTCGCCTGATGGTCTGGATATGTTTGAGGGGATTGATGACGATGACGATGACGATGACGATGAACCCGTTGACGGATGTAATTGCCACGACTGCAATGATGCGAGAATCTGAATAAATAAGGGGACGGTTTTAAGATTGTTAACTAAAACTGGAATCGAATACTTAACCCATTGTTGGAATTTTTACCCAGGGTGCAATCACTGGCAACCGGAATCTGCCCGGTTGGGGAGCGATGCTGGGCGAAAGGCATGAGCCAACGCTTTAAAGGCGGCAACTTCGAGCCCCACTTATTACCGGAGAAGCTTCTTGACCCGCTCAAAGGTAGACAGGGAGGGCGGAGAATCGGCGTGTGCTTTACAGGTGACCTGTTCGGAGACTGGGTTAATCCTGACATGGAAGTAAGTTTCGGAGAGATAGAACAACGTGATACTGACGTAACAATCTCTCTCAAACATTATGTCTTTGATTGGGTTATTAAAGCCCGCCCTCAAGACACCTTCGTTTTCCTGACCAAGAATCCGGCTAGACTGGCTAATTGGTCACCTTTCCCGGATAACTGCTGGGTAGGTGCAACGGTCTGCAATCAAAAATTGATGGAAGAAGCAGTTGTGAAACTTAGTACCATTAAAGCAAATGTGAAGTGGATTAGCTTTGAGCCGCTGATGGAAGATGTTATTAATTATCCAAACATGTGGGTTCCCACTTTTAGGCTGGCAGGAATCAACTGGATAGTAATAGGCGGCTGGGATAGAGGTAAGACTCAGCCAAAGGTAGAGTGGATTCGGGAATTGGTCGAGGCGGCAGACAGAACCGGGATACCCGTTTTCCTGAAGGATAATTTGACTGGAAAATGCAATAAAGCCGGTTTACCCGTTGATGGAGTACTTGAAAGACATAATGCGCCCTGGGCGTTCAGAGACAAAGGTGAGAATGGCGTTTGTTTCCGTCTGGAATTTCCGAAGGAGGCACAAGTTGAAGGAGGCAAAGATGGTTGTTAAAACTAAGGAAAAACCAAAACTGGTTAATCTGGAGGCCTACCGGAAAGGGCAGGTATGCCTGTACAAGTCTATCCTGTGTCAGGAGGGGTATTGCTCCTGCTGCTGGATATTTATGAGTTTGATAGTGCCTGTCGGCAATAAGAAAAATAATAAAACATTAGGAGGTACATTTGAGTAAACTACTATCACGATTATCACGCAGAACCCTGGTAATTCTGGCAGTCATGGCAATCGTTTTGTGCATGGCATCCGTGGTCGGTGCTGGCGTGGTTGCGCAGCAAACGATTACAGGGACCGGGACCATCACCGTCACTAATCCGCCGAGCGATCCTGACCCGGTAGCTCCCACGTTTTCATTCAGCGTGGAGCCGGCGACATTGGATTTTAGCGGCTCAATGGAGCGGAATAATGCCTACTCCAAAACCGTCCAGGTGACTATCACCAATACCTGGACTAACGGGCAGCATGGCGGAGGACTGGCAACCATCCAGGGCATTACCGCAGAACTCGGCACGGTAGAGACTGAGTACAACTGGATTCAAGGGATATCCATAACCGGTACTTTCAACGGGCCGTTGGCAGTCGGCGAAAGCGGGACCATGGATATCACTATGTCCATTCCGGAGGGAGCTGTCACGCAAGCCGGGACTTACACCCTGCCCAACTTCGGCATCAATCTGGCAGCAAGCAACTAATAATACCGACAGGCACTTTCAAATATACCTATAAGGAGTAGTTATGATCGCATTAATGGTAATAGCAGTTATGGTAGCAGGCGTGGTCTGCGCACTGCTCTGGCTTAACCTTAAAAGTGGGCCAGAAATCAAATTTGAACATCTCCAAACTATCGCCAAAAACCAAAACGAGCTTTATGAGATGATGCAGAAACTGTCATCTCAAATCGCAGAGCAGGAAACTGATGCTTCGGCTGAGGTTACGGCTGAAACTCCGGTTGAGACTCCAGAACCGCAAAACGGGAAAGCTGAAACGGTTGATGAACAGCCTGCTGATCTGCCAGCAGCAACCAAGCCATGGGAAGAACTCAGCCACAAAGAGAGAATGGCGCTTGTCCGGGCCGGAATCAAAAAGGCGGAGTATGAGGCAATGTTGAAGGAGGGATAAGGGGAGGATGCCGACGACTGAGAAGATACCAAGGCAATGCGAACTATGGAATGTGTTATCACGGTTGCTGGACGATTGCGCAGACGAGAACGGGCCAAGCGGGTGCAGCATCTGCAATATGTGCGGGAGTTGCGAACGGTGGCATACCAGGGTTAATAACAGCATGAGATCAGGGCGGTCATTGCGGCAACACGAGTATCAGACCTTTATGCGGGAGTTCCAGAAGATCAGGAATCTGAAGCAGCTACCGGATAGCTCCAAATATGCCCTGGGCTATATTCATCGCTAAAAGGCCGATGGGGTAGATCACGCCGATGGTGAGGGGGAACAGGCAGAGCCATTTAAATATCTCCCATCCTCCCTCCAAAAATGAATACTGCCAGAGCAGCATGGTCGGTAAGCCGTGAGTGAAGAATCCCACAGCCATCTTTGGGACTGCCAACACACCGGCCCCGGATACCTCCAGGACGCTGTATCCGGACAGTGCGTTCATCAGGTCAACATCATCAGCCGAGAAGTACGATCCCTCAATAATCATGCAGAGCACATTACCCACCATGAAAACAAAGTAGCAGGTCATGATTAATTTAGCCCCTATCATTTAGAACCCTCCTGGATTTTCGCGTTTAATAATGATTGCGAGGGCGAACAGGCCGAACGGTATGATCACCCAAAATGGTATCGGCCCCATAAAGGAGAAAATCACAATTACAGCCGTCATGCTCAATGCCATGCCCATGAGCGATCGGGTCAGGACGCAGACGCCGAAGCCGACAGCGATTGCGAGTAGAATGATTGCTGGGAACCAGAAGAAGGTGCGCGGGATATTCCCCGCATCCAATAGGGCATTGACTACAGCCGCGCCGGGGATATTGTCGTAATCTTCATCATACATATTATCCGGCATTTCTGGCGGGGTCGTGATCAATTCAGATGCTCCCCCCGGCGTGTAAGTGGCGACAGCCGCCGCCATTGGTCGCAAGTTGGCAAACGTCCCGGTTACATCTGCATCTGAGCTTGTTGTCCGGATGCTCACGCTGGCCGGCTGATTGTCCTGGCCGGAGATATCGATTACGGGCGTCTCGGCATACTGATAGACCAGATGCTGCTGGAGGACGCTGTTAATTGTTACCTTAAGCTCTCTCACATATGGTACTGAATCATCGGCAAACCATGTATAATTGTTTGTGTTATTGGTCACATTACCAGACCAGGCAATAGCGGCCTGATTAACACCATCAATATCTATCCCGAAGTTGACTCCATCCGCATATAATTTGAGAGTATGATCTCCGGTTAGAGCGGTAGTTAATAGTGATGTAGATGCTGATATATAGCTGATTATCGTAATATCTCTGGTTCCGCTACCTATCGACCATTCGCCAGCAGTATAGGTTACAGGCGCATATGATCCGTATGAGGAGGATGAATGGCAGGAGGTATTAATACAATTTGATGCATCGCCTCCGTTAAATTCTATGACGGCATATATGTTGGTGCCTGCCGGTACTAATACACCATTAGTGTCAAAACTATTCACAGTCGGAGTAGTGGTTAATGTTGTAACATCTATCTCACCTATTGTACCTAGTAACGACCCGTCCCCGGCATTATATATCCTGTAGTAAGCGGTCCCGGTCGGCGATCCTGTTTTATACAGATATAGGGTCCCCCTGGTGATAATAGATGGCATGGCAAAATCATTGAAATAATTTCCCCTCCTTATGCCGCCGTACACTGGCATATTTGTTGATTGATTGTAATAGCTGTTTTTGGTGCCAGATGTGGGATTTATACCAGCAAATAATTGGCCTTGCAGGGTGTACAGCGCAATGGCTCCACTTTTATTGAGTATATACCCTTTTCTGGTTGGATCAATATATAATTCTGGTAGCTCAATCTCGAAATTGCCCCTCAGCTCCAGTGCTGCCGCATCGTTGACCGTTATCCCCGCATCACCCGGAAAGTAGGCCATTTTGCCGCCCATCGGAGTGGAGCCTCCGGTATAAAACCGATAGTTTTGGATGCCTCCCGCGCCGATGCTGGGAACATGCAGGCACCAGGGATTAGCGTCCCATCCCGGCATATAGGCGGCATCTGCCCCGGACGGATCACGGATTGCCAGGTTGCTGAGGTCATTAAGGATGTAATTGCCGGATATCAGTATGTCCTCGTCAAGATTAAAGACGGTGGCAACACCTGAGGCGGCGGTCCCTGCGTTTGTGACCTTAATATCTCCAGTCCATTTGGCATCGGTGATATCGGAGGCCAAAACGGGAGTGACGACAACCGCCATCAGGATCAGTATTAAGGGAATTACAACTTTCAACTTCTTCATAATCTTTATCCTGAGCTGTTCCTGAAAAACAGGACGTAAGCTATATATATTGCCGCTAACAAAGAAACAATCGCAAATATCGCCGTGGCAACAAAACCCATCAGAAAGCCCATGATGACCAGTAGATACGCTCCCACCATGCCCGGTATGGAGGTCTGGAAGAGCTTAAAGGAGAGGAAGAAGAGAATCATGCACATGGCTAATATGCCAACTCCGGTTACCACATTACCGGGGACTCCGAACAATCCATCGTCGAGAAAATCACCAATGAAAGTGCCGTCATACCTGTCCCTGTAAGTGTCAGCCTGGGAAGTGCCCGAATGTAATGGAGATGGAGTCGGCACCTGCCCCTCCTGAACTGCGAATATTTGAGGCGCCATATACTGCAATCCGGTGATTGCTCCTTTAAAATAGCTTTCCGCTGCTGAGGTCAGGATATCCCCAGCATCCGCATTGACAGTCATTTCGACACCCCAGCTTGCCTGCAAGGATTGGGCTACCTGAATGATGTAATCCCCCAGCAGTTCCTGATTGCCCTCTGGAGTGTCCAATGCCGAATAGTCCTCTCCTTCGAGTGTATAGAGTATCTGAGGGACCGGCGCGGCATGATACTCCGGGTTGCCGGATATCTGCACGATGTAAGCTCCGCCCCATAACGGCGCGTCCGCTGAGGAAAGGTAGAAGGCTCCGGCCCCCTCATCATAACCGGAGTTGTAATACGTGTACGGGGAGGCTGCCGCCAGTTCCGTGACCCCGTCCGCGTCCATCAGCCGGAAGTGATAATATTTGTTTAGAGGCTGGTCAGGGACCGTATCATAATGGATATCATAATGGAAGACCACCAGCATATCATCAGTCTCCAGCAAGTGCCGGTACGCCTTGACACTCTCAACGGTCTGGTAATCGGCGGCATGGACGGCCAGGGGGCCGGACAGCACGAAAATCAGACCCATGACAAGGGCTATTGCAATACGATTAATTGCCATGCCTGAGCCTCTGCGCCCAAATCTGTATTGCCCTGAGAACTATCGGCTCAGCGGGCAAGGTATCTCCCATTTCGTAACGGTACACGGTCATGCGAGATATCCCCAACTCCCGCGACATCTGTGTTCTGCTGACCCTGCCCATTTCCCTTATGAGCTTCACGTCCTGGGACACATTGAGCACTTCCATGGTTGCTTCTGCTACAACTGGTATCATCCCCACCTCCGCAGTATTTATTAACTCCAAAATACATCTAGTCAGCTTACATTACCAATGAAATCATAAAATTCTTAGCACACTGTAACGCCGGTGTTACAGGGAAGCTAAAAATGTGTGTTATTAGTAACTTAATTATTACTCGCAAGAGAAAGGAGGTGAGAAATTGAAATTCGTTTACACAATCATCGGGATCATTGTGATCTGCCTCATGTTTCCCCTCGCCATGACCGGCATCCACTCAGCGCAAACTGACTCGCAGACGGACGTATTCCCCGCCTGTGTGGTCGCTGGAACCACAACGGATGTGGTGCTGACTGAGGACTTGTGGGGTGACAGGTCTGGATCGGTCACGGCTATCACCGCAACCGGAGCTGGAGCCGTACCGGTAGCCGGTACCTACGTGGCAGCTACCAACACGCTGACTATTACCGGGCTGGGAGCTGATACTCCCCAGGACATTACCGTCACTTACGATATTGACGGCACTACTGACTTTACCGGCCTGGGTGAGATCATGGGGCTGACGCCTCTGCTAATATGGGTCGCTATTATTGGCGGAGTGCTGTTTGCCGGTTGGGGAGTAGCCAAAAGCAAGGGATGGCTTTAATTTAATAAATTTATAAAAGGAGGACAAAGCTGTGAGTAAATGGGTTTACACAATCATCGGGATCGTGGTGGTTTGTTTGCTATTCCCCCTGGTGCTGACTTCGATTGCCGGCATTACCGGTCATGCCAACATCGCTGACTTTACCGGGCTTGCGGAACTGGCCAACATAACCCCGCTGCTGGGCTGGATCGCCATAATCGGCGGCCTGGGCTTTTTCGGCGTGCAGGCTATCCGCAAGAGATCCGGCAAGAGAAGCTCTCGCCGGCGCGGATAGGTGTTCGGGAAGGGAACTGGTGTTACCAGCGGGGTGCGTGTGCTTGATTATACGCATCCCGCTGAGTAGCGCAAAAGAGGGGGACAATAAATAATGTGGAATCCGTTTGCGAAACCTAAAAGGACTCAGAGCGCGGTATTCGTAACAGAGCATAAACACCTTGTGCCCGGCGCTGAGCCAGTAGAAAAGGGCTACTGTGTGAACGATAAGTCGCGGGAGGCATGGCAGATCGGGGACGGTACTCTGCTCCGGAAGAGAGGCACAGACGTTTGGAGCCTCTTCCTGTTTGAGCGTAATGCGGCCCCCTTGATATTTAACGGGACGGTATCCACTAACCGCAAATCTCTCAAAGACACTGCTGAAAGCGTTGCGAGGGAGGCCATGTATCGAGAATTATATGACATCGCCGCTAAAAACAAAAAAACTGGATGGCGGAGGCGGTGGTTATAATGGCAC
>ENA-UOXR01002299-UOXR01002299.1-bioreactor-metagenome-genome-assembly--contig:-NODE-2299-length-17939-cov-7.154104_pt1 | contig 17939 bp, 20 predicted proteins | sample MGYA00238164_ERZ764825 | MGnify/ENA primary metagenome ERZ764825 (study PRJEB28920, sample SAMN05720171) | bioreactor metagenome | isolation source: Anaerobic biogas reactor | place: USA:Washington...
TTGTAAACGTCCCAAGACGTTCGACCACTTCATGCCGGGAATGATGAACCCTATGGATATATGCGATAAGCTTGTTTGCCATAACAGACCTTCCAAATGTTGTTGAGGATAAATTCGTTATCTCACGATCTTCCACTCATGATAAAACTCCTCAAAAAATTCGGCTTCTGTTTATGTCTCCCAGCCGCCCTTTCCCCGGCGGCAATTAGTTCAAATCATACGCAATAATCCGCATTACATCAACAATTTCCTCAAAAAATCAAAAAAACACCACGAAGCCACAAACTAAGAACTCCGAACTCAGAACTCCGAACTACGAACTACGAACTACGAACTAAGAACTAAGAACTAAGAACTATTCTGTTTGACAAATACCTAACTTCCGGGTGCAATCCCCCCCCATGTCCCGGCCGGGCTGACCATCGCCCGGGTGGCATCGGCTCTGCGCAGCAGACCGATGGGTAAAACTCTCCCCCCGCAAAGGGGGACTACCCGCCACCCTCGTAGGGGCGAACCTACGTGTTCGCCCATAAAACAACAAAAATTCCAGTCGTAGGATGGGCTTTAGCCCATCACCATTAAACAACAAGAAAAATTCGACCTCCTGACTCCTGACTTCTGACTCCTGACTTCTGACTCCTGACTTCTGAAAAACGAAGTCAATTTACAGGCAAAGCAGGGTTGATTCTTCCTGCCAAAGCCATAGAATGGCCAGCGTTTGGATTTTGCATAAGGGGTTGCGACAATGAAAATCGTGGTATTGGCGGATATTCACAGCCAGCTTGAGCCGCTGGAGCGGATGCACACGGCCTTGTCAGCCGCCGACGTCGTCCTGCTGGCCGGCGACATCACCAACTTCGGCAACACAAAGCACGTCCAGGCCGTCTTTGACACGCTCGGCCAACACGCCCGGACGATCCTGGCCGTGCCGGGCAACTGCGACACGCCGATGGTCGATGCCTGGCTGACCCAAAACGGCCGCAACCTGCACGGACGAGCGGTCGGCGTGGACGGCTGGTGGTTTGTCGGTGCCGGCGGCACCCTGCCGGAACTGGGCCGCCTGCCCAACGAAGCGGGAGAGCGCCTCTTCACCGACGCCCTCGACCGCGGCCTGGCCCACTGCCAAGACCCCTCACGGCTGGTCGTGGTATCCCACCAGCCCCCATGGAACACCCGACTGGACGCCATCGGCCCCGACCGGCACGCCGGTAACCGGGCCATCCGAGCCTTCATCGACCGCACCCGCCCGCGGCTGGCCGTCTGCGGCCACATCCACGATATTATCGGAACAGACAACATCGGCCCCACGACCCTGCTCAACCCCGGCCCCGCCAAAGACAGCCACTACGCCGAGATCGACCTGACGGAAAACGACATCCGACTCCGTTTCGTGTAAGCAGCACACATGCGTAGTTCAAGCATCAGCTTGTTGATAAAGGCAGAACTGTGGTTATCCGAGGATGAGTTTGATCATCGCCAGCCGCTGCAAATTGTCGAAAGGCAGATTTTTCATCGTTCGCTATTTCGGGAATAATGTAAAGGGTGGGCCGACAATTGCACGGAGGAAATGGAAATAACGTGATGGACCGTGAATTTCAAAAAGAATTTCAAGCAATGCTTGCAATCGGCCGGCAACTCTGTATAATTGTGCGACACAAGAATAAAAGATAATGGAAGTCTCGAAACAGGTTAAGCTTAGATAATAACAGGAGATATTCGTGAAGAATCATCGCAAGAGTCTGGTTAAGCGTGCCCGCAAGAGCGGGTTTCGCGCCCGTCAACGCACCAGCAAGGGGCGAGCGACCAATAATCGCAAGCGCAGCAGCGGCCGGGTAGTCAACGTCAAACACAGCTTTACGTAGCCGAGGGCTTCTTTCCTTACCATTCATACCCGCAGTAGTTGCAATAGTAACGCGGCGGGTGCTTTTTCTGCGCGCCGACACGGACGACCGCCCTCTTGGCCTGAATCTGTGCCAAAAGCTCCTCCGTCATCGCGGGCGGGTCATACACAATCTCGGCAATATCCGTCGATCCGCATTTAGGGCATCGAAGAGGCTGACCGGTGGGTTTTAAAACCACGGATTTCACAGATTGTTGGGCATTCGACTTCTGATCATTTCCCATAAGCGTTGAACCAGGCGCGTTGGTCGAAGGGTAATTTGGGCGGTTGCTTGTAGGTTTCCGACGGCACGCCGACGGGCAGCAGAATGCGGATGCGTTTGCCAGCGGGCAGATTGAGCCGTTGGCCGATGGCCTCGGCCCGGCCGGCGACGCGGAGCCAGCCGTCAATCCAGACACTGCCGTAGCCGAGGGCCGTGATCGCCAGCAGCATATTTTCCACCGCGGCGGCACAGTCCTCAACCTGAAACGACAGCCCTTCATAGACCACATCGGGCGCATCGTCCACGATGCAGGCGATGAAGGCCTGTGCCTGCTGCATCGCCTTGTTCGCCTCGTGCATCTGGGCGATTGGGCGAACGAGCATCGGATCATCGACAATGACAAATCGCGTCGTCTGGGCGTTTTTGCCCGACGGCGCATCCAGCCCGGCCTGAACGATCTGCCTCAAATGCTCACGCGGGACAGGGGAGGACTCGAATGCACCGCGATAACAATGTCGTTTTTTGACTGTTTCAAAAAAATCCATATTTATACTCCGCTTTATAGCCACAAATACGACGACATAACGCCTTATAAATACTATGGTTACGATTCATTGATTAGGCCACAACGGGTCTCGAAAGGCTAAACATAACGGAATGGAAGCAATGTATTTACCTTTACAGGAGAACCGCGTATGATTTTATCACAGGAACCGGCCTTCCTCAAGGCCAAAGTAGAATTTCAAGAGATGATCGAATGGACTAAACAGGCAACTTTTTTTGGAGTACTCCTGCACCTCAAAGAAACAGTTGACGGCTATTGAACTCGGTGCGATTTCGGATATACTGTTATCAACAGCAGCGGAGATATTATCATGCGGGTACAGCCCAGAACAGAGGAATACAAGATGAACGTCGAGGCGACGTTTCCGGCGCGGACGACGGTGCAGGAATGCACGATTCAGATCGTGCCGCGGTATGTCGAGACCGACCAGGCCGGCGTGGTGCATCATACGGTCTATCCCGTCTGGTTTGAAATGGGGCGGACGGAGCTGTTGCGGGCCAACGGGCTGGCGTACAGCGACCTCGAAAAGGCGGGCGTCTTCTTTGTCGTCGCTGAACTGACGGCTAAGTACCGCCGCCCGGCCCTCTACGACGAGACCCTCGACCTGACCACCGCCTGTACCCGCGTCACCTCCGCCCGCGTCGAGCACACCTACACCCTCAAACGCCCATCCTCCGGCCTGATCCTCTGCGAAGGCACCTCCATCCTGGCCTGCGTGGACGCCCACGGAAAACCCCGCCGGATGCCCGCATTTATGACCCCGGCCGAATGATACGGGTTTTTTCATCGGTCTGCTGCACTGAACTACAAACTACGAACTAAGAACTAAGAACTTTCCAGCCAGCAAATCCTGTTATCCCGTCTAAGAAAATCGGGGTTCAGGTGCGCATGGAGTCGATCTGAATGAGTGCGATGGGGAAAAAGATGAAAATCGGCAGCCAACTGAATATCGCCGGGCGCATCTGGCCGAGGATGACCTCGGTGGCGAACAGCGAACACAGAAACGCAACGGTATAACACGACGCCGTCGTCAGAAAGCTGGTGACAATCGCGTTTTTCATATCCTTCGGGTCGCGGCAGACCAGGACGGGCAGCGCGACCATCAGCATAATCAGATTGATGATCGGCATCGTGATGCGGCTGTGTTTCTGCACGGCGATATCGACCAACTCGGTTCGGCGTGTGCCGGGGTTTTGTTCGATTTCGGTCAACTGCCGCAGACTGAGCAGCGATTTGAACCGTTCGCGGCGGCGCAGGGGCAATTCGTCCGGCGTCAGGTTGGTGGCATAAAAGTCCACGGTCTCAACGTCCTGAACCGTCAGATCGTCCAACTCCTGTCCGGGGATACGCATCAACTGGCCGTCTTCAAGCCTCCAGCCCCCCCGCTGGCGGTCATACACCGCCTGACGCGCCTGAATCCGCCCGATCACATGCCAGGTCTCGGCATCCTGCGGCTCGCGCAGTACGATCACCGGATGGTGCATCGTCTCTTCCTTTTCCGCATACTCGACGCAACTGATCAGGCTGCCGTTGGCGTCATTGACAAACCACAGGTCGTAAGACGCATGGCCGGGAAGCTGATCCTGTTTCCGCGTCAACTCGCCCGACACACGCGGCAGGATAAGCTCCTGATCGACAATCAATACGCCGGTCAGCAGCAGCGCCAAAAACAGAATCGGTGCCAAAACCCGCTTAAGACTGACGCCGGAGGCCATAATCGCAATCATCTCATTGTTGCGGGTCAGCCGCGTCAGCGAAAACACCGCCGCGATGACAATCACCACGCCGCCCAGATCGCGAAACCACAAAATGCTGCGCACCGCGTAATATGAGCCGATATTGTACAGCATCCCCGAAAGCCCCAAGCCGCTATGTTCGGCAAACTCGTCAATATTCAAAAACAAATCGACCGCCAGGAACATCCCCATCATCACCCCCAGGGCGATCAGGTAGCCGTTCATAAAATTTCGGGCGATATATCGGTCAAGCGTTTTCATCGTTTACGTCCGCATCAGTTTGCGATAGGCGATCAGCGTCATGACGCTCAGCAGCGCCAGTCCTGCCCAGATCGTCGCCACGCCCAGCAGTTCGGGCGTCGAGGAGCTTTTTATCATCTGTTTGCCGGACATAATAAACACAATCAGAATGCCCGCCGGAATGGAACTGGCCCCGAAGGCGCTGAGAAAATGCCCCCCGCGAAACCGAATCCCCAGCGCGATGCCCATCATCGTAATCGCAATCGACCCCAGCCCCAACACCAGCCGGGAGTTGACCTCCGAGGCGATCTCACGCTCGGCCCGCGAAACGGCACGTTGCACATCCGCTGTCAGTTGTGTGAACACTCCGCTCGGCTCCCCCTCCAGCACGGCGCCCGGCGACCCCGCCGCTTCGAGTTTGGCAAGCAGATTATCGATCCCCAGCCGGTCGGCAGTCGCCTTCGGATAGTCCACATCATTGACATACTTGCGTAAGGCCGTGCCGCTAAACCCGCCGGTGCGTTCCCACGCGGGCGATTCCAGCGACATCTCCATCCGCAGGTCCGGGCCGTCGCCCTGCAGCGCGATGCGGTTGTCCCCGCTGCGGCTGACATACCGCACGGCCAAATCCTCCCGAAACCGATCGCGCTGCTCCAGCGTGACCGGCCCGATCAGATTGAGCCGAAACGGCCTGGACGCATCGACCGAACAGCCCTCGGCCAGCAGCACATACCGCCGCGCGCCGCCGGCTTCTTCCAGCAGCACGGGCGTGTTGTCGGCAAACGACGTGTTCAGCGTCTCGGCCAGCAATTCGACCGCAAGCTGGGCGCGTGCCTCCATCGCCCGCTCACGAATCGGGAAATAGTTCATCTTGTCGGCCTGAATCCGCTTGATTTCCTCGATCTCTTTGAATTTGATGCTGTCGCCCAGCAGAGGCGGAAACTGCTCTTCCACCTCCAGCCGCCCGATATACACCGGCGAAATGTCGTCAAAGCGAAACGCATCCTCGGCGACAATCACGGCCTGATTGTAGTTGCGATGGGTCTCAATCGACACACGAACCCGCTGGGCGGAAATCACCCGCGTCGAAAAATCCGGACGGGTTTCAAGGATCACCACACCTTCCAGAAGATTCATCTCCGGAACTGTTTTGTCCGCATACAGGCGAAACCGGCTGCGGGGCAGATTGTAATACCCGCGGCGATGGATGTTGCGAAACAGGATGTCCTCGGCGTTGGACTTGACGCTCCGCTCGCTGCGATGCACGAACGCCGGCGAGACGTAAAAACTCAAAATCAGGTTGGCCGCCGCCGCCAAAATCGCCAGACTTATCCCCGGATACAGCATCACGGCCAAGCTGACGCCGCTGGCTCGACAGGCGTCCAACTCCCGGTCGGCGGCAAACCGGTCATACACCACCGAGGCGGCAAACAACGCACTCATCGGCAGCACAAACGTCAGTGTCACCGGCAAAAAGTACCCGATCAGCCGCAATATCTGCCCCGGGCTGACGCCGTAGTCAATGATCATCGGCACCAGCAGCCCCACGCAGACCATCAGCATCATGGCCACCGTCGCCGGCACAAAGACCCGAAACAACTCCCTGAAAATGTAACGATGCAGTGTAAAAACCACGCCTGTTTCCATCCAAAATTAACACACCACGGACATCCAGCCCGTTTTCCGCTCTTATTGTGCCAAAACCCACCCCCTTTGGCAACAAAAATCCCCCCGGCCTAATTCTTCAAAGAATTCCAGATTTATTTGCTTCACACCCCAACAAAGTTACCTATAATAAACAGATATGGCAAGTGTTCACAAAAGAAAGGAAGTAACTCGATGACAAAGACATACTTACTCTCATTGTCAGCAATCCTCTTGGCCATCTGTACCGTCGGGTGTGAAAGTCAGGTAGAGACCTCCACCACCACCCTCTTGCCGTTGCCAGCCCCGATGGATGGCCAACCCTACGAATACATATCGCAGGCCAACAACCATTTTACCGTCGAAGGCCTCCCTTTGAAACAATACATGGTCGGCGGTGGAGTGATGGTGGAGTTCAATGCTCCGACGGATGGCACCCTGTATTGGGTGGAAGAGACCGGCCGCAAAATTATGATGACAAAATACCTGAAAATGGGAGATTTTTTCGGGGAAGCCTTGCCCATTGACAATGCGGATTTCCGAAACCTCTTGGGCGATATGAGCAGTGCCCGTTTTGTCCTATATTTTATTCCCGCATCGGTACTCCGATAAGAAATACTGTAAGGATGCCTGAGAATATCAGGCCTTCCGCCCCACGGTGAGCGTCACGATCCCGCCGGTCAGCGGCGTCGCACACACATCGACAAATCCCGTCTGCGTCAGTTCCGCCTCCAACCGCACAGTCGCGTCCCAGTCGAGGATCGAGCGGGCCAGATATCGCAGCGCATCGCCGTCGCCTAACACCAGCCGCCCCAGCAGCGGCATCACACGCGACAGATACACCCCATACACCGCCCGCAGTGTCGGATTTTTCGGTAGCGAAAACTCGCACACACCCAGTCGCCCGCCGGGCTTGAGTACACGAGACACCTGCCGCAGCACCGCGGCGCGATCCGGGATATTTCGCAGCCCAAACGCACAGGTCACGACATCGAACGCCCCGTCTTCAAACGGCATCGCGGCCGCGTCCGCCACGTGCAGCCGCAGCGTCTTGTCCGTCATCCATCGGCGCACGGCCAGCCGCATCCGCTTTTCCTGCGCCAACTGGATCATCCGCTCGCTGCAATCGGCCCCGATAACCGCCCGCGCCGCACTGTATTTGAGCAGCGCGAACGCCATATCTCCCGTCCCACAGCAAATATCCAGCGCCGCATCGCCCGCCGCAGCGTCAACCGCCCGCGCCAGCCGCTTTCGCCATAGCCGGTCGATACCGAGGCTGAACCAATGATTGCACCGGTCATACCGCTCGGCAATCTTCGTAAACATCGCCTCGGTCGATGGTGTCTTTCGGTCACTCACTGTCATCACTTTCCATGTTAAATTGGTTCATCCGGTTAACATTTCACATTTCACATTTTACATTTTACATTTCACATTTCTTACCCTATCGGCCACATCAGAAGAATCACCACATCCCACACCGCGTGCGAGATAATGCACGGCCACAGCCGCCCCGTCGCCAGAAACATCAGCCCCCAGAACCCGCCGCACACCGCCGCGGCCGCAATCAGCATAAAGTTAAACGACCAAATATGCACGAGGGCATAAATGGCCGCACTCAGCACAAACCCCAACAGCAGCCCGTACCGCCCGCACAGCCGCCGCTGGACAAACCCCCGCCAGAAGATTTCCTCCGCCGGCCCGATGATCAGCAGCAAAAGCAGCCCGATGACCCACGGATCAACTCCCTGCCGGATATCATAAATCGAGCTGACCTGCCCGGCGGCAAACGGCAATATCCGCGCCGACAAAAAATGCCCGACATAAAACACCGCATACAAAAACGCTGCCGCCAGCAGCCCCGTGCCGACATCGCCGGCCTTGAACGTCCGCAGCGCGCGGCGATTGTCGCCATCCAGCAGCACCCCGCCCGTCGCCAGCAGCCCCGTCACCAGGCACATCATCGGCCAGAACGCCACCGCCCCCTTCGTCCACGGACTGAACAGCACAAAAAAACCGCCCGCCGCGAATCCGATCATCATAATTACTGCCGCCATAACATCCCTTTGAATTGACTACTGACGATTGACGATTGTATAGAATTTTTTCTATTTGTAACGTACCCGCAAGGCGAACTGCGAACAACCCAACCGCACTCTCCGGCCTGAAAGGCCAACACACCTTAGCCCAGGGCAACGCCCTGGGACAAAGATCACCCACCCCACCCAAACGCTCTGAAAGAGCACTCTATCAAACCCCGTCCGTGATAACACGCCGCATCCGTTCGTAGTTCAAGCTTCAGCTTGCTATTTTCACGCGAAAGCGTGTCCTGCAAACAACCCCGCAGGGGTGAAAGATTGTTAGCCGGGGGCGTCAGCCCCCGGACAGAAGTCTCAAAAACCCCAAGCCCCGACGGGGCGGCAGACCAGTTCAACCTTCCGCCCCGCCGGGGCTTTGCGTCATGCACCGTCCTGTCCCGTAGGCTCACGCCTACGGCTAACTCACTTACGTCCCTGCGGGACTACTCCATACACACCACCAGCCCAACCGTATTCATTGGCATCTACCTGCCGCATTCGTCCAATTACACCCCGCACCCACAAGCTGCGCTTGAAGGTGCCACCCATTTTCAATTGACAATTGTATCAACATTGCAGAGGGCCCCCGTCGCGTTTTTGGCCGTTTCAATCGCAGCCGGATTTTTCAACCAAACGAATCCAAGGCCAGGCCCAATGCGATACAACATTACAGATCACGCAATAATCGACCAAGGGTCATAGAAAATAATTTTACTGAGATGTCTTCGTTAAGTTGAAAAAAAATGTTTTTACCTGTATTTTTTTGAATCTCTACACCATTTTTATAAAAAGCAAAGTCGATTATCTTGTTGAGAGGTATCGATAAATTTTTCATCTCGCCCTTAAAAAGGATCTTCTTGTTTGTTATAAATACTGAGCCAGTATCAATGCGCGTTAAAATATCTTCAGAAACTGCTTGAATACCAAGGTCTCCTGCCCTCCAATAAATGCCTCTTGCTATTTTTATTCTCAAGGTAGGTCCCCCGTAACGTACCCTTTTCGTAACTTTTCTGTACTCAAGCCATACTGACGGGTAACGAAAGTGACACATTTCCTTGGACGGCAAAAAAATGTCAACATTGTATTCAGGTAGTTCCCCATTTTCTATTTGCCAAAACATACGTAACATATCAAATGCGGCTTTATTTTTATCGTCAAAATTTATGTTCGTTTTCAAATTATCGGCAAGATCAAGAAATTGCTTCTCTTTGTCTGGGGACAATTTACCTTCTTCATATATCGCTTCTAAATATTTTGTGACTACTTTTTTTACTTCCGTTTCATATAATCGAAGTGCGTCCTCATCGGTTATTTGAAAGTATTTTTGAAGTCGTTCAAGCTGTTTTTCTTCGTCTGTATCAAGGTATCCATCTGAAACGGCTTGTTCCACATTCTTCGCATAAAGCTCCTGACAAACTTGCTGTTGCACTCGTTTAACGATATCTGCATTGATATAAAACAATCTTTGTAAACACCTTAAATTAACAATCTCTTCGTCCGACAATCGATTATCCCGAAGACAATACTTCAAGTAATTGGCAAATATTTCCCGAAGCTCACTCTGGAATTCAGAATAAACATCAACATTATACTTTTCGCCAATATCCAAAATGTGTTTGGGCGATATTGTCTTTAAATCCTCTGTTGTTGCCAGCAAGTTGCTAATTTCAATAATCGCATTTTCTTTTGGAAAACGATTTAAAAATTTATTGATCAGATTTGCCTCTCTGAGCGGTTTCACTCCAAGGTATTTCAAATTTCCCATGCACAGTATCTCCTCAAAAAATGTCAAGCAAACCAAAATTAAAGTCGCCGTTGGTATTTGCGGAACAATTTTTTGTTTTCTCAGCGATTTCTGTTAGAATAAATTTTGAGATTTTTTTCTGCATAGAAGGCTATTCTCTCTAATTGATTGATTATGAATCCAACGGTATAAAAACAAAACCAGATAAATGCTCCGCTTAATACAAAGAGGACACACAGTCTTAGGTTGATCTCAAAACCATCCAATAAGCTTGAAATATTTACAATAGAATACACTAACCCAAAAATGAAACCGAGTGTCGCATAAATAATCCCCGGTTCTCTTGGCCGTATGTCCTGCGGGATTGAAGGTTCAGACAACGGTGTTTCGAGTTTGACACTTTCGCTCGGTAACGGAAATTGTGTAGCATTGCTTTGTGGTGTCAATGTTGCAGGTAGTTCAGTCTGCTTTAACGGTTTCTCGATTTCGGGAATAGCTTGAAAAGGCCGTTTACAGGAAGGACACTTGATTATTTTACGCTCATAAGCATCAGGCATATTCAATACTTTTTTGCAATTTTGACATTGTGTAATCATTAGGTTTTCTTGTAAATCCTATCTAATGTAAACACTCTCAGAACAACTCTTTCTTTTCCAGCTTATATTCAATCAACTGTTCTCGTTTTTGGCGGGCTTGGTTGAGGAGTTTTTCGAGTTGTTTTTCGTCGCCCTTTTCGATGGCGGTGCGGAAGCGTTGGAGTTGGGCGATGAGTTTGTCGATGCCCTGCACGCAGGCCTGTGGGTTGGTCAGGAGGATATCCATCCAGATGTTGGCCGGGCCGGAGGCGACGCGGGAGGTATCCATAAAGCCCTTGCCCGCGCTGTACAGGTCTTCGAGCCGGTTGGCGTTGACCAGCGACGCGGCGGTCAGATGCGGCAGATGGCTCACCATCCCCAGCGTGCGGTCGTGGGCGGCCGGGGTCATCGTCTCGACCGAGCAGCCCAGCGCCGCCCAAAACGCCTGCACCGTCCCAAACGCCGCGGCGCAGGTTGTCTTTGTGCGGGTCAGGATACACCGCGCCCCGATGAGCAGGTCGTCGCGGCCGTAGTCCAGCCCCTGCTTCTCCGAGCCGGCGATGGGGTGCGAGCCGACAAAATGCACCTGTTTCGGCAGGCATCTGGCCGCCCAGTGATGCACGGCTTTTTTGGTCGAGCCGACATCGGTGACAATCGCCCCGGCCTTCAGATGCTCGGCCATTTCTTTAAAATACCCCTCAAACGTCCGGATGGGCGTCGCCAGTATCACCAAATCCGCCTGGGCCACCGCCGCGTCGAGGGTATCTTCCACCGCGTCGGCGACGCCTTGCTGGCGCGCCTTTTGCCGCGTTGAATCCCGATGGGAATACCCCACAACCCGCACCTTCCCCAGCGCCCGCCGCACCGACAGCGCGACACTGGCCCCCAAAAGCCCCAGCCCGATGACCGTAATTTGATTTAAATGTTTCATAGAGAAAGGTTTGTACCATTAAATAGCTCCCCTCCTTTTCAAGGAGGGGTGGCCGCATTAGCGGCCGGGGTGGTATCTAAAAAGCCCCGGCGCAGCCGGTTCCATCCCTTTACCTTTTTACTTTTGAATTTTTCCTTTTTGCCGTACCTCCTCCCCCCTGCGGGGTACTCCCCCTTGTCAGGGGGAGAGCAAAATAACAAATTCACGGGCAAAATGCCCGTGTACCAACGTACTTTGCAGGGGGGATTCTGTCAATTTTTTTCTTTCTTTTTGGGCGGGTTACGGTTATAATGCCCGGCGTTACCGAGAAATACTGTCCATTCTGACGCATCGCCAGTGCGCTCAGAATGTTTTTTTAGGGTATGGGGACACACGGAAAATGACCATTAAAGACATTAAAAATACGGCTTTACAGTATCTGCCGTTTGAAAATGAGATCGCCGAGTTGGATCGTCAGATCGAGGAGCTGCGCAAGCAACACCTTCGGGATTCGCTGCAGGGCGAAGCCTCGCCGGCCATCCGTGCCTTGCAGGTCAAACAGACCGACCTGCTCCAGCAGATCTATACCACAATGACGCCGTGGCAGACGGTGCAGGTCGCCCGGCATCCGCAACGGCCGATTTTCAGTGATTATCTAAAAAATATGTTCAAGGATGTCCGGATTTTGCACGGCGACCGCTGTTTCGGTGACGACCGGGCCATTGTGACGGCCCTCGGCCAGATCGGCCGCGAAAAGGTGATGATCATCGGCCAGAACAAGGGCAAAGACATCAAGGAAAAAATCGCCTGCAACTTCGGCTGCCCCAACCCGGAAGGCTACCGCAAGGCGCTGGCCAAGATGAAGCTGGCCGAGAAGTTCGGCCTGCCGGTGGTGACGCTGATCGACACGCCCGGAGCCTATCCCGGCGTCGGGGCCGAAGAACGCGGCCAGGCCCAGGCCATCGCCGTCAACCTGATGGAGATGAGCCGGCTGCGCGTGCCGGTGGTGTGCGTGGTCATCGGCGAAGGCGGCTCCGGCGGGGCGCTGGGCATCGGCGTCGGCGACCGGATGGCGATTCTGGAGCACTCCTATTATTCGGTGATCTCGCCGGAAGGCTGTGCGGCCATCCTCTGGCACGACGGCACACAGGCCCCCCGCGCGGCCGAAGCCCTCAAGCTGACCGGCAGGGAACTGCTCAAACTCAAGTTGGTGGACGCCGTCATCAGCGAGCCTCTCGGCGGCGCCCATCGCAATATGCACGACACGCTCTACAACGTCGAACAGTACATCACGAAGAACCTGGCCCAGCTTAAACGCACGCCCATCGACACACTGGTCAACGCCCGCTATGCCAGGCTTCGCGGCATCGGTGCCGACTGTCTGCCCGCCTCGGCGTTTGCCGCCCGGCGCGGTAAGGCGAAAACGCCCGGCCGCCTGCCCTTGAAAGACAAACTCGCCGCCGCACGCGACTTGTCCGAAACAGCCGCACAATAGATTTTGTCCCTTTTGGGAAACAAACAATGAACGCACGCGATCTTGAGAAATACAGTTCGGCGGTCACGCTGTCGGATATGGAAGTGTTTGTGTTTCCGGAGCTGATGTATGCGCTGGTGCTGGCCAACATTATGAGCCCGGCGATCTGGAAATGGCGGGAGGAGGACTGCTTTCAGAAACTGGAGGGCAAGAGCCAGTGGCGGCGGCTGATGCGCCTGCGGCAGTATGTGATGGACGAGTACGAGTTCAACCTCGACCTCAATACGTGGGGGCTGACGGACAAAGAGACCGAGATGCAGCGGTTTGCCCCGTGGCTGAGCCCCGAGCAGATCGCCGGCAGCAACGCCCTGTTTGGTTATCAGGGCGACAAGTACTACTTCGATGTCGATATCCGAAGGCATTTTGGCCTGGATCAATACGAAGGCGATATCATCCCCTACTGGAAGACCGAGACCGTCGAGGCGATGAACGCCTTTCGCCTCAAGGACGGCTACAGCGCCGGCGCCGGCGAGTGCGTGTCGCTGTCCACCCTGTACGCGGCGGCGGCCTTTGTCATCGCCGGCATCCCGCTGGACGATATGTATATGGTCTTAACGCCGCTGCATTCGCAAAATTATCTGGATATTCAGGACGGCGTGATTACCAACAATCGCCGCCTCGTCACGAAAAGTATGTGGTTCAACGGCACGGAAATTTCCAACAAGGCCCAGCGCGCCATCCGCAACGAACAGGTGACGATTGTCGCGCACAACACCGGCTATACGCACTGTCTGTATCCGGACGCGACCATCGACCGGCACCTCTATGACAAATTCTGCAGGATGCTGCGCGGCTATCTCAGCGCCGAACTAAACGCCCTGAATGTGGCAAATTTTCTGCGGTCAAATCCGAAATACAACAGGCACTTTCAGTTTTGTCGTTATCGCCGCGGCGAGCGAATGTTCGTCAAGGCCGAGGTGCTGTTCGGCTATGAGCACGGCAGCCGCTTTCGCATCTATGACGAGACGTTTGAAAAGCTGCTCGACGAGGTCAGCAGCGAGGACTACAGCCGTTATATGATCAACGACCGGATATGCTGTGAGCAGTTGATGGCGTTTATCGAGTATGAAAAAATCGACATTCACAACGCCGACGACCGCTACAAGCTGGCGCGTTTTCTGGCACCGTTTGTGCCGGACGCCGAGCAGTGGGCCGCTGACCTGCTGGATTTTCTGCACATCGAGCCGAAGCTGCCCGACGCGGACAAACAATATCATTCCGTCGAGCCGATTCGCATCAGCCCCGACTGGACGCGCGAGCAAGTCATCGCTTATCTGGAAAGCCTCCGCGACAAAAACCCCACCGTCGATCTGGCGTTCTATGCCTATCGCGATATGACCCGCTGCGACTGGCGGCCGTTTGTCAAGGCGGCCATCGAGCGCAGCCCCGTCAGCGCCGAAAAGACCGAGCGAATGAGCGCCGAACAGATTCACACGTGGCTGACCGGCCTGCCGGGCGCGTCGATCTACGACGGCACGCGCCTGGCCCAGCCCGACGAAGTGGCCAACTACAACACCGGCGACGGCGTCGAAAAAGCCTTCCTGATGGCCTCGGTGCTGAGCCGTCGCGGCGAACAGAAAAACTTCACGCTGGCCATCCGCCCCGACAGCGCCGCCCTGACGACCGCCGACGGCAAACGCTATGCCTACACCTCGCAAAAAGGGCTGACGGCGGACTTGGCCATCGACGAGAACGGCATAACGGTCGGCAGATGAAAGAGCCGACCCGGGAAACGTTTACGCCGACGGCGATTGCGGCATGTGCGGGTTTCTGGATGTGCTGGACCATCGGCCCGATCTATATCAAGCTGCTGGCCGGCCCGTTGGATGTCTGGACGCAAAACATGGCCCGCTACGGGGTCGCCTGCGTGTTCTGGCTGCCGTTTCTGGTGCTGTATGGCCGCCGCACGATCACCCGTTCCATCCTGCTTAAGGCCCTGATTCCAACGGGGTTCAACCTGGTTATGCAATGCTGCTGGGCGGGGGCCTTTTATTATGAACAGCCCGCGTTTATGGTGTTGCTGTCGCGCACGTCGGTGTTGTGGGTGGGGTTGTTTTCGCTGGTATTCTTTGCCGATGAGCGGCGGCTGTTCAAAAGCCCGTTCTTCTGGACGGGGGCGGTAATGGCCCTGACGGGCTTGGCCGGCGTGATCATAAACAACCCCCGGTTTGAACTGACAACCACCTGGACGGGCATTGCCCTGGCGATGGGGGCCTCGCTGGCCTGGGCGGCGTATGCCGTCTCGGTCAAGATTGTCTTCAAACACGTCGATTCACGGGTGAGCTTTTCGGTGATTACCATCTATACGGTTATCGGGTTGAGCGTTCTGGCGGCCCTGTTCGGCAGACCCTCCGGCCTGCTGGAGCTTTCGCTCAATCAGGTCGGCTATGTTGTCATTTCCGGCATTACGGCCATCGCACTGGCCCATGTGTTCTTTTATGCGGCCATCCACCGCATCGGGGCGACCATCCCGTCGATGATCAACCTGCTGACGCCGTTTACCGTGCTGCTGTTGTCGGGCGTTGTCTTCGACGAACTCCTCACCGGCTTGCAGTGGGTGTTCGGAATCACACTGATTGTCGGCATTGCCCTGTCCATCCGGGCACAAAAGACAGTGAAATTAAGTGAATAAGCACAGGGTTTGAGCACTAAAGCGCAAGTACTGCTGAAAACCGGTGTTAATGACGGCAAAATCAAAGATCAAAAATTAAAATGCAAAATGACATATTAAAATTCAAAAAGAGAGATTTCTGCCCCAAAACCCGCCGCGACATCCTGACCCGACAACATCGGTTGTCTGACGGACCGTCCCCAGGGCCAACCTTTTTGATTTTTGCTTTGTCTTTTTTATTTTTGCTTTTTGCTATTTGATATTTGATATAACAAGGTAAAGGAATTTATAAGAACTCATTTACGCGGTAGTATGAGTTTTTGAGGCAGTAAAGATGCTATGAAGCGGTCTGAGGGGATTTGGCAATGTCGGGTTTGAAGCTGAGGATCGTTTCCCGCAGCCCCGGCGCGATCGCGGCAATGCGCGACAGTTCTTCGGCCAGCAACGGACGTTCGGCGGCCCGATAGACCAAAATAAACCCGACGCCCTGTCCCAGCCGTCCCAAGGGAACAGCCGCGGCCGATAACGTCCTGATCGCCGACGGCGGAGCCATCAGTCCCATTTGCAGCATGTCTTCGAGCGAACTGATGCGGTTGGTCTGGCCGATCTGCTGCACCATCTGCCGGCTGAACCAGCTTTGGAAATGGGCTTTTTCGACCTGCCCCAGGTCGGGCGATTTGGCCAGATGCACGTCAAACCCGGTGCTATCCACCCAAAACACCGCCGCCGAGGCCTGATGGATGTGTTTGCGAATCAGCATCACGGCACAGTCCAGCGCTTCCTCCAAACCGCCGCACTTGAGTAACGTCTCATAAAAAGACACAGCAAACGACAGCCGCGAAAGGTTGTGTGAAAAATGCTCGTGTGCGGCCACCATATCCCGACACAGAATGTCGATCTTCTTCGCCTGATTTCGCTGACGTGATTTCAGGACTCTTATGATATTTAATGCCCGCTGATTTCGTTTTTGTGCCAATGTCGCGTTTCCATCCTGAAGTTATGGCCGCTTATACGCCGCGACCCGCTGGAACTACGTCGGCTTTTTTGTCGCCCGCCTTTACCCCCAATCTCGAACAGTCCGGCATGGGCGAAGCCCACCCTGTGAAACTTCTCTACAGAGCCTGTCAAATACTCTTGATCTTTGTTTCAAGCCAAGAGGCTTCTTGTTTCAAGCCGGAGAATAATTGTATTTTATCTAACGCGATTTGGTACTGTGATTTCGCTTTGAGTCGCAGGCCGTGTTTCTCATAGATTTCACCAATATGCCGGATCATTTGATAGTGTGCCCCTTGGTTTATAATGGGTGCATATTTGTCTGTTATTGGTACTACTTTTTCGTGATCTCCTGCTTTTTCATTGTAGCCTATCAAGGCAGAAAAAGCCTTATATTCCGGTCGGTCCAAACCTCTCTTAATAAGAACTCCATCTGGCCCATTTGCTGCAACATTGTCAGCTTTAACCGCCTTTTCAAATTCGCTGAGGTCAGATAATACTTTCTCAAGCTCCGATGCCGCTTCTGAAAATTTACCCTGATGTCCTAAAATCTCAGAAATAAATAGATGTGCGATATGTTTTGTATAAACAGGATATTTCTCAAGGTGATCAAAATATGCAAGAACCTCTTTGTGCTTTTGTGGAATAGCGCCGGATCGATCAAACGGTTTGCTGGTTTGAATTGTTCCATCAGAATTCAAAGAGACAAGCCCACCTTGAGATGATAACCATACACCATTAAATTTGCATCCCAAACCTGCAAACCATACGGGGTCGATAATCGATTTTGCATGTGGATAGCTATCGATAATAGTTCGCAGGTCTTTAATAGCCTGTTCAGCATTACCGAAGTATCCTTTGGCATAAGCCTCAGAATTGCTTTGCAGTTCATCAACTCCTGCTTTGCCTTCAAATTCGAACTTCCCGCACGCAAGGATGAGAGCCGCGTCATCCGCCCATTGACTATCCGGGTATTTATTAACAATTTGCTCCAATCCCGTTTTGCGCTCCGGCCAGTGTTTCTGATGTTCGGCATAAGGATACTTGGTTAACAGATTCTTCCAGATATGTGCACTGTCTATCATCATCAGATCCCATCGTTCGATCTCGGCGGAATACAGTTCACCTTGACAAATGGACAGAAGTAACACCGACACAACCAACATAATGGATGGATTTTTAATTTTTGTCATTATATTTCTCCAGC
>ENA-UOXR01002326-UOXR01002326.1-bioreactor-metagenome-genome-assembly--contig:-NODE-2326-length-17769-cov-4.804561_pt1 | contig 17769 bp, 19 predicted proteins | sample MGYA00238164_ERZ764825 | MGnify/ENA primary metagenome ERZ764825 (study PRJEB28920, sample SAMN05720171) | bioreactor metagenome | isolation source: Anaerobic biogas reactor | place: USA:Washington...
GTTTGGTGGATACAGGCAGCCGCATGGACGATATCATCTATGAAGAGTTCAAGGGCACGGGCAACATGGAGCTGCATCTCAATCGCAAGCTCTCCGAGCGCCGCATCTTCCCTGCCATCGATATTGAGCGCTCGGGTACGCGACGCGAAGAGCTCCTGCTCGAGCCAGAAGTTTTGAGCAAGGTCTGGACATTGCGTCGAATGATTGATACAATCGGGGGGCTAGAGTCGGTTGAGCCAGTCCTGGATAGGCTTCGTAAGACAAAAAGCAATGCCGAGTTCCTCGCAACCCTACATCGAGAGCCTTAGCTCCTCACGAGTTCGGGCTCCGCGACGCAAGGGAGATTGGGCACTAGCCACTCTCCTTTCCAAGATGGTCACAAGAGGCGTGCAGGCCCTGCCCCACCGGGCGACGCACTTGGTCCTGTTGGGCCTGCTGGTTGTGGCGGGGTGGCAGCTGATGCCTCTACAGGCCAGTCGCCCTAGCCTGGGCGGCCTGACCACGCCGGCGTCGACCAGTCGAACGAGCCGTTACCCCGTCTCCAGCGTCTCTACCGCCTCCACCCGATACCTTCAGCCCAACGCCGTGCCCTATACGGTGCGCGTGATGGGCGATGTGCTGCCTTTGGTGGCGGCTCCGCAGCAGGTTCGTACCTGGGTGATCACCTACAATGTGCAGCCGGGGGACAATGTGTCGTCCATTGCGCAGCGGTTTGGCCTCCAGACTACGAGTGTCCTCTGGGCGAACGACCGATTGGCCAACAATCCTGACTATTTGCAGATCGGCCAAGAGGTGCTGATCCTGCCGGTGGATGGTGCCCTGCACGTGGTGACCAAGAGCGATACCATCGAGGCTATCGCGCGGACATATAACGTGGATCCCGCCACTATTACCTCCTTCCCGGGCAACAACCTGGGCGAGGACGAGACGCTGACTGTCGGCGAACGTCTGGTGGTGCCTGGCGGCCAGAAGCCCTACCAGCCGCATCGCGTGTCTAGCTATTCTGGGGCGGTTCCGGCTGACGCTGGGCGCGGCAGCGGAAGGTTTGGCTGGCCCATCAGCGGCTATGTCTCGCAGCAGTACTGGAGCCAGCACCGGGCCATCGATATCGCTGCTTCCAAGGGAACGCCGATCTATGCCGCCGACTCGGGCTTTGTCTCGGTGGTCCAGTATAGCAACAGTGGCTATGGCAATATGATCATGGTCGACCATCGTAACGGCTATGTGACGCTCTATGCCCACCTGTCCATTGTGGGAGTGGATACCGGTCAGTCGGTCAACAAGGGCCAGCTTATCGGCTACTGTGGTAGCACTGGTAACTCGACCGGCCCGCACCTGCACTTTGAGGTGATCGAGAACGGCGTCAAGCGGAACCCCTTCGTCTACCTGCCGTAGGATCTGTTTGTGGACCTGCGGGCGCCCTGGCTAGTCTAGGGTGTCCGCAGGTTTTTCGTTGGCAGAGCTGTCGTCGGCGCCCGAATCGGCATCCTCCTGGTCAGGCGTGGCCGTGGCTGTTGGTGTCGCGGGTGGCGTCGGGGTGATCGTAGGCTCTAGCGTCGGTTCGGGCGTTGGCGTCCAGGTCGGCGTGGGAGATGGTTCGGCCGTCGGTGTGGCATTGGCGATCTGTACGGTGACCCTCGCCTGACCCTCGATCCTATTGCTTCCCTGGACAACCAGCCGAAGGCTATAGGTTCCGTTGCTCAACGCGCGCGTGTCCCAACGTGCCAGTACGCCGTCATGGACCACTGCCGAGATCTCGGGCGTTAGGCGAGTCCACGAGCTAGGCTGTGCGCCAGAGCCATACTCCAGGCGATAGGCGGCGAAACCCGGCACGTCGGCAGTCCCTACCACCGACACAATCCCCGAGATCGGCCCACTCCATCCCTCTAGCCGCACGTTCGTTGGTCGATCATGGAGGCTGCACACCTCTCGTGGCGGCGGCTCCTGACCATGCTGGCGCAGCCAGTCATCCCAAGCCAGCCCGAGGTCAGTGTATGCGCGCTCTTCGATGGTTGCCGCTGGACAGTGCTCTCCCGCCAACTGCCCAGATAGGGTGCAGATGCTTGCCCGGATGTGCACCGAGCATTCACGCTGAGGGGCATGGTCCGCTGCGAACAGCTCAGTGACGGGGGCAGGACAGTCGGGGCCGGGCAGCATGCCCGAGATCGGGCAAACGCTGGCTGACACCACACCCTCGGGCTGCTGAAAGAGAGGATGCGAGCTGCTGGCCAAGGCCCCCTCCATAAAGGGTCGCCAGATGCTCCCAGCTCCCTGGGCGCCACTGAGCTGGTCCATAGGGCGGCCGTCGTGGTTGCCTACCCACACCCCCGTGACCAGCTCTGGTGTGTAGCCGACGATCCATCCGTCGCGGTAGTCGTTAGTGGTTCCCGTCTTGGCGGCCGATGGGAAGGGGAGGTTCAGGTTGCTGTTCCAGCCAAAGGTGCGTGCGCGCGCCTCCTCGTCAGCCAGAATGTCGGTGATCAGATAGGCCAACCGAGGATCAACCACCTGCGAGGGCACGGCGTCGACGGCTGGCTGCAGCGTTTCGCCCTCTTGCGTCTCGATGCGCAGAATCACTCGCGGTTCCACACGCCGCCCTTCATTGGCCAGCACCCCATAAGCGCTAGTGATCTCTAGCAGAGTCGTCTCGTAGGCGCCCAGGGCCATAGAGAGCCCATAGTCAGCTTCTTGGTAGGAAGCGATCCCTACCCGTGAGGTGACGTCTAGAAGAGCGGGCAGGCCGATCTGTTGGAGGGTCGAGACAGCGGGCACGTTGCGGGAGCATGCCAGCGCGATACGGACCGAAATGGGTCCCCACTCTTTGTCGTCATGGTTGACGGGCTGATAGGACGGTGGGAACTCTTGATAGACATCCATCACCATGGTCGCGGGTGTCCAGCCGTTCTCCATGGCTGCCAGGTACAAAAAGGGTTTGATGGTGGAGCCAGGCTGGCGCGGGCTGCGGGCGACGTTCACGTTGCCCGCGATGGCGTCGTCGTCATAGTCGGCAGAGCCAACCATGGCCAGCACGTCGCCGGTTCGCGGATCGATGGCTATCAGGGCGGCATTGGTGGCCCCGCGGCCCTCCAGAGTCGGCATCCTCTCCGTGATGGTGGCCTCGGCTTGGCGCTGCAGGTCCAGGTCGAGCGTCGTATAGACCAAGAGGCCGCGATTGTAGAGCTCCTCGGTGCTGTACATGCGTTCAAGCTCGCCCAACACGTACATGACCATATGGGGAGCTCGCAGCTCGAATCCGCGAGGGCGCAACTCGAGAGGCGCCGCCTTGGCTTCGGCAGCCTCGGCTCGCGTGATGTATCCGTCCGCCACCATCAGGTCGAGGACGACGCCCCGCCGCCCCGTGGCTGCCGTGGGGTTCGAGTAGGGGTCATAGCCCGCGGGAGACTGTATCAGGCCTATCAGCATGGCCGATTCTGCCAACGTCAGGCTAGAGACATGCTTGCCAAAGTACACCTCGGCCGCGCTGCCGATGCCGTAGGCATGGTTGCCGAGGTAGACCTCGTTCAGGTACAGCGCCAGGATCTCGGGCTTGCTATACCGCCGCGTGATCTCGATGGAAAGGATCGCCTCTTTGATCTTGCGGGAAAAGGTCTGCTCCGTCGAGAGATAGAGCTTTTTGACGAGCTGCTGGGTGATGGTGCTCGCGCCCGAGACGATCTCTCCCGCCGTCACATCCTGCACGGCGGCGCGGACGATGGCCAGGATGCTCACTCCCTGGTTGGAGAAAAAGGTCCCATCCTCGGTGGCAACCGCGGCTTGCACGAGATGCTCGGGCAGATCCTCATAGTGGACCACCGTGCGTCGGCCCGTATCGGGCGAGAATGTCTCCCAGAGCAGGGCGCCGTCGCGGTCATAGATCTTGAGGCTGCGAAAGGTAGAGGCGCGCTCATAGAGGTCCCCTGGCACGGGGAGGCGGGGGGCATAGTAGGCATACACGCCGATGGCGGCCAGCACGGCCAGCAGCGCCAGGATGGCACAGGTCACCAGCCCCAGCACGACGCCCTGGAACAGGTCCTGCTTCCAGGATCGTGGGCGCGGCTGTTGCATGCTGGGTGGAAGAGGGCGCGTTGCTGACATGGAACCTCTCAGTAGGAGGTGGCTTCCAGGGAAACAGGTCCCGCTCCCTCTAGACGCCGCGCGCGGGCCATAGGTTCCGCGGAGCGACGCCGCCTAGGATTCGTGGCCGTTTGAGCCGTGCTCTGTCTCTGGTAGGGGATTCTCGGAGGGGCCTGGCAGGTAGCGCTGCATCTGGCGAGCGAGTAGGTCGCTGCTGACGAACCAGATCACGTGCATGCCGAGGTTGGCGGCGGCGGCCACATTATCGGGGCGGTCGTCCACAAAGACCGCCTCATCCGCAGCCACGTCGAGCCGCTCCAGCGCGATCTCATAGATGCGGCGATCGGGCTTGGCCACGCCCACATCTGCCGAGGAGATGATGGTGTGAAAGCGGTCGGCGATGGCATAGCGATCTCGGAGGGCTGTGACCAGCACGTCGGTGGCGTTGGAAAGGATGGCTACCCGATGACGTTGGCGGACACGATCGACCAGCGCCAGCGTGCGAGGGTCGATCGTCCAACTGTCCCACATGTCTTTCTTGAGGGCGACGACCTGCTGGGGATCGTGCAGCCCAAGCTCCTCGGCAGCGGCCACCCAAAAGTCGTCCTCGCCGATCTCCCCCACCTCGGCCTGGCGCCAGGCCTCGCCGCCATAGAGCCGAGACGATAGCTCGCCGTGGGCTAGGCCAAGGCGCTGCTCCCAGCTGTGGTAGCGGGACATGTCTGGATTGCCGAGCAGAACACCACCGCAGTCGAAGACAAAGGCTTTGATCGGCATAGCTCTCTCATCAGCGGCCACAAGTGGCCATGGTGCCATAGAAACGACGCCGCAGGACAAGCCCGGGCGCCGCATAGCTGACCTGTTCCGTGGGAGGTGCGCTGACGCCAGCGGGCCCTGAACCATGTAGCGGGCCATTGCCGTCTGCGAACGTTGGCGATTATAGGGGGCGCTAACACGTCTGTCAAAGGGCCTTGGTGGCCTGGCACTTGGCAAGCATCTTACCAGCCACTATAATAGATCGGATATGAGGGCAGATCTGACAGTGGGCGCCTCTGGGCGCTCTTCTTTGTATGTGCGATCGGCACGGATGTGAGGGTATCGGGCAGATGGAACAAAAGCCAAGCTATATCACCCCGGAGGGGCTGCAGCGCTTGCAGGATGAGCTGCGCAAGCTGCGCCAGGAAAAGCGAGCCGATGTGGCGCAACAACTCCGCGTGGCCATCGAGGCTGGCGACCTAAGCGAGAATGCTGGCTATGAGGAAGCCAAGCGTGAGCAGGCCTTTGTGGAGGGCCGTATCCTCGAGATCGAGCGGATTCTCGCGAACGCCGAGATCGTCAACGAGGGCGACGGCCGCGGAACGGCCACGGTTCATGTGGGCTCGCGGGTCACGATCGAGGAGGACGGCTATGAGCCTGAGACCTATCGCATCGTGGGAAGCGCCGAGGCGGCTCCGCTCGACGGCCTGATCTCGAACGAGTCTCCGGTGGGCCGAGCCCTTCTGGGCAAAGCTATCGGCGACGAGGTCGAGGTCAAGACGCCTGTTGGCGGCTCACGTCATCTGACCATTGTCGAGATCGCCTAGGCGGGGGCGCAGAGCATGACCGACCAAGACCATCGTTCGCAAAGGATTGCCAAGATCGAGCAGCTTCGGGAGCAGGGGCTCGACCCATTCCCGGCGCGTGTCGGCTATACCCATACGGCTGCCGAGGCCGTTGCGGCCTTTGAGAGCGCCGAGGGTGACGACACCATCGAGACGCAGGTGGTGGGACGTCTAGTCTCCCAGCGTGTGATGGGTCGTTCGTCTTTTGCGCATCTGGCCGATGGCAGCGGCCGGATCCAGATCTATGTGCGGCGGGACGAGGTGGGCGAAGAGCTGTATGAGCTGTTCCGCCGCACGGTGGATGTGGGCGATTTCCTGCAGGCCAGCGGGCATCTGTTCCGCACGCGTACGGGCGAAGTGTCGGTGCACGTGACGGCTCTCCAACTGATCGCCAAGGCCATTCGGCCCATGCCCGAAAAGTGGCACGGTCTGCGCGATGTCGAGACTCGCTACCGACAACGCTACCTGGACCTGATGGCCAACGAAGAAGTGCGCGGCATCTTTGTGGCTCGCAGCCGAATGATCACGGCCATCCGCCGCTTTCTGGACGAGCGCGGCTTTCTCGAGGTCGAGACGCCTATTCTGCAGCCTATCTATGGTGGGGCTGCGGCGCGTCCTTTTGTCACGCACCACAACGCCCTCGATCAAACGCTGTACCTCCGTATTGCAGACGAGCTCTATCTCAAGCGGTTGATCGTCGGTGGGCTGGATCGGGTCTACGAGATCGGCCACAACTTTCGAAACGAAGGCATCTCTACCAAGCACAACCCCGAGTTCACCGCCATTGAGCTCTACCAGGCGTATGCTGACTATCACGACATGATGGACCTGGTGGAGAATCTCTACAGCGAGGTGGCCCGTGAGGTCGTGGGCCGCACCACGGTGACCTACCAGGGACAAGAGATCGAGCTGGCCCCGCCCTGGCGTCGCGTCACCATGCGGGATGTCATCATGGAAGCGACGGGGCTGGATATCGGCGCCCTGTCTACGCTCCAGCCACTGTGGGATGCCGTGCAGGCACGAGGCCTTGAGGTGCCGCCGCAACCCTCCTGGGGCAAGCTGGTGGACGCGCTCTTTGGCGAGTTTGCCGAGCCCACACTCATCCAGCCCACCTTTGTGATGGACTATCCGCGCGAGATCTCGCCCTTGGCCAAGAACAAGCCTGGCGATCCCGATTGGGTCGAGCGCTTTGAGTTCTTTATCGCGGGGATGGAATCGGGCAACGCCTTTTCAGAGCTGAACGATCCGCTCGAGCAGCGCGCGCGCTTTGTCGAGCAGGGTCGCGCCAGCGAGGCGGGTGACGACGAGGCCCATCCCATGGATGAGGACTTTATCACGGCGCTGGAGCACGGGATGCCGCCCACGGGTGGGCTGGGGTTCGGCATCGATCGGATGGCCATGTTACTGACCGATCAGACCTCGATTCGCGAGGTCATCCTCTTCCCGCAGCTACGCAGCCAAGAGTAGGTGGGCCGCTCTGTTGTCGAGAGCGGCCACACGCTTCCGAGCGCCGCCTTGGTAATCTCCAGGTATGTGGCATGTGCGCCAGGTGCCGGACGGCCCTTCGGCAGATCAGATTCTGCAGGAGCGGACCTGCATCGTCTAGCTAGTACAGCGGGCCTTTGCGTAGCATCATGAACTCTTGATGCCCCGTGCGCTCAGCTGCGGTTTCTTGGCCACTGGCTGTGGCCAAGACTAGCTCCCAGATGCGTTCGCCCATCTCTGTCACCGTGGCTTTGCCCTCTACCACCTCGCCGGCGTTGACGTCCATATCCTCGGACATCCGCGCATAGGTGGCCGGGTTACCGGTCACCTTGAGGACGGGGGCGATGGCGTTGCCCATGGGGTTGCCGCGGCCCGTGGTGAACACGATCACCTGGCAGCCGGCGGCCGCCAGCCCAGTCACCGACGCCAGATCGTTGCCGGGGGTATCCATGAACGACAACCCTGGCTGGCGCGGAGGCTGACCGTAGGTGAGGACGTCCACCACCGGTGTGCTGCCGCCCTTGAGCACGTCGCCCAGCGCTTTTTCCTCGACGGTAGTGATGCCGCCGCGGATATTACCCGGGCTGGGCTGTTTGCCGGTCATATCCTCGCCGGTGGCCTTGAGCTCGCGCTCGCAGGCCTTGACCACCCGCTCGATCTGCGAGGCGAGGTCTGGCGTTGCGGCGCGGTCCATCAGGATGTGTTCCGCTCCCAGCAACTCGCTGGTCTCGGGAAGAATGGCGCGGCCGCCCTCGGCCACTAGGAGATCGGCCATGACGCCCAGCGAGGGATTGGCCGCCAGCCCCGAAGTCGCGTCGGAGCCGCCGCACTCCAGCCCCACCGTCAAACTGGATGCGGGGCAAGACGTGCGTTGATAGTCGGCGACGTTCTCAACGAATCCGCGCACGATCTCTACGCCGCGGTCGATGGTCTTGCGCGTGCCGCCCATCTCCTGGATGACAAGCAGCTCGGTGGGCGCCCAGCCCTCGGCGATGCGAGCGGAGAGATCGCGGGCGTCAAGGCCCTCGCAGCCCAGGCTAACGACCAGCGACGCGATCACGTTGGGGTGTCTCCCCATCTGTGCCAGGAGATGGGTGGCCACGTTGAGGTCGGCGGCGGTCTCGCCGCAGCCGCCGCTATAGTCGACGACGGCGGCGCCAGGCACGGCTGCCGCGATCATGCGAGCCACATGCTGTGCGCAGCCGCACGATGGGATCACCGCCACGATATTGCGTACACCAACCGAACCATCGGGACGCAGATAGCCGTCAAAGGTTGTGTTGCTCATCGTGAGGCGTCTCCCCGTACGCTAGCCAGATTCTGGGTATGGACGTGTTCTCCGGGCGCGATGTCGGCCACGGCGACGCCGATGGAGGCGCCGTACTTGATGACGTGCTCTCCGCAGGCGATGGCCCGGATGGCCACCTTGTGGCCAAAGGCGATGGGCTGACGGACGCTGACCTTGGGCAAGAGCCCATCAGCGCAGAGCTGTTCACCCTCGGCAAGATCGCGGATCGCGGTGACGACGGAGTCGTCCGGATGCAGGCGGAGCACATTCGGGAGCATGGCCGGTTCCTTCCTTGAGGTTACGCTGAGGCTAGTTGTACCATGAGCCCACTCGCTGGTCAACGCAGGTTGACGGCCGCTACCAGGGGCCGATTTTGACAGGAATGCCTGGCAAAAGGTACCATGCTATGGGAGAGAGGGCCGGGCGATCGCGTGGCGCCATTGGCGCCCCGAGGAAAGTCCGAACTCCATAGAGCACGGCGCTGGGTAACGCCCAGGCGGAGCGATCCGGCGGAAAAGTGCAACAGAAAGCAGGTCGCCGGCCAAGCCGGCAAGAGTGAAACGGTGGCGTAAGAGGCCACCAGCGGGCCAGGTGACTGGCTCGGCTAGGCAAACCCCGCCGGGAGCAAGACCAAGCAAGAGGCCGGTCCCTTCGGGGGCCACGGGCTGCTCGCCTGAGCCTCGGGTAGGTCGCTGGAGGCGTCGAGCAATCGGCGTCCTAGATAGATGATCGCCGCCCCGGGCTCCGGGGCACAGAATTCGGCTTATAGGCCCTCTCTCCCTTTTGGGCGGCTGCCGATGTGAACACTGTGGCGGGTTGGATGCCCTCTGTCTGCCTGCTCCAGAGGTTTGACACTCGTTGCCAGCCATGGTACACTCTATGTCCGTAATCCTTACTCTGCGGGGCGAGGAATGCTGCCTTGCCGGCGCGCCAGGAGAATTGCCGAGGAAGAAACATCAGTAGCAGAGAACACCGCATCAACAACGAGATCCGCGTCCGAGAGGTCCGACTGATCGACGAGACCGGAAAGCAGCTCGGGATCTTTCCAACCCGCGAGGCCTTGCGCATTGCCGAGGAGCGAGGATACGACTTGGTTGAGATGGCCCCCCAGGCCGAACCACCAGTGTGTCGCCTCGCGGACTATGGCAAGTTCATCTACGAGCGGAACAAGCGCCAACGTGAGGCCCGCAAGGCTCAGAAGCAGGTCGACGTCAAAGAGATTCGCTTCCGGCCCAAGACGGCGGACCACGATCTGAACACCAAGATCAATCAGGCGCGCAAGTTCCTGAACGAGGGTGCGACGGTGCGGATTCGGGTGCGGTTCCGCGGGCGCGAGATCACCCACAAGGAGATCGCGGTCGAGCAGCTCACCTATGTGGCTCAGCAGCTACAGGACGTGGCCTCGGTGGACAAGACGCCGGCGATGGAAGGAAGAACGATGCTCATGGTGCTGACACCGGTGAGCAAGTAATACCAGTATCGGAGGACCAGAGTGCCCAAGATCAAAACGCACAAGGCCACGGCCAAGCGCTTCAAGGTAACGGGTGGCGGCAAGGTCATGCGCACCAAGGCTGAGAAGCGCCACCTTCGGCGCAAGCGCTCCAAGCGCTCCTTGCGGGCTTCGTGGCAGATGGAAGAGGTCTCGACGGCTGCCGAGCGGCAGCGCGTTGAGCGTCTGGCGCCCTACCTGAAAAAGGCCGACTAACCCTGCCGTTGTTGCTGCAGGGATTCGTAGAGTGAGGGAAGAATAGTGACCAGGGTCAAGCGCGGTCCCGTTGCCCGGGCAAGGCACAAGAAAGTCATCGCCTCTACCAAGGGGCAACGCGGCACCAAGAGCAAGCTCTTTCGCAGGGCGAACGAGGCCCGTCTCAAGTCGCTCAGCTATGCCACGCGCGACCGGCGCAACCGCAAGCGCGATATGCGGCGGCTTTGGATCGTGCGCATCAATGCCGGCGCCCGACAGAATGGTATGAGCTATAGCCGGCTTATCAATGGGCTCCGGTTGGCTGGCGTCGATGTGAACCGCAAGATGCTGGCGGATATGGCTGTGCGCGATGCCGCCGGCTTTGCCGCCATCGTTGATGTGGCACGGCAGGCGCAGGCCCTCGAGGCCTAGCTAGTCCCGTGGCGCTGCGGGGAGCTATCTCCAGCGCGCAGAATCGCCATATAGCCCAGGCTCGTGCGCTGGGCCGCAAGCGGGCACGCGATCGCGATCAGCTCTGTCTTGTCGAAGGGGTACGCCTCATCGAAGCAGCGCTAGACGCGGGAGTGGCGCCCGTTTTTGCTTTTGTGGAAGAGGATTCTGCAACCGACGATCGCCAGCGGGGCCTGGAGCAGCGCTTGCTTGACGGGAATTGGCCCACGTGGTACGTCTCGGCGGAGGCGATGCAGGCGCTGGCGAATACCCTCACTCCGCAAGGCGTTGCTTGCGTCGTGCCGATCCCCGAGATGCCGCCTACGCTCCCGCCCGACGCCTCCCTGGTCGTCCTGCTGGATGGCCTGCGCGATCCCGGCAACCTCGGCACCATCATCCGAACCTGCCATGCCTTGGGGGTGGACGCTCTCTTGCTGACCAAGGATTGTGTGGACCCCTGGGCGCCCAAGGTGTTGCGCGCCGGTATGGGCGGGCATTTCGGGCTCAGAATCTACGCCGATCGGCTATGGGAAGAGATCCCGGAGCAGAGCGCTGGACTGCGCAGGGTCGTGGCCGAGGCCGATGCGACGGCACCGGCATGGCGATATGACTGGACGCAGCCCGTGATGCTGGTGGTGGGCGGAGAGGCTCACGGTGCCAGCGCGCGAGCCGCCCAGTTGGCAGATGATCGCGTGCGGATCCCGATGGTGCCGGGCGCGGAATCGCTCAATGCGGCCATCGCCTGTGGCATGTTGCTGTATGAGGCGGTCCGGCAGCGAGGCGAGTTCTAGCTCGCAGCGCGGGGCTAGATGACCTCTAGCAGAAAGCGCAACGCGGCGCGGGCCGAGCTTTCCTTGTTGGCGATCCGGTCTCCTGGCCACTGGTACCGCCGCGAGCTCTCGCCCTCTGGGGTGCTGATGGACACAAACACCGTGCCGACCGGTTTTCCCGACACGGCGCCCGTCGGCCCGGCAATGCCCGTGATGGCGACTCCGATGTGGGCCCCCAGGAGGTCTCTGACACCCAGCGCCATGGCGCGGGCAACCGGGGCGCTCACGGCGCCGTGCTCCTCGATGAGGTCCGAGGGCACGCGCAGCAGGCTCTCTTTGATCGCATTGTCGTAAGCGATCACGCCTCCCAGGTACGAGGCCGAGCTGCCGGGGACGTTGGTGATCCAGTGGCTGAGGAGGCCGCCGGTACAAGACTCGGCGGTCGCCAGCAGGTATCGTCGTTTCTGGAGGCTCCGGCATAGCTCTGCGGCCAAGCTGCTCTCTATCACACAGCCCTCCCGTCGGGCGTCATTCTATGGCCGAACGCAGCCTATTCTAGGCCTGACGGGGACGGATGCGCAAACGTTTTGGACGCATGCGGGGCCGTGGTAACATACCTCAAGATTCGTGATGGACTGGGGTGAACGCTGTGTGGGATGTAGTTGGGCACGAATGGGCGGTGACGCTCTTCCAGCGACAGATAGCCGCTGGCGATGTCTCGCACGCCTATCTGCTGTGTGGGCCCGATGGCATCGGCAAGGAGCACATGGCCATCACACTCGCCGCCGCCCTGGCCTGCACCGGCGAGGAGCCACCCTGCGGGGAATGCTCCAACTGCCGGCGTGTGCGTGCCGACGAGCATCCTGATCTGCGGATCGTGCGAGGTTCCAATGGGACCATCAGCATCGACGAGGTGCGGGATCTGCGACGCTTTCTGACCCTCTCGCCATACCAGGCGTCGCGACGCATCGCTCTGCTGATCGGCTTTGACGGGGCCACCACCGAGGCCTCCAATGCCTTGCTCAAGTCGCTAGAAGAGCCGCCGGCCCGCTCGGTGTTGATTCTTACCGCCGAGTCGCTACAGGCGCTGCTGCCGACGATCCTATCGCGGTGCCAAGTGTTTCGTCTACGACGCCTGCCGCGAGCCGCCATCGAGGAGGCGCTCCGTGCACAGCACCAGCTGCCCGTCGATCGTGCAGCCACGCTGGCGCGTTTGGCCGACGGTAACCTCGCCTGGGCGGTGTCGGCCGGTCGCGACGAATCGGTGACGCAGCGTCTCGAGCAGGATGTGTCTCTGGCGATCGATCTGTGCCGGCACGGCCGAGCCTATCGATTGAGCCAGGCGGAGGAGCTCTCCAAGCGCGATGATCTGCCGCAGCTCCTTGATACCTGGAGCGGGTGGTGGCGCGATGTCTTGCTCATGGCCGCTGGCCAAGGCGAGATGGTCGCGCATCAAGCGCAGCATGAGGCGCTGCAAGGCTTGGCGTCCGTCTATGGCGTTGGACAAGCCGTCGAGGCGCTCCGAAGCATCGACGACGCGCTGGATCAGATTGAGCATCATGTGAACCCGAGGTTGGCGCTTGAAACGATGCTATTGCGCTGGCGTCGCCAGCGTCAGAGTACTGTCAAACAGGAAGGATCATAGCCATGCCCACCGTCTGTGGTATTCGTTTCCGGGGCGTTGGCCGCGTGTACTTTTTTGCGCCCAAAGAGGGACTGTCTCTTGAGGAGGAGGACTCGGTCATTGTCGAGACCGCGCGTGGGCTCGAGCTAGGCCGCGTTGTCTTTGCTAGCCGCGACGTGCCCAAGAGCCAGATCGTGGGTGAACTCAAGCCTGTGCTACGAAAGGCAAACACCGAGGAGCTGCTCGACGCGGTGCGGTTCGAGCACAAGGAGCAAGCCGCTCTGGAGGCCTGCCGCGAACGGGTGGCCGAGCTCGGGCTGCCGATGAAGATCGTGGATGCCGAATACAGCTACGACGGCAGCCGCTTGACGTTCTACTTTGCCGCTGAGCAGCGCGTCGACTTTCGCGACCTGGTGCGCGATCTCGCTCGCTCGTTTGGCACGCGCATCGACCTGCGCCAGATCGGCGTGCGTGATGAGGCCAAACTGATCGGCGGTATCGGTAAATGTGGTCGGTCACTCTGCTGCGCGACCTGGCTGACCGGGTTCGCCCCGATCTCGATCCGCATGGCCAAGAGCCAGAACCTGCCGCTCAGCCCCTCGGAGATCTCGGGTCAGTGCGGGCGGCTCTTGTGCTGCCTCGGTTACGAGGAAGACCTGTATCGCGCCGTGAAAAAAGAGTTCCCCAAAGAGGGGCGGACGGTCGAGACCGAGCTGGGGCCCGCCAAGGTGCTGCGGGTGGACGTGCTCTCCGAGCAGGCGCAGGTGCGCTTTGACGATGGCACGCTCATGAGCCTGACGGCCGCGCAGCTGCGGGGTGAGGAGCCGATTGTGGAGGCCGATCCCGCCAGCCTCGCCGAGGAGCAGCGCAAGGCGCTCCAATCGGTTCTGGGCGAGCCGCGGCCGGTCGAAACGGCGCCGGCGGCGAGCAGTGCCAGGCCCGCCTCGCAAGGGTCAGCGGACGCTGGCCAGGAGAGCCAGGAGAGCAAGCCCCGTCGCCGCTCGCGACGGCGAAAGCCCCGCTCCGGCCAGGCTCGGGAGAGCGCGCCCGCTGATCAGGACGGGGCGGCCTCTAGGCAGCAGCCCGGTCGACGGTCAAAGCGCCGACCCCGTCGCCCACAGAGCGAGTCTTAGCGCGAGGACTGCGTTGCTAGCCGGATCGCTGTCGCTCCGCGGCCAGTTGGCTGAGGGCGGCTTGTAGCTGCGCATGGCAGTGCGGGGGGACCTCGACGTCTCCCAACACGTTTTCGGGAACGACCGTCGCGCCGTGGAAATCGCTACCGCCGGTGCAGATCAACCCATGCGCTCTGGCCATCGCGACGATGCTGGCCGTTACGTCGGGCGAGTAGCCAGTATAGTAGGCTTCCAGGCCATCGAGCCCACATTCGACGAGCTCCGGCGTCACAGGCAGAAGCTCGGCCGGGTGTGCCAGCACTGTTACGCCCCCAGCGCGGTGGATAGCTGCGATGGCCTCGCACGGGCCGATCTTTTCGCGAGGTACGTAGGCGGGACGCCCGTTCCCCAGGTAGCGCTCAAAGGCCTCCTGTACGGAACGCACATGCCCCGCTTCCTGTAGGGCTGCGGCGATGTGAGGACGCCCTACCGTGCCCTCGCCCGCCAGCGCGCGAACCCGATCCCAGCCGATGGGCATGCCGAGACTCGCAAGCAAGCCGAGCATTCGCTGGGCCCGCTCGACGCGCGAGCCGCGAGAGCGCGCCAAGAGCGCCTCTAGCTCCTGGTCGTCCGACGAGATGCCATATCCGAGGATGTGCAGCTCGCCCGCAGGATGGTGGGTGCTGATCTCTACGCCAGGGATGAGCGTCAGCCCCTCACGCGCCGCAGCCGCACGGGCGGGGACGAGACCATCAGTGGTATCGTGATCGGTAATACCGAGGACGGCGATGCCGCACAAGGCCGCAAGGGCGACCAGCTCCTCGGGCGGTAGGGCGCCGTCCGAAGCGGTCGTGTGCGTATGCAGATCGATGCCAAGCGTCATCGCGGCTCGATGATTAGCTTGATCGCCGTGCGCTCCTGATCGCCGATGGATACATCGGTGAACGCCGGGATGCAGATGACGTCGATCCCGTCGAGCGCCAGATAGCCGCGCGCGATGGCAACGGCCTTGGTCGCTTGGTTGACGGCACCCGCTCCGATAGCCTGCACCTCAGCGCGGCCCTTTTCTCGGACCACGCCCGCGATAGCCCCCGCTACTGCCGTTGACCTAGAACGTGCGGATACCTTGAGGACTTCCATGGGAGGCTGTCTCCTTTGTGTGCTGCGACGCCAAACCAGCACGAAACGGCTCTGCAGGCTAACGGCTACAGACCGAATGGACATCTCCTAGTCTAGCTACAAGATAACCGAAAACCCTAGCATAATCAAGGGTGTCAAGCTATGGCCAAAGTCCTGGACCTTGACGCGGACGGTCTGCGTGGCATAATTGCCGCGGTTCGATCGAATCCAGAATCAGAGGAGACTGCCATGATGGACCGTGATCTCGCGCGGCGAGCTGCCTGGTGGACACACGACCGGTTCGGGATGTTTATCCACTGGGGTCTCTATGCCCTGCCCGCCCGGCACGAATGGGTCAAGAACCGCGAGGAGATACCCGATGAAAAGTATGATGAGTACTTTTCCCGGTTTGACCCCGATCTCTACGATCCCGAGGAATGGGCCGAGGCGGCCGCTTATGCCGGCATGCGCTATGTGGTCTTGACCACCAAGCATCACGAAGGCTTTTGCCTGTGGGATTCGGCGCTGACCGACTACAAGGTGACCAACACCCCTTGCGGCAAGGACTTGCTGCGCCCCTTTGTGGAGGCGTTTCGCGCCAAGGGCATCAAGATCGGCTTTTACCATTCGTTGATCGACTGGCACCATCCCGATTTCACCGTCGATCGGGTGCATCCGATGCGCAACAACGAGGCAGCGCGAGCGGCCAACGCGCAAAAGGACATGGGGCGCTATGCGGCCTATCTACGAGGCCAGGTCCGCGAGCTTCTGACCAACTATGGCCAGATCGACTATCTCTTTTTCGACTTTTCCTACCCGGGCGAGGATGGCAAGGGCCGCGACGACTGGGAATCGGAAGAGCTGTTGGCGATGGTGCGTGAGCTGCAACCCAATATTCTCGTCAACGACCGTCTGGATCTGATGGACGTGCCGGGCGGCTTTGACTTTATCACCCCCGAGCAGGTGATGGTACGAAGCCAGCCAGAGATAGACGGCCAGCCGGTGCTGTGGGAGACCTGCCAGACCTTTTCCGGATCCTGGGGCTACCATCGCGATGAGGACACCTGGAAGAGCGTCAAGCAGTTGCTGGTGCTGCTCATCGATACGGTCAGCAAGAACGGCAACCTACTGCTGAATGTCGGGCCGACCTCCAGGGGCGAGTTCGACGATCGAGCGTTGGACTGCCTGGAGGGCATGGGATCGTGGTTGCGCCGCCACGGGCGTGCCATCTATGGCTGTGGCGCCGCGCCGGCAGAGTTCGCCGTTCCCCAGGACTGCCGGCTTACCTACAACGCGGAGACCAACCGCCTCTATGTGCATGTGCTGAACTGGCCGATTCGCCACCTCCATCTGGACGGTTACGCCGGCCGCGTCTCCTATGCCCAGCTTTTGCACGATGGGTCCGAGGTGTTCTATAGTGCTGCGCCCAAACGGCTCTCACACTGGGAGGGCGAGAGTGGCAACCTCACCCTAGAGCTGCCTGTCCGTGAGCCCAACATCGAGGTCCCGGTGATCGAGCTCTGGCTCACCTAGTCCGAGCATTGTTTGACGACAACTGCTCTCTTTTCTAGAATGATTATGAGATTATCATCTACTGTGGAGGAAACAGATGCCCGAGAAGACCGTCCTAGAGAACATCCTGGGTGTGGCGATCCAGCGTGAGGAGGCCGCCGCGGCCCTGTATGCCAGCGCCGCCAAGCAGGTGGAACCCGGCCCCGTGCTCGACCTCCTGATCGAGCTCAAGCAGCAAGAGATTGGGCACAAGCTTCGCCTGCAGCAACTACTGGACAAGGGCACCTTCCGCCGCATCTCGGCTGTGCAGCGGCGCCAGGTTGAAGACCTCAAGCTGACCGACTATTTGAAGGAAGAGGCGCTGGACCCCGAGACCGACTTGCAGGGCGTGCTGATTGTGGCCGGCAAGCGCGAAAAGGCCAGCCACGATCTCTATGCCGGCCTCGCCCAGGTGACCGATGACGCCGAGGTGAACGAGCTGTTCCGCTTTTTGGCCAACGAGGAACTGGGCCACAAGCATCGGATCGAGACCATGTATGAGGAGCTGTTCCTCCAGGACAACTAGGAGGAGCTCTTTCTACGCCAAGCGCACGATGACCGCAAGGAGTATGTAATGGCCAAGTACGAGTGCCTCGTTTGTGGCTATATCTATGATCCCGCCGAGGGTGATCCCGACGGTGGAGTTGAGCCCGGCACGGCCTTTGAGGACATTCCGGAGGACTGGGTCTGCCCCGAGTGCGGCGCCGGCAAGGACATGTTTGAGCAGATTGAGGACTAGCTACTAGACACCTGATCCCGCGCGGGCCGGTGCATCTGGCCAGATGTGACCGGCCCGTGGCGGAGAGAGAAGCGAACGCGCAGTCGGCTCAATCCGCATAGGCTCCCGGAGGCGGGATGAGGTTCGTCATCGTCGGGAATGGAATCGCGGGCGTCACGGTGGCGCGCACGGCATTGCAGGGTGATCAAAATCTTGATATCACCCTGCTTTCGCGCGAGCCCTATGCCTACTATCCCCGGCCACGTCTCATAGACTTGATTGCCGGAGACGAT
>ENA-UOXR01002331-UOXR01002331.1-bioreactor-metagenome-genome-assembly--contig:-NODE-2331-length-17732-cov-5.096057_pt1 | contig 17732 bp, 16 predicted proteins | sample MGYA00238164_ERZ764825 | MGnify/ENA primary metagenome ERZ764825 (study PRJEB28920, sample SAMN05720171) | bioreactor metagenome | isolation source: Anaerobic biogas reactor | place: USA:Washington...
GAACCTGTAACCGTCATCCGACCGGCGCGCGACTCCAGTAACCCACAACCCACAACACATAACCCGAAACCCGGAACCCGCCCGCGTCGTTTGACAGCGTTGTCGCACCTCGGCTAGACTCGCCCCAGTGAGCGTCTCCGGCCGCGCGCCGTGCCCTCCCTGGCACGGCCTACCACACATCATCTGGAGGATCGGCATGGCGGAGAGTGAGAAGGACTATTCCGTTCTCGAACTGCAGGCGCGCTGGGACAAGATCCGGGTCGCCAACCTCTACGACACCCTTGATCCGATGGGGTACCCCAACCAGTGCCTCGATCTGGGGATCCGTCCCCTCTTCCCCCATACCCATCTGGCGGGCAAAGTGGTGACGCTGCGCGGCGGCCGTGACCCCCGCACGCGTGAGGAGATCGAGGCCGCCAAGAACGAGGCCACCAACGCCATGGTGCGGCCTCGCGACTTGTACTATCCCGGCTGCGTGGTGGTCGTCGATAGCGGCGGCGAGCGCTGGACGGGCAAGTTCGGCGAGATGACGAGTTGGCACCTGATGCAGTCGGGCGCCAAGGGGATCGTGCTCGACGGCTTTATCCGCGATAGCTGGGGGCTCGAGGTCATCCCCGGCTATACCGTGTGTGCCCGAGGCACGTCACCCATCGAGTCGGCCGGCCGCTGGAGCATCCAGGCCGCGAACGTGCCCATCGCCATGCCCGGCACCCTCACGAGCCAGGTGCGCGTGGCGCCGGGCGACTGGATCATCGCCGAGCAGGACGGCGTCATCGTCGTGCCGCAAGAGATCGCCATGGAGGCCCTCATCAAGGCCGAAGAGATCGAGCGCCGCGAGCAGGGGATGCGCGAGGACTTTGCCAAGGGGATGTCGTTCAAGGACGCCTACGAAAAGTGGGGACGCGCCTAGACGGTCGACGGCGTCAACCGTCACAGCCGGACATACGACGCGAGGCGGGCCGAAAGGCCCGCCTCGTTGACGTTCATCTGCTCAGTGTCCCGCAGCCACTCAGGCGTTGCTGAGAAAGGTGTCGCGCACATCCTCGTACAACTCGCGCACCTTGGTCACGGCGGGCGCCAGTTCCTGCCGCCACACCTGCCAGTGTGTGTTCACGTCCTCGGGCGGCACGAGGGCGATGAGCAACTCTCCCTGATTCTCACTCTTGACCGGGAAGGGGAGCCTGCCGGTGCTGCGATAGATCCACGCCACCAGGGCGACGAGAAACGCCAGCGGCCCCAGTAGCCCAGTGATGAACCCGCGCCTGAAGGAACTACCCATGGTAGGTCGCCACTCCTTTCGCGACGAGGCTGCGGACGTGGTCGGTGGCTTCGCCCACGGTCATGAGCCTCAGCCCTGTCTTGTGCGGCATGGGCACCTTGCCCACCATCACGTACAGCACCAGCCAGGCGACCGGCGCCGCGATGATGTTGGCCCCCACCCACAAGCCGAACAGATACTTGAATATCTTGAACATGAGGCCCCCTGCAGGTGATCTGGGTGCATCGGCCCGTCTGCGGCGTGTCCTCCCGCAAGCGGCCCGATGATAGCATGGCGACAGAAGGGGGTCAAGTGTGGGCGGAACTCGGCCTCGCGCGTGGCGGCCGGAAAGCGGGGTGACAGGTGACAGGTTGCAGGTTACAGGCTCTGGCGAGGCCATTCCCTGAAGCCTGTAACCTGCAACCTGTCGCCCTGCAACCTCCGCTCATGGCTTGACACTCCCGCCACGTCGGCGTATAATCGAGCCAGATTTCACAATCGAACAGCCTTCGGGGCAGGGTGAGGCTCCCTCAGGGGCCAATTCCCGATCGGCGGTGTGGCGGCGTGAGCCGCCCAGCCCGCGAGCCAGTAATGGCAGATCCAGTGACGCTGGAGCCGACGGTATAGTCCGGATGAAAGAAGGCCGCATTCCCACTCCACGTGGTAAGGGCAAGCCCCGTTGCTGTTCAGCACGGGGTTTTTCTTATGCACACGAGTCGGACGATCGGAACCCATGCCGGCCAGCGGCTCCGCCGCCGCGCCCGAGCCCCCATCTCCTGGCAGCACGCCCTCACGCCCGTGGCGCTGCTCGTCTTTGTCGCCCTGTGGGATCTGGTGGTGCGCTGGGGTGGATACCCTGCCTTTGTCCTGCCCGGGCCGGCGCGCGTGGCCGCGCGTTTCGCGCAGGCGGTGCAGGACGGCACGCTCCAGGCGCACGTCTTGGTCACTCTGAGCGAGGTGTTCGGAGGCCTGGCGCTGGGCCTCTCGGTGGCGCTGGTGCTGGGATACCTCCTGGCCAAGTCGCGCACCCTCGAGCGGGTCCTCTCCCCCTACATCGTCGCCTCGCAGGCGGTGCCCATCGTGGCGCTGGCCCCGTTGCTGGTCATCTGGTTCGGCGTGGGCAGCCTCTCCAAGGTGCTCGTCTGCGCCCTGACCCTCTTTTTCCCCGTGCTGATCAACACCGTGGTGGGCATTCGCAGCGTCGACAGCGACCTCGTGGACCTGATGCGCTCCCTGGAGGCCACCCGCTGGCAGATCTTTCGCTACCTGGAGGTTCCGGCGGCGCTTCCCGTGCTCTTTGGCGGGCTCAAGGTGGGGGTAACCCTCTCGGTGATCGGCGCGGTGGTGGGCGAGTTCGTCGGCGCCGACCGGGGGCTGGGGTTCCTCGTCAACCTCGCCAGGGGCCTTTTCGACACGCCGCTGATGTTCGTGGCGCTGTTCACCCTCATGGCCATCGCCCTGGCGCTCTATCTGTTGGTGTCACTCCTCGAGGGCTCGCTCCTGCGCTGGCGCTGGCCCGAGGAAGGGGCATAGATCATCCTTGTACCGAGGTGGAGAATGAAGCATCGCGCACTCGCCTGCATCGCCCTGATCCTGGTACTCGCCGTCGTGGGGTGCTCCTCACGCGCCGGCGCCGGCCCCACCGGGGAGACGCACCAGGTCACCATCGCCATGGGGTTCATCCCCAACGTCCAGTTCGCGCCCATGTACGTGGCCATGGAGAAGGGCTACTTTGCCGAGGAGGGGATCGAGGTCGTCCTCGACTATGGCATGGAGACCGACCTGCTGCAGCGCGTGGCCACCAACGACCTGCAGTTCGCCATCGCCAACGGCGACCAGGTCATCCTGGCGCGCGCCAACGACCTGCCGGTTACCTACGTCCTCAACTGGTACCGCCACTTTCCGGTGTGCGTGGTCTCGCTCGCTGAGAGCGGCATCACCACCCCCGAGGACCTCATCGGCAAGACGGTGGGAAGCCCCGCCGCCGAGGGCGCCAGTTACATCGGCTGGTTGGCGTTCCTCGACGCCGCCGGCATCGCGCCCAGCCAGGTCAACCTCCAGGTGATCGGCTACACCCAGGTGGCCAGCCTGGTGGAGGGACGCGTGGATGCCGCCATCTGCTACGCGCAGAACGAGCCGGTGCAGCTGCGCGAGTCGGGGTATGACCTCAACCTGCTGGACATGGACGACTATACGCAGCTCGTGTCGGCCGGCATCGTCACCAACGAGGCGACTATCGAGAACGACCCCGAACTGGTGGAGGGGATCACCCGCGCCTTCCTGCGGGGTCTCGAGGACGCCGTGGCCGATCCCGACGCGGCGTTCGATATCGCGCGGGCCGCCATCCCCGAGATGGACGATGCCGCCGCCAAGGTACAGCGCGCCGTGCTGGACGCCTCGATCGCCATCTGGCGCTCGGAGCAGTTCGGCCGCAGCGATCCGGAAGCGTGGGTCGAGTCGGTGGCGCTGATGCGCCGCATCGGCCTCATCACGACCGACGTCGATCCCGAGTCGCTGTACACCAACCGCTTCGTGGAAGCGTCGTGACGGACGTCGGCATGCGCGGGGGCGGGGCGATAGCGGGCGGCGCCACGGCGGGGGCGGTCCTGGTCGCCGAGCACGTAGAGATGATTTTCGCCTCGCCCGACAGCCCCCTGGAGGCGCTGGCCGAGGCGGATCTCGCCCTGGCGCCCAACGAGTTCGTGTCGATCATCGGCCCGTCGGGATGCGGCAAGTCGACGCTGCTGCGCATCCTGGCGGGCCTGGTGCGCCCCACGGGCGGCCGCGTGCTGCTGCACGGGCGACCCCTCACCAGCCCGCGGCGGCAGATCGGGTTCGTCTTTCAGCACGCCAACCTCATGCCCTGGCGCTCGACGCTGCGCAACGTCACCCTGCCCCTGGAGACCCAGGGTGTGGCGTCCGAGTCCGCCGAGCGCCGCGCCCGCGAGTTGCTGGAACTCGTGGGGTTGGCGGATTTCGCCGACACCCTCCCCCGCGATCTCTCCGGCGGGATGCGCCAGCGCGTGTCCCTGGCGCGGGCCCTGGTGCACGATCCCGAGGTGCTGCTGTTGGACGAGCCCTTTGGCGCGCTGGATGCCCTGACGCGGGAACGGATGAACTGGGAGCTGCTCCGCATCTGGGAGGCGCGACGCAAGACGGTGCTCATGGTGACCCACGACATCCAGGAGGCGATCTTTACCTCGGACCGCGTCCTCGTGATGACGGCGCGCCCTGGCCGCATCCGCCAGGAGGTAGAGATCGACCTCCCCCGCCCCCGCTCCCCCGAGGACCTCTACACCCCTCGCTTCATGGAGCTCTCTCACACCCTGCGCGACTTGCTGCGATAGAAAAAATAACCACGGAGACACAAAGGACACAGAGGTAAAAAAAGGAACGCGGATGAACGCGGATCTAGCGGATTAGCGCGGATAACCCGGATAGGAATCCGCGGAGACCCGCTTGATCCGCGTTTATCCGCGTTCTATTCCTATGACTCTGTTCTCCGTGTCTCCGTGGTTAATCTATCCTCTGCACGTCGCGCGGGTCGCGGACGGCAAAGCGCATCGCTGCCCATCCGGCCAGCGAGAACACCAGCGCCACGGTGAACAGGTTGCCAAAGCCGATGGTGTCGGCCAGCCAACCGCCCAGGATCGGCGCGGCCAGGATCGGCAGCGCCAGCAGGGTATTGGCCAGGGCCACGTACGTGGGCAAGTTGTCCGGCCCCCCGAACTCCAAGGCGATCCCCTGGCCCGCCACGAACATGCTCGCCAGGGCGCCGTTCATCAGCATAAACACAGGGTAGAGCCAGAGGCTGCTGGGCGCCAGCAGCACCAGCACCAGCGCTCCCGCGCCAAGCAGCGCGCTCACCTCAGAGAGGAGCTTGTTCCCTCTTTTGTCCACCAGCATCCCCAGGAGAGGCGTAACGGCCGTCTGGGCGACGAGCGCCGCCATGGTGAGGTCGGCGGCAAAGGCATCGTTTGCCGCAAAGCTGCGCTTGCCGTAGACGATGTAGAGCGCCGTGGCCATGCCGCCGAGCACGATCAGCGAGCGCGCCACGAGGTAGCGACAAAAGTTGGTATCGCCGCGCAGCACGCCCGGCAACCGCCGCCAGTACTCCCGTACCGAGGTGACCTCACACGTGGGCTGCCGGGGCGGCTCGCGGTTCAGCGACAGGGCCAGCCACGACATCACCTGAAAGATGAAGCAGAGGAGGAAGCAGATCCCAAAGGAGGTCGGGAAGGCGTAGGCGCTCAGGACGTGGCGCGAGACGAACGCCCCGGCGATCCCCAGTAGCCCGCCGACGGCGCTGCTCAATCCAAAGAAAAAGCCGCGCCGCTCGACGCGGATCACCTTGGCGAGCATGTGGTTCCAGGCGGGCCCGCCCAGCCCACTGCTCAGCGTCGCCATGGCGAGGCACACCGCCAGGACGGCAAACGCCACGCCCGCCGGCGCCTCGGGCCACAGCAGGCAGGTCAGGGCGATAAAGAGGTAGGGGACGCGCTCCATCACGCTGACCTTGAGTAGAAACGGCTTCTGGCGGGCCAGCCGCTCCGAGTGGCGCGCCGTGACGAGCTGCGGCAAAAAGTAGCCCACGTTCTGGATGGCGGGAATGAGGCCGATGAGAACGGCGGAGGCGGTCAGGTGGCTGGCGTAGAGCGATAGCACCGTGGAGCCAAAGATAAAGCTCACGGCCAGTTGGTAGAAGGCGAGGTCCACGAGGTTCACCCAAAAGTTCCAGGACTGGTGCCTGCGAATGGCGACCTCGTACTCCTCGTGCGACCATGTGCTGGATGCCATGCGCCTCCTCATCCCGCGAGTTCTGCCTAACAAGAAACTCCGCTGGAGGGGTCCCCAGCGGAGTGTTCTCAGCCAAGTCGCGCGTCAGATCTTGATGACGTTGCTGGCCTGAGGGCCCTTGGCCGACTGCTCGATGGTGAACTCGACCTGCTGGCCCTCATCGAGGCTGCGATAGCCATCACCCTGGATGGCCGAGAAATGCACAAACACATCCGGCCCTTCCTCGGGCTGGATGAAGCCGTATCCCTTAGCGTTGTTGAACCACTTGACCGTGCCTAGTACCCGTTCGCTCACGTTCTACTGACCTTCCTTCTGTGGTGTTCCGTGTGGGAGGGACGATGCGGGGATCATGTACGGAATCCCGAACCCGCCACAGCGGGGCCGCGAGACGCCCACACCCTGCCTCACGCGCGCAGACGATATTACCACGAGGGGTAATGAGTGTCAAAGCAGGAGCGGGGCCGGTAAGGGGCGTGGGCGACGCCGGACGGCGTCCGCCAGTTGACCGCTGAGCCCCGGCGCGCTAGTCTACGGGCAGGTCAAACCGTGTCACGGCGAGAATGGAGGTCGTTGCCATGCAGGAATTCTCCCCCAGCCCGCGACTCCCGCTCAAGTACGCCCTCTGGGTGGGCACCATCGCGGCCCTGTCGCTGCCCTTGGCCCTCATGGCCCTGATTCCCGAACTCGGCTGGGTCTTTGTAGCCGCCTACCTGGGCCTTACGATGCTCTGGGTGATCCCCACCCTCGCGCTTCTGGTGCCCTACTGCCGCACCATCCACTATGCCCTCGACGAGCGCGAGCTCGTCGTGCGCAAGGGGCTCCTCACCAAGACGGAAAAGTCGGTGCCCTACGACAAGGTGACCAACGTGGAACTCAAGCGCGGCATCTGGGACCGCCTGCTGGGCATGGGCACGCTGCAAGTGCACACTGCCGGCTACAGCCAGCAGACCAGCGCCGAGGCGACCCTCGATGGCCTGGAGGACTGGGAGGGGATCCGACGGCAGGTGATGGAGCGCGTGCACGCGCGCCAGGCCGAGGGAGAGCGGCCGCCCCGCGCGGTGGAGGGCGCTGTCACCGATGCGTCCGTCCTGCAGGAACTGCTGGCGGAGGTGCGCGCCATACGCGCCGGCGTGGAGGGGACGCGGGGGGATCGGTAATGCCCTCTGCACCAAGCTTGACACTCACTTCTGAATGATGTAGAATGCCATTCACCTTCGGGTGAGTTGCCGAGGTAACTCAGTTGGTAGAGTACTTGACTGAAAATCAAGGTGTCCCCAGTTCGAGTCTGGGCCTCGGCACCTGGGCGAGTGGTGAACTCGCTCCCCGAGCGGAAGTGGCTCAGTGGTAGAGCATCTCCTTGCCAAGGAGAGGGTCGCGGGTTCAAATCCCGTCTTCCGCTCCTACGCGGTTCCCACGGAAGCGAGATGGGAACCGCGTTCCATATAGGGCGACGTAGCCAAGGGGCTAAGGCAGGGGTCTGCAAAACCCCCATCGTCGGTTCGAATCCGACCGTCGCCTCAGAAAGGCCGTCTGCACATGCGCAGACGGCCTTTTTTGTATGCTCCGGATCGGGGTGGATGGCAGATGCTCCTCGCAGCAGTCTGATTGCCCCCAACCATTGTCTTTCCCTAGAGATATTAACAGTGAGGGCCGCGCGCAACCTGGGGAAGGAGAGGACGCCACATGGACGAAACCGAGGCCGTTGTCCGGCTCAAGGAGGGCAACATCGCCGCACTGCGAACGCTAATCGAGCGGCATCAGGTAGAGGCAGTTCAGGCGGCCGTCCTCATCACCCGAGACCGGGCGCTCGCAGAAGACATCGTGCAGAGCGCCTTTGTGAGAAGCTATGAGCGCATCCACCAGTTCGACGCCTCCCGGCCGTTCCGCCCCTGGTTTCTACGCATCGTCATCAACGATGCGCTCAAGGCGGTCGCCAAGCAGCAGCGCCACGTCTCTCTCGACGATCCTGGGAACCCAAGCTGTCCCCAACTGATCGAGTGGCTCGAAGCATCTTCCAACGGGCCAGAGGACGATGTCCAGCGGAGGGAGTTGCGCGACGCGATCAGGGCGGCCCTCAACGCCCTATCTCCCCGACAGAGGGCAGCGGTCGTCCTGCGCTACTACCTGAACCTGAGTGAGCGAGAGACGGCTCGGGAAATGGGTTGCGCGCCGGGAACCGTCAAGTGGCACCTGCATGTGGCCCGCGACCGGCTGCGTTCGCTGCTCTCGCCTTACGCCCCATAAGGAGGGAACGAATGAAGGAGCAAGACAACCGTCACTGGGCGCTGTTGGAGATCGCCGATCGAGAGGCGCCCTCCCACACGATCGACCTCTGGCCGCGTATCGAGGCCCGGACGGCCTCAGGAGCGAGCGGGAGAACGCGGGAACGGGATCTCCGTGTGCGGCGAGGACGGCTCGCCCTTGGAGTGACCGCCGCGTTGCTGTGCGCCGTCCTCTTGGCCCGCGTTCCAGGGGTAAGGGCGTTTGCCGACGACGTCATCCAGCGCATGGGTATCGCGTTTCTGGACACCGAACGGCACGAGGACGCCGCCGTGCAGACAGCGATGGAAACGATCCGCGTTACTCCGCCCCCATCGCTCAGCATCGCGGAGATCCGCGAGCAGGTTTCTTTTCCGTTGCTGGTACCCACCTGGTTGCCCGATGATCTGACCCATACCCACCGGAGTATCGCGGAGTACGACTCGGAGCAGTGGGAGGGGAGCGGCCAAAAGATCACTATCGCCTACTACCGCACGGCGCAGCACGATTTCGAGGGGGGGGTCCTGTTCCTGTCGGCCAACGATGGGCCAATCAGCGCCCCGCCTCTCCTGGCTGCATCACGCGAGCAGCCGGCAGTCGTCAACGGCCAGCCGGGAATCTATGTTCATGGCGGCTGGCGAGACGATGGCCGGGGCGACCCGAACACGCGGCATGGCATCCTGCAGTGGGATGACCAAGCCGACGACGCCTATCTCACTTGGACTCAGGATGGGGTCACCTATCTGCTGGCGGCCCACAACCTGGGGCTGGACCTGGAGGACTTGGTGCGGATCGCCACGTCCATGACGGCAGGGTAGCGCGAGAACCGGCATCGATCACGGGGCCGCCGGGCCTATCGCCTGAGCGGCCCCTCTTTCACCCTCATCTGCGTCCATCCGCCGAATCCGCGTTCATCCGCGTCCCCTTCCTCTCTTTGACACCCTCCCCCTCCTGTGCTATCATCGCCCCCAATTGAATAGCTCGTGACGCTCTTATCCAGAGAGGCGGAGGGACCGGCCCTGTGAAGCCTCGGCAACCATGGATAGCGGCAAGGGTCACTCTCATCCGGGCAACACCCGAGAACTCTCGGGCATACGCCCGGCGACCCGATCCCGTCCCGATGGTGCCAAGTCCGGCAGAGCCCCTGTGGGGGGATCTCTGAAAGATGAGAGGGCAATCGCGCGGACGCATGCACCCTCTTCATCTGGCCTGGAGCCGATGAAGAGTTTTCTTTTCAGGGTACATGCCCCCCTCGGCCTTACCTCTGATAGGAGCGTAAGGCTTTTTTATTCCCCGGCAGCGATGAGGAGGAGGCTCCATGTTCACCCAGCCCGATGCGGACAGAAAGACGGCGCACTTTGACACCCAGGCGGTGCACGCGGGAGAGACCCGGCGCAAGCCGTACGGCGCGCTGGCCATGCCCATCGTGCAGACCTCGACCTACTGCTTCGAGGACACCGCCGCCCTGGTGGAGCACATGCGCCGCAAGGAGGACGGGCTGGAGCCGGTGCGCGGCGAGTACGGTCGCTACGGCAACCCTACCCAGGAGGTGGTGGAGCACAAGCTCGCCGCGCTGGACGGCGGCGAGGCCGCCCTCGTCTTTGCCAGTGGCATGGCCGCCCTCACCGCCACGCTGCTCACCTTTCTCTCGGCGGGCGACCACTATATCCTCACCGAGGACTGTTACCGCAAGACGCGCCAGTTCTCGCTCGAGTTCATGCGGCGCATCGGCGTCTCCTGCTCCGTCGTCTGCCAGGGCGACTATGAGGCGCTGGAGGCGGCCATTACGCCGCAGACGCGCCTGATCCTCGCCGAGAGCCCCACCAATCCCTACCTGCGGGTGGCCGACTTGGACCGTATCGCCGCCATCGCCCGCCGGCACGATATCCTCACCCTCATCGACGCCACCTTTGCCACCCCCTATAACCTGCGCCCGCTGGAGCACGGCATCGACCTGGTGGCCCACAGCGCCACCAAGTATCTGGGGGGGCACAACGACCTGCTGGCGGGTGTCCTGGTGGGCGACACGGAGCGCATCCACGCCGTGCGCGAGTTGAACAACATGCTGGGCGCCGTCTCCGATCCCCACGCCCTCTATCTGCTCCTGCGCGGGCTAAAGACTTTGAGCCTGCGCATGGCGCGCCACAACGAGAGCGGCCAGCGCGTGGCCGAGTTCCTGGAGACGCACCCCGCCGTGGGGCGCGTGTGGTATCCCGGCCTCGCCTCCCATCCCGATCACGCCATCGCAGTACAGCAGATGAAGGGCTTTGGCGGCGTGGTGAGTTTCGAGGTCGACGCCGACATGGAGGGCACCTCGCGGTTCATCGACGCCCTGACGCTTCCCTACATGGGCCCCAGCCTGGGGGGTGTGGAGAGCATCGTCGAGCAGCCGGCCCTCATGTCCCACTTTACCCTCGATGAGGAGGAGCGCGCCGCCATCGGCATCACCGGCCAGCTGGTGCGCTATGCCGTGGGGATCGAGGACGCCGACGACATCATCGCCGATTTGGCTCAGGCGTTGGCGAAGGTGCACCGCGCGGCGGACGCGGCGAGTGAGGCGCACGGCAAGGCGTTGGCCTCCGGTCGAGGGTAGGACCATGCTCTCCATCCACAAGTTCGGCGGCACGTCGGTCGGCTCGGCGGAGCGCTATGCCGCCGTGGCCGGCATCATCGAGGGGCTGGAGGGGGAGCGGGTCGTGGTGGTCTCGGCCATGAGCGGCACCACCAACGCCCTGATCGCCGGCGCGCGGGCCGCCAGCGAGGGGAACGAGGCGCACCACGACGAGGCACGGGCAGCGCTGCTGGAGCGGCACCTCGCCACGGTGGACGCCCTCCTCGGCGGCAGCCCGGAGCGCGACGCCGTGGCGGCCTACGTCGAGGAACGCCTGGACGACTATCAGCGCCTGTGCCGCAGCATCGCTACCCTGGGCGAGTTCACCGTCCGCGCCAGCGACGCCGTGGCCTCCATCGGGGAAGAGATGTCGTGCCGCATCCTGGCGGCGCTGCTGCGGCGGCGCGGACACCGCGCCGAGGCGGTGAGCGCCACGCGTCTGGTGCGCACCGACGACACCTTTGGCGCCGCGCGTCCCGACATGGCCGCTACCCGCGAGGCCGCCGGCGACACCCTTCGGCCCCTCCTGGCCGAAGGCGTCATCCCCGTGGTCACCGGCTACATCGGCGCCACTGCCAGAGGAGTGACCACCACCCTGGGACGCGGCGGGAGCGACTATTCCGCCGCCATCCTCGGCGCGGCGCTGGACGCCGACGAGGTGTGCGTCTGGACCGACGTGGACGGCATCCTCACCGCCGATCCCAAGCTAGTGCTCGGGGCGCGGGTGCTGCGGGAGCTATCGTACCGCGAGGCGGAGGAGTTGGCCTATTTCGGCGCCGACGTGCTGCACCCCAAGACAGTGGCACCCCTGGCGGAGCGCGGCATCCCGCTGCGCATCCTGAACAGCACTGCCCCGGACCATCCGGGCACCCTCATCGTGCCGCGGCCGAACACGGCGCGCCAGGTGCTGCCGGCCATCATCTCCACCGGCGGGCTGAGCCTGTTGGGGCTGTGCGGGAACGGGGGGTTCTGGTCGCTGCAGGCGGCGTCGCGGGCGCTGCGCTGCCTGGCCGAATCGGGCGCCGAGGTGTTGATGTTCTCCCAGAGCTTTACGGAGCGCCACCTCAGCCTGGTAGTGCGCCGCGCCGATCAGGCCCACTGCCTGCGTGCGCTGCGCGCCGAGTTCGCCCGCGACCTGGAGCTGGGGGCCATGGACTGCACCGCCGCCGAGGATGTGGCCATACTGTCCGTGGTGGGCATGCCCGACTCGAACGGGGCGCCCATCGCCCCGCGCGCCTTTGCGGCGCTGGGCGCCATGGGGCTGCACGTCATCTCGGTGGGGCAGGCGGCCTCGGCCTATAGCGTGTCGTTCGTCATCGCCGAGGCGGACCTGGCGCGCGCGGTGCCCTTTATCCACCACGAGCTGGGGCTGTAGGGAGCGTCGGACGGCCCTCTCGCCATCCTGGGCGTTTCGTTGCTCCGGGAGATCGATGGAACGCAGGTTTCCGCTGATGAGCCGCTGATTTTGGCCTGATCAGAGGGTGGGGTTCGGCAGCGCTGTCTGGGTAGCAGGGCGTTCCGACGATCATCACAGATGCAGACAACAGGACTTGCGTAAATCTGCGGCCCATCTGCGTGCATCTGCGTACCATTCGCCCCGCTTGGTGCGCGAGACATGGGCGCCGCCGGCGCCCGCCACCCGGGAGGGGTCTCGCTACGCGTACGGCCAGAACGGTTCGCCGCGGTTGTGCTTGAGCACGTACTCTTGCACGATGCGTGGCACCATCGCCGCCAGGTGCTCGTGGGCCTCCGGGCGGGGCACCCAGAATGAGAACGTCCCCACCATCGCCCCGAGAAAGAACCCCTCCGCCAGCTCCGCCCAGCCCTCCGGCAGTGGCCGCACGCCGCGATAGCCCTCGACAAAGGTGCCATGCAGCGCGGGGCTCATGTCCGACAGACAAACGCCCAGATCGAACATATAGTTGCCCGTGGCGCAGAACGAAAAGTCGATCAGCCGAACCTCGCCGCCGTCGAGCAGCATGTTGCCCTTGTGGGCGTCCGCGTGCATCACGCCATACACGTCGGGGTGGCGCGGCAGCTCGCGTATCCGCTCGACGAGCTGCGCCACCGCCTTGGCCAGCTCCACATAGTCGTCGCGGGCGATGCGGCCGTCCTCCACGGCGGGACGCAGGGCCCACAACACCGCCTCAAAGTAGGCCGCGTCGCGGGCGGGGCGCCGCCAGTCGGGCGGCGGGCGCCATTCGGAGGCGTGTCGGTGGAGGGTCGCCAGGATGCGCCCGATCTGGCGGGCGGTGTCCTCCGTCTGCCGCTCGCTGTCGTAGGCCTCGCCGGGGAGCCAGCGGAGCAGCGAGCAGTGCAGCGCGCCGGCGCCCACCGGCACGGTGGTCACCAGCTCGTCATCGCGGTTTCGGATCGGTCGCTGCAGGACGAGGTCGGTATCATCGTTCAGCGCCTCGAGCCACTGCAGCTCCGATCGCACCATGACGCCGTCGGCGCCGTGGCTGCCCATGGCCGGAGTGATGGGGATGTGCAGGCGCAGGAGATAGCCGTCCGAGCCGGGCGCCTCCACGCGAAACGCGACGCTGTCGCTGTGGCGGATGAACACCAGGGGTGCCCCGTCCAGGCCATAGGCGGCCAGCGCCTGCCGGGCGACGGCGTCAAGCTGTGACGTCATGCCTGCTCGCTCCCCGCCGGCGCCATCTTTTTCTCCGACACGTTCTTTTTGCACGACGGGCAGCGATAGTAGGGGCCAAAGCGCCCGGCGCGGTGCTCCATGGGACTGTGGCCGCAGTTCGGGCAGACCACGTCCACCAGCTCGACGCTCGGCTTGGCGGTCTCATCCCCCTCGGATGCGGGCTCGGCGTCGTCGCGGGCGCGCCCCTTGCGTCCGCCGCCGGCCAGGCCGAGCTTGCGCAGGGAATAGTTCACCTCGCAGCGGTCGCAGCGCAGATACTCGCCATAGCGCCCCTTCTTGGGCGTCAGGGGGCGCTGGCCGCACGTCGGGCAGGCGGTCTCGGCGGCCAGCCGCTTGATCTCGTCGCTCAGGATGGGACGCGTGTTCTTGCAGGTGGGATAGTTCTCGCACCCCAGGAAACGGTTGCGTCCGTGCGAGACGATTTTCATGCGGCCGCCGCACAGCTCGCACGTCTCCCCCTCGGCGAACTCGTCCGCCGGCGCTTCCGGCCTTGCGGGGGTGCTCAGATCCAGGATGCCGCGGCACTCGGGGTAGCGCGTGCATCCCAGGAAGCGGCCGGCGCTGCTGATGCGCACCTGCATGGGGCTGCCGCACTCGGGGCAGCGACGCTCGCGCACCTCCGGCGGCAGGTCGGCCCACAGGGCCGCCTCCACCGCTTGAGGCATGGCGCCGCGGGCGCTCTCGAGCCGGGGCGCGAACCCCTGGTAAAAGTCACCCAACATGGCGCGATAGTTCAGGTCGCCCGCCGCGATCCGGTCCAGGCGCTCCTCCATGCCGGCGGTATAGCCCACGTCCATGATATCCTGGAAGGTGGCCACCAGTGCGTCGCACACCACCATCCCCAGGGGGGTGGGCATGAGGCGCCCCCGCTCCTTCGCCACGTAACCGCGGTCCTGGATGACGGTGACGATGGCGGCATAGGTGGACGGGCGCCCGACGCCGTTCCTCTCCAGCGCCTGGATGAGGGTCGGCTCGGTGTAGCGCGGGGGCGGCTGGGTAAAGTGCTGCGCCGGCAGCAGCCTCAGCAGGTCCACGATCTCCCCCTCGGTGAGGGGCGGCAGCGCCTGGGAGCGCTCCTCCTCCTCATCCTCGTCGCGTCCCTCGGTGTACACCGCCAGGTAGCCGGGAAAGATGAGCGTCGAGCCCGTGGCGCGAAAGAGATAGTCCTTGGCTGCCGTCACATCCACCGTCATGGTGGCGTAGCGCGCCGGCATCATCTGGCTGGCGAGAAAGCGCTGCCAGATCAGCTCATACAGCCGGAACTGCTGGGTGTTCAGGTGCGGCCGCACCGCCTCCGGGGTGCGCAGCACCGAGGTGGGACGGATCGCCTCGTGGGCCTCCTGGGCGTTCACCGCCTTGGAGCGGTAGGTGGGCGGCTTGGGTGGCAAGTACTCTTGTCCCCAGCGCCCGGCGACGAACTCGCGCGCCTCGGTCTGCGCCTCGGGCGCCACGTGGGTCGAGTCGGTGCGCATGTAGGTGATCAGCCCCACCGTCTCGTCCCCCAACTCGATCCCCTCGTACAACTGCTGGGCGAGGCGCATCGTCTGGCGCGGCGAGAAGCGCAGCTTGCGCCCGGCGTCGGCCTGCAGCGTGCTGGTGATAAAGGGCGGCTGCGGGTTGCGCTGCCGCTCCCCCCGTTGCACACGCGTCACGGTATAGGTGGCGCCCTTGAGGGCGTCCAGCACGCGGTCGATGCTCTCGCGGTCGGGCAGCTCGGGGTCCTTGCCCTTGATCTTGAAGAGGCGCGCGGTGAAACGCTCCCTCTCCGCAGTACGCCGCGCGAGTTCGGCTTCCAGCGTCCAGTACTCCTCGGGCACGAACGCCAGGATCTCGCGCTCACGGTCGACCACCAGCCGCAGCGCCACCGACTGGACGCGCCCCGCCGACAGGCGCCGGCGCAGCGTCTTGCTCAGGATGGGGCTGATCTGGTAGCCCACCAGCCGGTCGAGGACGCGCCGCGCCTGCTGGGCGTCGATGAGTTCGCGATCGAGCCCCCGCGGGTGCGCCAGCGCATCCTGGACGGCCGCCTTGGTCACCTGGTCGAAGGCGATGCGGCGCGTCTTGTCCGCGTCGAGCTTGGCAGCCTCTGCCACATGCCAGGCGATCGCCTCCCCCTCGCGGTCGGGGTCGGTGGCCAGGTAGACGAGGTCGGTGTGTTGCGAGGCGGCGCGAATCTCATCGATGACGGCTCCCTTGCCGCGCACCAGGTGATACGTGGGGCGAAAGCCGTGCTCGATGTCGACCCCCAACTCCTTCGGCGGGAGGTCGCGGACGTGGCCCACCGAGGCCTTGACCTGATAGTCCCTGCCCAGGTAGCGGCCGATGGTCTTGGCTTTGGAGGGGGATTCAACGATCACGAGGTACTTGGCCATCTTGCTCCCCTCGGGCGGCGGTTCTCGGTTCCGCCGGCTCACGCGACGCCGCCTCGACCGGAGGCTCGGGCGGCAGGTCATAGTCGAATGGAAAGACGGGCACCCCGGCGATAGGATCGTTCACCTGGGCGACGACCGGACGGGCCAGGGGCGGGGGATAGTAACCACCAAACCACCCCGTGGCGTGCTCGCGATGCTGCCGCTGATCCACGTCGCTCGGCTCGCGCCGCAGCCCCCCCGCCACGATGAACGGCGTGATGAACACCACCGGCACCGTGGCCAGGGTGATGACGTCCATGCTCACCACATCGCGCAGCTTGACCCCCAGGTAGGTATAGACCGCCACCGAGAGCAGGCCGGTGGCGCTGAACGCCGCCACCCTCCGCAGGTCGACGCGCCCCGGGACGAGCGCCGCCAGCGGCACCAGCCAGGTGATGTACCAGTAGCCGAAGGCCATGCTGCCCACGGCCAGCCACAGGTAGAGCAAGTCGTAAAAGATGACGGCCAGCGACCGTGGACGGACCAGCGACCACGCCAGCAGCACCCCGTAGCCGGCCGCAAAGAGCATGCGCGTGGTCCACTCGGCCACACGGAATGCCATGGCGTTGGGCGATACCTGCCGGAGCAGCAGGATCAGCCAGGTGCCGGCCGAAAAGTGGGCACGCCGCATCTGCCCCAACACACCCCAGTTGCGCAGCCCCGGCCACAGCGGCCCGAACACCACCAGCACCAACCCCAGTGCAATGAGCCCCGCCGCCAGCAGCGTGCGCAGCCACTCGGCGCGCGACAGGCGGTTGCCCAAGCGCAGCGCCGCCATCGGCACGAGGATCAACGGCACGTACTTGACGAGGGCCCCCAGCACCAAGGCCGGGATGACCCACACGTAGCGCCCCGATTCCCACAACCACACGGCCAGAAGCACGAACAGGACCATCACCAGGTCATTGTGGCCGTTGGCGTGCGCCTCGATGAGCACCAGGGGGTTCCAGCCAAAGGCTACCAGCCCCCACACGAGGCGGCCGGGATCGCGCCGGCGCACGATGGCCGCCACCAGGGCGGTGCAGCCGAGGTACGCCGCCAGCGAAGCCCCCTTGAACGCCAGCAGCGACCCCAACAACGTGCCGTCGCCCAGGCGCGCCAGGGGCGCCGCCAGCCACTCCCACAGCGGCCCGTAGGGCGAAGCCACCCCCGACCACTGGCTGCGGAAGGGGACGTAGGTGTCCATGGGAAAGGCGTTGGGCGGCACGACGAAGGGATTGTAGCCGTGCACTCCCAGCACGCGCCCGCGGGCCACGTACAGGAACACGTCCGAGGCGGACAAGGGGTAGGTGGCGACCAGCGCTGCGGCGGCGGCTACACCCAGGACCACCACGCCCCAGGCCGCGGCGCGATCCGACCCCAACCGTCGGGCAAGGCGCAACGCCAGCCCATAGAGGACGAACGCCGCCGCGATGGCGGCCACGTAGGCGGCAGCGGCCCCCCAGCGGTAACCGCTAAGGACGCCGATATCGGGCACACTGCCCTTTTGGGAGAGAGCAACGAGCGGATAGCGATCCGCCAAGGCCACGATGTAGACGACAACGGACAGCAGCCCGATGGCAAACAGGGAATACGAGTCCCGGCGTAACATCCGTTCTATTTCCGTACACAAGGCTAAGCTACAGTTTTCTATTCTACCAGCCCCACGCCCGCCGTCAAGTAAGATGAGAAGGGAACGCGGATTCACGCGGATCGAACGGATCAACGCGGATCTCCAGACAAACCGCGGAGACCGCTGAG
>ENA-UOXR01002332-UOXR01002332.1-bioreactor-metagenome-genome-assembly--contig:-NODE-2332-length-17722-cov-4.880851_pt1 | contig 17722 bp, 17 predicted proteins | sample MGYA00238164_ERZ764825 | MGnify/ENA primary metagenome ERZ764825 (study PRJEB28920, sample SAMN05720171) | bioreactor metagenome | isolation source: Anaerobic biogas reactor | place: USA:Washington...
TGTTTCTCTCCCGCCGGGACGGCGGGACGAGAAGGCCGCCGGATTTTGGTAGGCTTCGAAATCCGGCGGCAGTCTTTTCTCTCTTTTGGTCTCTCTCTGCGTCCTCTGCGAACTCGAGAGAGGAGCGCAAGCGACGAACGGGCGAGAGATAATGTCTCTTTTCTAGGGCAGGTATACGCCCGTGCCGATGAAGTAGTCTGTGCCGGGGATGGGTTCAACGTAGCCCAGTTTGGGCGCCTCGGTCTTGGAACCCGGTTTTACCCAGTAGAAATCGACGAATCCGCCGCCCTTTTTCGCGGCTTCGAGGAGAGCGCGGATGACGTATTTGCCCTTGGTGTCCTTGTAATCGTACAGGTTCTTGCCCTGCAGGTCTTTCTGTGCGGCATGGGCGATGTTGACGCACTTTGAATCGTAGACGTAGAAATATCCCGAATTATCGGCGTAGAAGCGCACCGGGGCGATAAAGGACCGGATCAGGGCGGCGCGGTCCTTCTCATTCTTCACGTTCGCCAGGGCCCCGCCCAGGGCGGCGGCAAAGCTGTGGGTCATGACTTTGGCGGTATCCTTGTACTGTTCGATGGGCGCGGCCTTCGGCGCTGCCTGGGGGGCTGCCTCAGCGGGGACCGTAAAGCACACGAGCAACGTGAGGCCGAGAACGAGTGCGAACATTGAGAAAATGCGGGTACGTGATGCGATCATAACGGTAAATCCTCCTGTCATTAAGATGGTTTCAGGGTTCAAGAGTTCAAGAGTTCCATGAAAAGGAAACTGTCTTGCTGTCCTGCAGCTCTGAAACAATGGAACGGCCGATTGCCGTATCCTTCCTGTTCATAGATAGTTGAAACGAACCGTATATGCCTGTGTTATCGCGCCAAGTGCCTTGAAGCTTAACAGAAAGGGAAAAAAGCTTCAAGGTTACCGCATCCAGATGGATCTTTGTCGGCACGAGAAAGAGAGATCTATCTTTAGATCTTTCCCTTGAACCCTTGAACTCTTGAACCCTGAAACCGTCTTCAATCTACCACCGCCAGGAAGTCGATCTCGATGAGCCAGTCCGGACGCAGCAGGCTGTGGACCACGACCCCCGTCGCTGCGGGATAGCTGCCTTTCCGGAAGTACTCCCTCCGTATGGCGGCGGTCTTCAGATAGTCGGGAACTGCCTCGGGAGCGATGTAGTCCGTGGTCTTGATGACATCGTCCATGCTTGCCCCCATCTTTTCGAGAAGCTTTTTCACACTCTCGTAGATATAACGGACCTGCGCCTCAAGGTCGCCGGCGTGGACGGTCCGGTGGTTCATGTCTGTGGCCACCGAGCCGGAGATGGCAATGATCTTGCCCTTCTTCACCCCGTCGCTCCAGGTGAATTGCTTGCGTTCATACATCTCTTCGTAGATGTTATGGCATTCTTTTTCCATGGTTGTCGCTCCTTTATCGATATGTGCCTGCCCCCTGGCTCGCCATCAGTTCTCTCGCGCGGCGGTACTCAACGAGGTCCGCGACGGTGACGACGGGCATGGAGTGTGTCTCGGCAAACGTCACGATGTCCGGCAGGCGGGCCATGGTCCCGTCGGGGTTCGTAAGCTCGCAGAGCACACCGCAGGCTTTAAGCCCCGCCATCCTCGCGAGGTCGACCGTCGCTTCCGTGTGCCCCTGCCTCTCCAGGACGCCCCCGGGTCGGGCCCTCAAGGGGAAGATGTGTCCCGGGCGGCTTAAGTCCTCCGGCTTCGCCTCGTCGGCGACGGCTGCTTTCACCGTTGCAACCCGATCGGCTGCGGACACACCCGTCGTTACACCCCGGGCGGCCTCTATGGACACGGTGAAAGCCGTCTGGAACCGGCTGGAGTTGCGCTCGACCATCATGGGGAGGCTGAGGGAACGCACCTTCTCCGGGGTCAGGCACAGGCAGACGATGCCGCTGCACTCCCGGATCAACATGGCCATCTGGGCCTCGGTGAGCGTCTCGGCGGCGAAGATCAGGTCGCCTTCGTTCTCCCGGTCCTCGTCGTCGGTGACGAGCACCCCCCGTCCCGCCCTCAGGGAAGAGAGGGCGTTTTCCACACGCTCGACGGGGTCCCCAAAACGTGCTAACAGTGTTCGATCCATGGCAATACCTCCTCGACTAAGATGGGCTTACCAGAATCAGGGCACAGAGATGACAGCTATGGCGTCCGTACGGACAGACTCTCGCCGGGTCACGGACCCGAGGCGGTCTTGCAGGGGCTAATGCTGTCTTATCCTCTTCCATCCGGACTGTAACCGTCGGCTCTGGCCTCTCACCAGATCTACTGACCTCCTTTCCGATCGAAAGGAGCGTTCGCGGGCTCCCCGGACCAACTCTCCGGGATACCGCCGGTAGGGACTTTCACCCTGCCCTGAGAATAAGCTCGAAAAGGATACACCAACCGTGGGGCCGCTGTCAAAAACCGAAAACGGTTCCAGGTGAAAAGAAAATGGTTCCAGGTTCAAGGTTCAAGGTTAAAAAAGATATGACAGGGTCTGTGGGGAGGGAGATTGGTGCGCCGCCTGATCCGGGACCTCCGGGATCAGGCGGCGGTCTTTTCTGCTCTTGAACTCTTGAACTTTTGAACCCCTGAACCGTCTTTCACTTCCCCGGGTTCGCCACCCTCCCGAGGAAGAGTATCGTCCCCGTTTCGTTGTCCCGGATGAGGAACATGAAGGGATGATCGGCCCGGAAGACGAGCTCGCGCGGCGGGGCCGACTTCGTTACCATCTCCACTGCCGTGGCGGCTGCCGCCTCCGTTCCTTCCTCGTTGACCTCCACGAAGGCCCTGTGCTTGATCTGTCCTATCCAGAGATCGCCCTTCTTCCATCCCATGCCGGAGAAATCGGCGGCCGGGGAGAAGGCGTCCTTCATGCCCATTTTCTGGAAGGGCGCGCCGAGATCGTATTTCGTCTCGAGTTTGAACTTCGGAAGGTAGACCCATGCCTTTTGGTTCTTCTGCTTGTCGAGCTTTGCGAGCCACCCCTTGAGGTCTTGCGCGTAGAGCGCATCCTCCAACGCGGCGAGACCGTCGACGGTCTTCGGCAGAAGGACGACCATGGAGAGGGTGTTCCCCTTGTAAGGCAGCGACAGGGCCTGGAAGTCCTTCTCGTCGAGGAGCTTCAGATCGCCCTTACGGTTCATGAAGGGTGTCTTCACTTCCGCGCCGTCCGAGAGCTTGAAGGGAAGGTCCAAGGTACGCTTCTTGTCGAACTGTGTTTCCCAGACCCCCTTGAAGTAGATGGCATTGAGGATGACGCAGACGGAGTTGGCCGAGAGTTGCTCCAGTATCCTGTCGATCTTCCCTTCCGTCTTCGTTTTCACCCACCCGTTTATCTCCTCGAGGCCTCCCCCGAAGATCCCGGCATCGTAGTAGGTGGTCAGTATCTTGCGGTAGACGTCGCTCACGTTCCCCCCGGTCAATACGAGGGCATTGGCGATGCTGAGTTTCTGGCCGGAAGTCTTCGCGTTCTCATCGAGGAGCTTGTTGAGGCTCCTGAACCCCGAGTTTAACCCGGCCTGCTCCAGGCGGAAACTGAGGGTGCTCTTCATCTGGGCCGCCGTCTCCCCCCGCGCCCCGGCGTAGGTCATGGCCATGGCCGACGAGATGCTGTAGGGAGAGAAAAAGAGGTTGCCCTCCTGTGCGCCCAGTTCGCGGTACAACTGAACGGCCAGCCCGGTATTCCCGTCAGAGATGGCGCTGAAGGGGCCGGCGGGGGATGCCCCGGCAGGGAGCACCGACAGAAGGACAAGCAAAATGACGCCAGGAAGTGCCAGCAAAGACCTTTTCATTTCATTCTCCTTTCAGCTGTGGATATTCGCATCTTCGCCTTCCCCTGTCTTGGACACGATGGTCTCCGAAAAAGTTCCCCGACGTGCCGGTTCACCTCGTCATGACCCAGGGGAGACCTTTCCCCGGGATCCGCGCCGCCGTCTACCAGCTTCCCGACGCACCGCCGCCGCCTGATGATCCGCCGCCGCCGGAGAAGCCGGAGCTGCTGCTGGTGAAACCCCCGCCCCCTCTCCCGGAGCTGAAGGTGAAACCGCCGATGGAGGCCCTGCCCTTGGTCCGAAGGCTCATCACGCCCTTTTTGTAGAAGTCGGAGTTCTTGAGAAGAAGCTTCGCGATGGGGAACACCACCAGGTACCCGGCAAGGCAGACGAGAGCTCCCCGGGCGCCGAGTACGACGATGGGGAACATGGCCCAGAAGGGTATCAGAAAGAAATACAGGAACCAGCCAACCCCGGGCGTGAGTATCCCGATGACGGTGAAAAGACCGATGATGCCGAAGATGAAGGCGCCGAAGAGGATGCGCTGGATGATGGGAAGATCGGGCTCCATGATGCCCCCGGATCTCTTGACGGTCCCGGCGCCGCCTGTCGCCTGCGGCACCTCGCCGCCTTCGAGCACCTTGACGATGGCCGCGGCGCCCTCCGTGATCCCGCCGTCATAGTCCCCGTTGCGGAAGCAAGGCGCCATGACATGCTCGATGATCCTGCCCGCCATGAGGTCCGTCAGCGTGCCCTCGAGCCCGTAACCCACCTCGATGCGCATGCGCCTGTCCTCGGGGACGACCACCATCAGGACCCCGTTGTCCTTCCCTTTTTGGCCCAGCTTCCATGCTTCGAAGACCCTGACGGCATATTCTTCGATACCCTCACCGTCAAGGGTGGGAATGGTCAGAACGGCTACCTGGTTGCCGGTCATGTCCTCGTGGGCCTTGAGGCTCTCTGTGAGTGTCTTCAGCGCCCCGGTGGAGAGGATCCCTGCGTTATCTGTCACCCGGCCCGTGAGATAGGGAACGTCGGCGGCAACCGCCGCCGAAAGGACGAGGAGGATCACGCAAAGAAAGACCAGAACGGATGTTCTCTTCATGCGCCCCTCTCCTCGATGACCTCGTCGGGCAGTTCGTCCTCCCCCGCGTCCCGGACACCGGCCAACTCTGCCCTCTCGAGGATGTCGAGGAGCCTGCCGAGACCCTTCTCGATCGCCTCGCCGGTCCTGCCGCGGGAGAGCGATGCCACCATGGGCCCGACGACGGACTCTATGACATCCCCGGTCAGGGACCCCGCAAGACCACGGTCGGGAATAAGCACCGCCTGCCCTTCGAAGAGGCTCACGAACACGAGGATACCCGTCCTTCCCCGGGTGGCAAAGACCTCGCGCTTAAGGAAGAGCGATTCCGCGTATTGCCGCGCCTCCGCCTCGGACCGGTAGCGCGATAGAAAGAGCCGTGCGAAGCCCGGCATGAGAACGGTGAGGAGCGCGCAGAGACCTCCGAAGGCGAGCATCCCCGCCATGGCGACAAGCCCCGTTGCCTGCGAGGCCCGGTAGGGCGCGAAGAACCCCAGGACGAGTATGATGAGGCAGGTGATGGACGCGCCGAGGGCGAAGGCCTTCCAGGGCAGCTCGGCGTAGCTGTCGCTGCGCTTAACGACGGCAACCACGATCTGTGCCCCCGTCCGCCTCTCGATCTCCTCCACGCCCTCATCAACCCGGGCCCTCTCTTCCTCGGTCAATATCCCTTTCATCTCACCATCACCTCACGAAATCCTCCACCGGCAGGCAAGCCCCCCGCTCTCACCAAAGGTATCATCTTCCACTGCATGGTACACCCGGCGCACCACCTGTTGCAAGCGGAAACAGGGTATGAGGTCGATCCTCTGGGAGCATAATGATCAATGACCAAATTACAATGACGGGATAAACAAAGAATAACCAAAATGATATGAGCAGTTGGTTTTGTCCTTCCTTTTGTCCCTATCGATGCCAGCGGGAGCACCATCGCGGCGAAAGAGGTGATGAAGCCGAAGATGCCATATTGAGGATCTTTAGAAAGATACCCTCACAACGCCGTTTATGCTCTGGACCGCGTACTGGTTCTCGCCGATCTGGACATCGTACCCTATGTGAAAGGACGTCCCGCCGCGGGTGAACATCGACACCCCCGCGCCGGCAAGAAGGAAGTTCCTGTCCGGGGAGACCGTCTCTATACTGAAGGGAGAGCTCCCCTGGGCAAGGCGGGACGTGATGTCCCGGGAGCCCCTCATGAACTCGTAGCCCCAGGCAAGACTGATGCCCGGCATTATGACGCTCTTCGGTGTCTCCCACGTGTAGTACAGCTTCCCCCCGAAGTTCCCCTGGAGGGATCGGGTCCTCTGCCTGTCCACGTTAAGATCGAGGGCGCCTGCCCCTGATTCGGTGTAGCTGTCTATGCCAAGGTCGATGTACTGGAGGGACAGGTTGGGCACGACGGTCCATCTGCCCGCGGGTATCTCATAGCCCGTGCCCCCGTAGAGGGTGAACTGGGAGCCCCCCGGGCTGGAGCTTGCCGTACGGTCGAGGCCGGGGAAAACGATGCGCCGCGTGTTCCTGTAATCCGCCCATCCGTAGCTCGCCTGGCCGTCCACGTAGAACCTGCCCTTGTACCACGTGCCGTAGGCGCCGAAGGTGTACCCGTCCATCGTCATCCTGCTGCCGTTGTCGTCGACCTCAGCCCGGGAACCTGTGTATCCGAAGAGAAGGCCGGCGGCCAGGTTCGGGGTCAGGCGATAGTCCATGCCCACCGTGAGCCCGGCGCTCGTGAAGCTGTACCCCATCTGGTCGGGAGTGTCCCTCTGGTCCCCGGAGACGGCGGTCCCCTTCGCGAAGATGCCCCACTTTTCCTCCTTGCGGACGGGGAGCATACCCGTGAGGTCCGGGCCCGCGCTCGCGATGAGGATGGGCGTGTCCCTTCCCTCGCGGATGAAGCCGCTGTTCCTGATGAAGCCGCTGCCGGGATTTGTCCCCCACGCGCCGTGCCGTATGTCGGAGAGCCTCCCCGCCACGTTGCCGGCCTGGAAGACCGCGGAGCTCACACCCATGGTGAAGTCCGCCTGGTTCGATCTCGGGGCGATCTGGTCGTAGGCACCCGCCACCTGGCCGTAGGAAGGGATGGCATCGATGACACCGAGGACCCTGTCGAGATCGCCCGTCGCCGACGCGGCCACCGAGTTCAGCATGGAACCGACGGACCTCTGGTTCGTGCTGAGGTATGTCGACAGGACCTGGTTCAGGTAGTCGCGCTCGACGACAAGATACACCTGGTTCGCGACCTCATAGTGGGGCTTGAAGACCACCGTGGGCGTGATGTTGGTGAGAAGGGTCCCGAAGCGTCCCGACACGCCGGCGGTGGCGGTGAGGAACGTCCCGAAGACGGTGCCGACGGTGGGCGTCGCCCCGCCGAGCCAGGATGTCTGAAGGGTGCCGCCGAGCGACGCGCCCCCCGTTATGGCGAGGACGTCGTTGCTCGTCGGGGATTCGACCTCGATGAGAAGCTTGCCCTGCCCGCTCTGGGTATAACTGCCGACGAGGTTCAAGGTTCCGACAGAGTTGCCGGGGCTCACCGTCCCGCCTGTATTGTGGAGGCCCCTCGAGGCGTTGATGGTGCCCGTCCCCTGCACCTTCCCCGAGTAGAGGCTGAAGAGGTTGCCGTAGGATCCGGCCTTTTCCGTGAGGTTCCCGTTGACGATGAGCGTCCCCCCGTCAACGAGGACGTTCCTGCTCACCTGAAAGGTCCTGCCCGCGGGGATCGTGTACGTCGTCGCGTTGTTGAGGATGGTCAGCGACAGGGCGTTGACGTCGGCGCTCTGGGTGATGGTACCCGGGGCGAACATGACCATCTCGCCCATGAGGAAGGTGGCGTTGTAGGCATGCCAGGTCCCCCCGCTATTGTCCGTGTCATCGATATCGGCAACGTTCAGCGTCCAGTTCCCCGTCGCGTTCTCCCCCCAGAAGGCGTTGGTAAGGAAGGTGAGGCTCGTGTTCGTAAGCTTCGTCGTGTCCTGCTGGCTGGCCGTGAGGTGCGAGGTCGAGTAGAGTATCTTGCTCGCCATCGTCGAAGGGGATGTCAGGGTGGCCTCGAGTTCGCCCGCCCTGTTATGCGTCAGCGTGAGTCCTACCTCGATGCCCTCGAGGGGCTGGGCCGCCTCGGCGGCGGTGATGGTGATCGTCCGGTTCACACCGGCGGGATCGTCGTCGGGGATGGCCACGCCCACAAGCGCGCTTTTCACGACCGACGTCTGCTCCGTCACGTACCCCACGTTGAGAACCTTCTCGACGAATGCCCCGGCGTTGATGTTGCCGAAGCCATAGTTCGGGTTGAATCTGTTGCCTGCCGCGTTCATGCGCCAGCCGCCAAAGCTGCTCACCGACGCGTCGGAGGCGTCGACGACGGTGCTTGTCTTCACGAGGGCGTGCTTCGCCATGCGTATATCCATCTCCGGGTTCGCCTCTTTCCCGAGGGCCATGATCCCCGAGATGAGCGGGGCCGATGACGACGTTCCACCGAAGCCGCTGGCATAGCTCGTGTCAGGGAAGAGGTCGTCCTTGTCCCCCTTCGTGTTCGTCCCGGACCAGGCATTGTAGCCAAGGTCCGCTCCGCTCACGTCCGTCGTCGTGATCCCGAACCCGGTGTAATCGCTGCGGTTCGAAGGGGCCGTCACGAAGACGCTCGCCCCGTAACTGCTGTAGTTGGCATATTTCCCGTCGCTGCCCAGGGCCGCGACGGTAAGTGTGCTGGAGGTGTTATGGGTGGTATCCCCCCTGTTCGCGTCTTCCGTCTTCTCGTTCCGCGCGTTCCCGGCGGAAAAGACATGGATCACACCGTTCGCCGCCGTGCGCGTGAGGGCAAGCTGTATTGCCGGGGTTGCGCCGGAGAAGGGGTCATCCGATCCGTAGCTGTGGTTCTTCACCTCAATCCCGGCCGTCCCCGTGATGGCGCCTGTCGTCGGGTTGACACCGCTTTGCCAGTAATAGGCGTCGAGATAGTTCTGCTCGGACGCCTCAGGGTCGGCGGGGGTCACGGTTCCTATGTTTATCCTCAGGCCCGCTATCTGGGCGTACGGCGCGGCGCCCGTCCCGCCGATGCCGTTGCCGCCGCGGGCCGCGGCCACACCGGCCACCGCCGTGCCGTGATTGTCGCCTTGCTTCTGCGGCCCCTGCGCGGCGGCTGCGAGGGCCGCATTGTCGGAGAAGTTCCTGCTCAGGTCGGCCCTGTAGTTCGGGGCTATGTCGTAGTTCGCGCCGTCGATGCCATCATCGACGATGCCAATGACGACGCCCGATCCCGTGTATCCCAGGTTCCATGCTCCCAAGAGCCCGGCGCTGACGCCGGAATTTACCATCCGCGTCGTGGTGTCGAACTGACGGGAATAGAAGTCGATGAACGAGGGCGCCCCGTTGACCAGGTGCCACTGGCCGGGGAAATTCGGCCGCAAGGCGGCGTTGTAGGAAAAATAGGGGTCATCGGGATAGAAGGGGTCGAGGTCCTCCCTGCCCCAGGCGGCAAAAGGTGAAAGAAGGATCAGGAGAACACACAGAAGGTTCCGATATGTCCGGCGCATGGGATGTCTCTCCTCTTTTCGGCCGTCCCACAGGAAGGTGGTGGGTCGTCGCTGTCTCGCACCTTGGAATCGGGGATGTCCGGGACAATAGTAATCAATCCGCCGGATTGAAGTCAAGAAGAGAGATGCCTGGCCGGTCGCTGGAGATGATGACCCCGGCGCCGGCAGGGGATGCGGCAATTGACCGCCCCTGTGGAAAAAAGGGACGGAAGGTGGTAAAGTGTAGAAAATTACGGACGATTGGAAAGAACGATGGATATTGACGGCAGGAACATATTTCTCCACATCTGCTGCGCACCGTGCAGCATATACACCCTGAAGGAACTCCGTGCCGAAGGGGCCAGTGTCTCGGGATATTTTTACAACCCCAACATCCATCCCTACACGGAGTTCTCGAAGCGCCTGTCCACCCTCAAAGAATACGCAAGGATAGCGCTCCTGCCCCTTACGGTGGACGACTCCTACGAGCTCGACCGTTTTCTTGCCGGGGCCCTCGCCCTTGGCAGGGACCGCTGCCTCTCCTGCTATCGCATGCGTCTCGACAGGGCCTTTGAGAGAGCCGCGGACGGCGGCTTCGACGCGCTCACCACAACCCTTCTTTACAGCAGGTACCAGCGTCACGACGACATAAAGGCGATAGGCGAAGAGCTCGCCGCGGTCCATGGCGTCCCCTTCCTCTACCGCGATTTCCGCACCGGCTGGCGGGAAGGCATCGAGGAATCGAAGAAGCTTGGCATGTACCGCCAGCAGTACTGTGGATGCGTATTCAGTGAGAAGGAGCGCTACGGGGGAAAATGATGCCGTCCATGGGCAAGATGCTCATCATTCTCGGGGTCATTCTCATCGTCATCGGCCTTGCCTTCACGTACGGCCCGAAGATACCCTGGCTCGGCAGGCTGCCCGGTGATATCTCCATCAAGAAGGACAACTTCAGTTTCTACTTCCCCATCACGACGAGCATAATCATCAGCATCATCCTGACGATACTCTTTTCGATATTCCGAAAGTAGGGACCTGACATGAATGACATGACCAGAAGAAAAGCGGTGGTACTCTTGAGCGGCGGCCTTGATTCGACGACGACGCTCGCCATTGCCAGGAACGAGGGGTTTCAGGCTTACGCCCTCACCTTCCGCTACGGCCAGCGGCACACCTGTGAGATCGATGCCGCGAGAGAAACAGCGCGGTACATCGGCGTCGCCCGGCACGTTGTCCTCGACATCGACCTCAGGAGTTTCGGCGGTTCGGCCCTGACGGACAATATCGAGGTCCCCAAGGGAAGAGGCCTCACGGACATCGCCGCAGATATCCCCGTCACCTATGTTCCCGCACGGAACACGATCTTCCTGTCCTTCGCCCTCGCCTTCGCTGAAACGCTCGGCGCCCAGGACATCTTCATCGGCGTCAACGCCCTCGATTACAGCGGCTATCCCGACTGCAGACCCGAGTACATCGCGGCCTTCGAGCGCATGGCAAATCTCGCAACGAAGGCCGGGGTGGAGGGAAGGTCTTTCCGGATCCACGCGCCCCTTATCGCCATGACAAAGGCCGAGATCATCCGCACGGGAGCCCGCCTCGGCGTCGACTACTCCCTGACGACAACCTGCTACGACCCGTCGGACGACGGAAAGGCCTGCGGGCGGTGCGACGCCTGCCTGCTTCGGCTCGAGGGGTTCAGGCAGGCCGGGATGGAGGACCCTGTCCCCTATACATGTAAAGGTTAGATTCCCCATGGCATACCTCATCAAGGAGATCTTCCGTTCCCTTCAGGGCGAGGGTATGAACGCCGGTCGACCGGCCGTGTTCCTCAGGTTCTCGGGCTGCAACCTCTGGTCCGGCCGCGCCGAAGACCGCTCGAACGCGCCCTGCCCCTTCTGCGATACGGATTTCGTCGGCACCGACGGACCCGGTGGTGGCGCATACGGCACGGCGACGGATGTAGCCGTCGCCATGGCGGCGCTCCTGCCCTCCCCGGCCTTCCGGGACGCCCGTCCCCTGGCGGTCGTAACGGGAGGCGAGCCTGCCCTCCAGCTCGATACCCGCCTTGTTGAAGAACTGCACCTTTGCGGCTGGGAGGTGGCCGTCGAGACGAACGGGACCCTCCCCCTGCCGCGGGGCATCGACTGGGTGACGGTAAGCCCCAAGGCAGGCACCCGCCTTGTCGTCACGGCAGGCGACGAGCTGAAGCTCCTCTACCCCCAACCCGGCCTCGACCCGGCCTCCCTCGAGGACCTCGCCTTCCGCCACTTCATCCTCCAACCCATAGACAACTCCCGTCTCGCTGAGAACATCCGCCTCGCCATAGACTACTGCCTCACCCACCCCCGCTGGCGCCTGGGTATCCAGATGCACAAGATGCTGAAAATAAAGTGACGGGTCATGGGTGATGGGTCATAGGTAATGGGTGATAAGAAGAGCGGAAACATACCTCGAAAGAAGGCCTTTTCCATGACCTGTAACCCATGACCCATGACCCGTTTTTTGTTGACAATACAGGCCTTTATGGCTTATATGAAAAAGGCTAGGCGGTGTAGCTCAGGTGGTCAGAGCATGCGGCTCATATCCGCAGTGTCCGGGGTTCAAATCCCTGCACCGCCATTTTTCACACGTCTGAAGGGGGCAAGGGTCAACATGAGATGTGAAACTTCACGTTTAGGGCATTGTGGCAGAAAGACGGTTTTCCTCGCTGGTGTTTTCCTTCTCGCCATTGCCGTGCTCTTCTTCTCCGGCACCTTCCGCTCCGCCGGGGCGGCCCCGGAGAAGAAAGGGAAACCCGCCGCCGAGAAGGATACCGGCGCCGTGAATGATGCCAACCTTCAGGCAAGCCTGAAACGGGTGGATGAACTCCTCAAGAAGAACGAATACGTTACCTCCCTCAGAACAAGCCTGAAAATAAACGAGTACACGAGAGAGGTCCTTGCGACGGCCAAGGTCATCAAGGGCCACTATGAAAAGGCCGTCAATGATCCTGCCATCCCGACGAAGGACAAGGAACAGCTCTACCTCAAGCTCAAGGGCTTGAACCAGCTTATCCCCCGGTACACAACCGCGTACGAGAACTCGCTGTACAACCTTGGTTATATCTACGCGAAACGCAATGAATCGGAACGGGCACGCAAGTATCTCAGCGAGTATCTCCAGACAACACCCTTTTCCAGCAGCCGCGACTCGAAATGGATGAAAGCGAAAACTCTCCTTCTTGAGCTTTACAGCCTCGAAGGCGAATTCTAAGTGCAGGAAGAACGGTCCCTCGTCCGATCGGTCATCGAAGATCTTGGCATCTCCCGGCATATCAACAATGTCGTCATTGAAGGAACGGATTCGCCCTGGCTTGAAAAGGCACTCATCAAGAGAAAGAAGGGCACTCTCGATGTCAAGACCTGCATCTGGATGGACGATGCCTTCCTGTATGGCCGCATTTACCGTCTCTTCCTCTACGTGGCAGACGTCCTTAACGCTGCCTTCCTCTACGATCCCCGCATCGCGCCTGATGAAGAGAAGGAGCCCTCCATCCGCGACCGCTACAACCAGATATGGAGTCTTTACGTGGACAGCAGGATGGAGCGCCTCGGGATCGAGAGCTTTTTCGACAGGGCGCTCCGGAGAAATCTCTTCATCGACCTCGAAGGTCGTCTCGGATGGGCCGGGGCGGAAAGGATATTCGATTCCCTCTGGTCGAGGGAGGCATTCACCTATCCCGAGATCATCGACCTCAGCTATCATCTGGAGGAAAGGTTTCCCGGAGAGCTCCCGTCCCCGGGCAGCCCCTGCATCGAGAGGGACCTCGCGGACTGCCTGCACAACCCCTCCGTGGCGGGGCACCTCGAGCGCCTCGATTCCCCCGGGGCGGCAACGGTGCTTAACGATCTTCTCAGTTTTACGGCCTATTCATGCAAGGACGGGCTCATCCTCCCCTGCCACTACGGCATCGTTTTCCTGTACCAGAACAAGGTCTTTCTGGAGTTCATCCCCTCGGGCGGCCACGCCTTCGTCCTTTCCATCCTCGATCCCCCGTCGGGAATGTACGATACGCGGGAGGTCGGGCCGGAGACGGACGTTGAGGAGATCGAGAAGAGCATCAAGGACCGGTACGCGATGATGACCGTGGCCACAGGGGGTCAGTTCGGCTGACGGCCCGTCACGAGGATCACTTCGCGTCCCTGCGAAGGCGCTGGAGGGCGAAGCCGAAGGTGTATTCGTAGAGATGGAGCCCCTTGCTGACGGCGGTTATGGTGCCGTCCTCCACCCCTATCTCCTGGCACATGTATTCCTTCAAGAGCTGGATGGCGGCGAGGTTCGTGGGAAAACCGGCCCAGAGGTCCCAGCTGCGAAAATAAAGAACAAAGTGGAGCTTGCCGTCGGTCACGCGCGTATCGATGAGCCTCAGGCACGGAGGATCCTCGAGGGTGATGTCGGAAGGCATGCCGATCTCCATGATCGCCTGGTTTGTCCCGAAGTTCCCCTTCCTGTAGATGTCGATGACCTCCTCTACGGGGTTCACGCCGCAGGCGCATTCCCGCCCGTCGACGAACACCTTGGGGTTCGTGAGCCTCTCTCCGTACGTATAGAGTTCGTTGGGCGCCTTCTTGTCCGTCATGAGATACTGGAGGTACTCCTCGACGTAATCCATGGAGGTGGGTGCGGGCACGCCGAGTTCGGCCGGGATGTCGGGGATGAGCGGCACCGTTCCGGGATACTTGATATGGACCATGACAAGGTCGAACTCGCGACGTTTGTTCCCTTCGAAGGAGCCGCGGTCGATGATGTACTCATGCACCCCATCGTCCTCGAATATCCGGTATATGCACTGGAACCAGGCGTCCGGCAGGTCCCGCGCCTCGATGAACACTGGCCTCATTGTCCCTCCCTGTGATTGTCTCGGCTGCTGCGTAGAATGTTACCAAAAAAATTGAAAAAGGGCACCAAAAAGTATTAGATTTAGAAGCGTGACAAGGAGGTTCCAATGTTCGTTAAGCAGATGGAAGTAGGCAGCTTCGCGATATTCGCGTACATCGTCGCCTGCAAGGAGACGAACGATGCCCTCGTCATAGACCCCGCCGCGGAATGCGACCGCATATATAAGGAGGCTGAGGCGAGGGGGTATACCATTAGATATATAGTCAACACGCACTGTCACGTGGACCATATCATGGGCAACAAGCGCATGAAGGAACTCACGGGGGCCGAGATCGTCATCCATGAGATCGAGGCACCCGCGCTCGTTCACCAGTCCCCCCATTCCTTCCAGATGTTCGGCGGCGAGCCATCGCCCCCCGCCGACAGGACCGTCCGGGACGGCGACACCATCACCGTGGGGAACACGTCCCTTTCCATCATTCACACCCCGGGGCACTCGCCGGGGAGCATCTCCCTGTACCACCCGGGAATGGTCTTTACGGGGGACACCCTCTTCGTGGGCAGCGTCGGCAGGACGGACCTCGATGGCGGCTCATGGGAGACGCTGCTCGCGTCGGTCAAGAACAAACTTTTCGCCCTCCCCGACGACACTGTCGTCGCGCCGGGACACAACTACGGTGACGCGACGCGCAGCACCATAGGGCGGGAAAAGGTCTACAACCCCTTTGTCGGGTTGCGAGGTGGCTATTAGACGGTTATTCTTCCTCTTCGTTGTCGCAATCGTTCTCCTCTCCTCGTGCACGACGGCGCCCGTCGTCACCCCGAAGCGGGCGGAACCAAAGGTGGCCCTCGTTCTCGGCGGCGGATCGGCGAAGGGTTTCGCGCACGTCGGTGTGCTCCGCGTCCTTGAAAGGGAGAAGATCCCCATTCACATGATCGTGGGCACGAGCGTCGGCAGTCTCATCGGCGGCATCTACGCGTCGAACCCCGACAGTTTCCAGCTGGAATGGGCGGCCTTCAAGATCGCGAGGGGTGATATCCTCGATTATTCCATAACCTCGTCGAAGATGGGCCCCGTGCAGGGGGCACGGCTCGAGGCATTCGTGGAGCAGAACGCGAAGGTGAAGCTCGTGGAGGCCACGAAGATACCCTTCTATCCCGTTGCCACCGACCTCAACACGGGAGAGACGGTAACCCTCGAAAAGGGGTCGCTGGCGAAGGCAATACACGCGTCTTCGGCCATCCCGGGCATCTTTGTTCCCGTCACATTCGGGAACAGGACCCTGGTGGACGGCGGCGTCACGAGCAACATCGCCTGCGACGTGGCCCGCGCCAAAGGAGCCAACGTCATCATCGCCGTGAATCTCCAGAAAGACGTGCGGGACACGGACATAACATCCGTGATCGACGTCATCGCCCAGTCCATATCCATCATGATGCACGTCAATACGAGGTCCAAGCTCGCCCACGCCGATGTCATCATCGAGCCCGATACGAAGGGCATCTCGATGTTCGATTTCTCCCGGAAAAAGACCCTGATGGAAGAAGGCATGAAGGCAACGGAAATAGCCCTGCCCCGCATCAGGTCGCTGACCGGGAAATAAAGACGGTTCAAGGGTTCAAGGGTTCAAGGGTTCAAGGGTTCAAGGGAAAAACGGCGAAATCCGACGGGCTGTCAACACAACTCCTGAACAACAGCGCACACCGACGGCACCCTGTTGTTCTGCTCTTGAACTTTTGAACTCTTGAACCCTTGAACCTTTTTTTGCGTTCTCCTCCTTTTCCCTCCCTTGAATCGGGGTTTTCATCGGGCATTATCAGGGAAAGCCCTATACTTTCCCCCGCGTTTGCAGGGTATCTTACGGGCAGTCGGATCGTGCCGTCTCACATCCTCGCAAAGACGTATGACCCTCCGAAAGAGCCAGTCGTCCTTATCGCCTGCGTAGAAGGCCAGAGATCGGTCCGGGATGGTACGATCCCCGAAACCCTGCAAGGAAAGCGCAAGAACATGAAAAAAGCGGTCCCTTCCCTTCTTTGCCCGGCGGTGCTCATGGCCCTTCCTTCCTGCGCCTCAGCGAACAGCGGGAACGTTGAGATCATGGACCTGACGGGATCCGTTTTCGGCATCGTCGCGGTGGTCCTCTTCGTGGTGGCCTACGGCTTTGTGGTCCTCGAGGAGAAACTCCATTTGCGGAAAAGCAAGCCCGTCATGGCCGCGGGCGGCATCATCTGGATCGTGGTCGCCCTCGCGTACATGGCGGCCGGAAAACAGGAAGCGGCCCATCAGGCCGTCATCGGAAACCTCGCGGAGTACGTGGAGCTCTTCCTCTTCCTTCTCGTCGCGATGACGTACATAAACGCGCTGGAGGAGCGGAAGGTCTTTGAGGCCCTGACCACATGGCTTCTGAACAAAGGGTTCGGTCTCAGAACCATATACTGGATGACGGGCGTCCTGTCGTTCTTTCTGTCGCCGGTGTGCGACAACCTCACCACCGCCCTTCTCATGGGCGCCGTTGTCATAACCGTGGCGAAGAGCAACAAGAGGTTCGTCATCGTTTCCTGCGTCAACATCGTTGTCGCCGCCAATGCCGGCGGTGCCTTTTCGCCTTTCGGCGACATCACCACGTTGATGGTGTGGCAAAAAGGCAAGCTTGCCTTCGGCGAATTCTTCCGTCTTTTCATCCCCGCGGCGGTCAACTGGCTCGTTCCCGCGGTCATAATGAGTTTCGCCGTTCCCAACGAGATCAAACGCCGGTCGACGATACCCCTTAAGATGAAGGTCGGCGCACGCCGTGTCATGGTGCTCTTCGTCCTGACCATAGTCACGGCCGTTCTGTTCCACAATGTCCTTCGCCTTCCCCCTGCCGTGGGTATGATGCTCGGCCTCGGATACCTCTCCTTCTTCGGGTATTTCCTGAAGATCAGGGAGATGCGCAACCGCTGCCTGGAAGACCCGCTCGACGTCATGGGCCACGAGAAACGCAAGGGCTTCGACCTTTTCAGGAAGGTCTCGCGCGCCGAGTGGGATACGCTCCTCTTCTTCTACGGCATCATGTTCTGTGTGGGCGGCCTGGGGCAGCTCGGGTACCTCGCGATAATGTCCGAACGCCTCTACAGCTTCGGCCACACTCCCGCGAACGTGATGATAGGGGTCATCTCGGCGCTCATAGACAACATCCCCGTGATGTACGCGGTGTTGACGATGGACCCCGCCATGCCTCACGGTCAGTGGCTCCTCGTCACCCTGACGGCCGGCGTCGGCGGCAGCCTTCTTTCCATCGGCTCCGCCGCGGGTGTGGGCCTCATGGGAAGCGCCCGGGGGATCTACACCTTCACCGGCCACCTCAGGTGGACCTGGGCCATCGCCCTCGGATACGCCGGCAGCATCTGGGTCCACCTCATGCTCAACGCGAAGCTCTTCAGCTAAAGAAGGTCGCAGGTCGCAGGTCGCAGGTCGCAGGTCGCAGGTCGCAGGTCGCC
>ENA-UOXR01002351-UOXR01002351.1-bioreactor-metagenome-genome-assembly--contig:-NODE-2351-length-17618-cov-7.930820_pt1 | contig 17618 bp, 14 predicted proteins | sample MGYA00238164_ERZ764825 | MGnify/ENA primary metagenome ERZ764825 (study PRJEB28920, sample SAMN05720171) | bioreactor metagenome | isolation source: Anaerobic biogas reactor | place: USA:Washington...
GTCGCCATCCCGCTTGTGGTTTTGGCGGGGGCGCTTCTATTGCTGTATTCAAAGCGGCTTAATGTCCTCTCCCTTGGCAGGAGCAGCAGCACCGCCCTGGGGGTGAATCATCAGTTTGGCGTGATCTACACCCTGATTTTGGTTTCCGTGCTGATGTCCGTGTCAACGGCCCTGGTGGGGCCGCTGACCTTTTTTGGTTTTTTGGTGGCGACGATGGCCTACCAGGCGGCGCCCACCTATGATCACCGCTACATTCTCCCCATGGCCCTGGCGATTGGCTTTCTTGTTTTAACAGGGGCATATTTCTTTATGTATCATGTATTCAATGCCCAGGGCGTGGTGTCCGTGATCATTGAAATGTTTGGGGGAATTGTGTTTTTGATTGTGATTTTAAAGAAGGGCGCTTTATGATTAAGATTGACAATGTCTCCAAGTCCTACACCGACGAGGTGAAAATCGGCCCCCTGGATATAGAGATCCCCAAGGCGGGCCTCACCTCTCTGATCGGGCCCAACGGCGCGGGCAAGTCCACCGCCCTTTTGATGATTGGCCGGCTGCTGAATATGGATTCCGGCCAGATTCAGGTGGCCAACATGGATGTGGCCCGCTCCAAATCAGAGGATTTGGCCAAAATTGTCACCATCCTGCGCCAGGAAAACCATTTTGTCACCCGGCTGACCGTCCGGCAGCTGGCAGGCTTTGGACGCTTCCCTTATTCCAAAGGCAGGCTGACCAAAAAGGATGAGGCCATCATCTCCAAATACATCGACTTTCTGGATCTGACGAAGCTGGAAAACAGGTATCTGGACGAGCTGTCCGGCGGCCAGCGGCAAAGGGCTTATGTGGCCATGGTGCTGTGCCAGGAGACGGAGTACGTCCTTTTGGATGAACCCCTTAACAACCTGGACGTGGCCCGCTCGGTGCAGATGATGGAACATCTGCGCCACGCCGCCAATGAGTTTGGCCGGACGATTTTAACCGTGATGCACGACATCAACTTCGCCGCCAAGTACTCCGACCGGATTTGCGCCATGAAATCAGGAAGAATCGCTGCCTTTGGCACAGTAAAGGAGATCATGAACGGCAAGCTTTTAACGGAGATTTTTGACACCAAGATCGACATCATCAAAGGCCCCTGCGGCCCCATCGCGGTTTATTAGGAAGCGGCAGACCTTAGGATTTGTTCATAGCAAAAGGCGGTTTTGACGCTCTTGTCAAAACCGCCTTTGGTGATGAATGGGGATGCTGCTTACTCCGAAAGCTCGGACTCCAAAATCTCGTTCTGGTCCTTCAGCATGGACTGAAAGCGGCGCTTAAATTTCTGGGCCTCTTCCTTGAGGGCCTCGATTTCCAGGCGCAGGGTTTCCTTCTGGGCCTCCAGGTCTTCCATCTCCGGGTCCACGCTGTCCTCCGCCTCTTTGACGATTTCATCCGCGCGCTTCTTGGCCTCGCTGAGGGTTTCGTCACAGGCCTTCTGGGTTTTCTCCAGCAGCTGCTTGGCGGCCTCCAGGTCGCTGGGCAGCGCCGCCTCCTTGGGGCCAACAGGGGAGAGGGGCGTTACCGGGGGCGCTGCCGCGGGCATAAAGGGGGCAGGGGTGGGCTGAGCCTGCTGGGCCAGCTTCACCTGATCCCTGAGCTGTTGGATGGTTTGACCCATGCTTTCCATCTCATCGCAGATAGCGTCCAGGAACTCGTCCACCTCCAGCGGATCGTAGCCGCGAACCTTGGTTTTGAACTCCTTTTCCTCAATCATCGTGACGGTGATAGCCATTGGTCAATCTCCCTTCAACACGTGGTCTTATTGTGCGTAGCGGTTATCCGTATAGGCCGCTTCATAGCTTTCCTGGGGCGGGGCATAGGCCGGGCCGGGGTTATAGCCAGGGGGCGTGTAGCCGCCTGGCTGATAGCTCTGGGGCTGGGGGGTGTAGGTATAGGCCTGCTGCTGGAGCGGCTGCGCCTGGAAAGGCTGCTGGGGCGCCTGATAGGCCGCAGGCTGAGGCCGGGGCTGGGCGTTGGCGCTGGCGGTGACCGGGTCGGTATAGACCATCATGCCGCTGGGGGCCAGGATATAAAAGCCCACCTTCAGCGACAGCCGCGTCATGGTGCCGCCCAGGGCAAAACAGGCGCCGTTGAGCATGTCCACATAGCGGCGCACCTCCGCCTTGTCCACCAGCTGGTCCATCACCACCAGGGTGCATTGGCCTTTGCGCAGGCAGGTCATAGCCTGGCGGCAGCCATTGATACTGGTGATGTTCACCACATAGGCGTCCAGCTGGCGCGCTTCCTGGGCCTCCGGCTGAGGGGCGCCTGGGAAGGGCACCACGTTGTTGTCAGCGGCCGGCTCCTGCACCTGCTGGTGCTGGGCAGCCCTGCGGTTGCGGCCGGGGGCCTCCTGGGCGGCCTGCTGATGCAGCTGCGCCTGCTGGGGGGAGTGGAAGCCCTGCTGCTGCATGGGGGATGTCTGCTGCTGGGACGGCGCCTGATAGGCCGCCTGGGGCGCCATCTGCTGTTGATAAGCGGGGGGATAGCCTGGCTGGACAGCCTGCTGCTGATAGGGACCCTGCTGAGGCGGAGCCTGGGCATAGGAGGGCTGCTGCCAGGGGTTTTGCGGGTTTTGCGGGTTCTGGTAGGCCTGCTGATAGGGCTCCTGATGCTCCTGATAGGGGGGCTGAGGGGCGCCCTGGGGCTGATAGGCATTGGGATAGACACCCTGCTGGGGGGCCTGATCATAGCCGGCGCGGGCCTGTCCCTCCTGCTCCGCCGTGCCGTAAAAGAAGCTATTGTCCCTGCTGAAAACAGACTTTACCTTGTCAGCCGCACGGTCCAATACGCCGCGAAAATCCATTCGGTGTCCTCCTGTGCCTGATCTCAGGCAAAATTCACACGCATAGCAGTTCGAATTTTGCCCATTATAGCGAAATATGGCCCATGGTGCAAGCGGAAAGCATTTTAAGGCCTAAAACAGCCGGACGGTCAGCCCTTCATATAAATGGCCCGCGTTGACCGGCACCACATGGGCCTGGGTGGCGTCCTGGCTGACCACCTCCACGGGCACCAGATAGGGCCCCTCCAGATATTGCACCACCACGCCCAAAACGCCGTCCTGATTGATGAGGGCGGAGGCGGGCACGGAATAGGTGATGACCGACTTTGACAGCTGCACCCGGGCGGAGCGGATGTAGAGGATGGGCTCAATGGGGCTGTCCGCCTCCAGGCGCACCAGCAGATCGCCCCCGGACTTGGTGATGGAGGCCACGGTGACCGAAACCCGGGTGCTTTCAAAGCTTTCAATGAGCATCAGGTATTCGTCCCCGATCACCGGGTTCCAGGTGATGTCATCCGCCAGCATCAGAGCCCCCCAGTCGTACTGGCGCACCAGGCGGTAGATGTCCATGGTGTTCTTGGGCCGGGCATAGGCGTCGGGTACCTGGCCTGCCAACAGATCCCGCACGTTTTGCGGGGTGTAAAGGTCCACGTTGACGGGGCTTAAGGCCGCCTCCATCCCATCGGTATAAAAGCTGACGATGCCGTTATCCGAGGCGGCAAACTGCTTCGTCCAGGTTTCAATGCGCTGCAGCTGGTTGCTCTCGTTGTCATACAGCCGGGTCAGCTTGGTGTCTTCCACGTATTTCTGGCGCAGGTAGTTGTGGCGCTGGGAGATGGCTTCCTTTAGCAGCAGCTCCTGATTAAGCAGGTTGCCCTGGGCGCCTCTGACCAGGGCCTGGGTCTCCTGGGCGCGCTCGGATACGGTGGTCTCCAGGCGCTGCAGCTGGGTGTCCGGCACATTGGCGGCGCTTAACAGCACCCGCTGATAATCCTTGATCTGGGTGCGGTAGGTCTTAAGCAGGGTGAGCTCCTTGGGGGAGAAACCCGCAGTATACACCGTGCAGATGGGATCGCCCCGGTTGACCGCGGCGCCCTCCTCCGCGGTGTAGCTGACGCTGGACACGTTCTCCTGCTGGAAGACGGCTTCGTTGCGCACCACCAGGGCATCGCCGGAGTAGGTGGCGCCCTGCTCTGAGATGGTGACAACGGCGGTGCGCTGCTGCTGGCCGCCAAACATCTGTCCAAAGATGGTGGCCAAAAGCACCACCACCAAAAGCCCCAGCCCGATATAAAGCCAGACCATGGTGTTGCGCCGCCGGGGCGGGGCCTGATAGATCATCCGGTCGTCCGGGGGCTCAAAGCCCGGCGGGGGAGGGGGCGCTTCTGCCTGAGGGGGCCCCTGGATGACCGGCCCCTGATAGGGCGGCGGCGCGTTGCCAAGCTGGCTTCCCCGGCCCTGAGGCCGGTTTTGCTGGGGATGGGCGGGGGTGAAAAAGCCGTCCGGGTCCGGCGGGGCGGCATGCGATCCGCCGGGTGGCGGATAGGGGGCCTGCTGCTGCGGCCAGCCGTTCATTTCCTGGGGAGGAGGATAGCCGCCCTGGTGTTGATCCGGGCGCTGGGCATAATCCCAATGAGCATCCTGCCCGCCCTGGGGCGGGCCGTACTGCTGCGGCTGTTTGATCTGCTGGGGCATGCTTCCTCCGGTTTCCCTTAATCACTGGATAGAATACCGTGAAAAGGGATGAATGTAAAGGGAACAGCCGGCATTCCGGCAGGGCCGCCATGGCCCTGGCCAAAACACCGGCGGTTTGGGGCGTGTTAAGCCTTATTCCATCCCATAAGGGCCGATCACCTCGGTCACCTCCGCTGTGAGGGGGTCCAGGGTGACGCCATAGTATTCCCAGGGCTCGCCTTCCGTGACGTCTCCCTTGGTCATGTAGGCAACGCGCCAGGTGCGCCCGGAGACGATCTCAAAGAAGACCCCTTCCTCCAGCCGGGCGAAATCCTCCTGGCTAAGGGAAAAATCGTCCTTCAGGCGCGCCTGGGCGATGTCGATGGCCTGCGCCATGGGGATTTCGCCTTCCTGGGGAAGGCCGTAGTAGCCGGGGTCCCAGGCAGCCTTCTGCTCCAAGGTCCAGGTGTTGTAAGGGCCCCGCTCCATCTCCAGGTTGTCAAATTCCTTTTGCCTTTTGGCCCAGACCATGTTCTCCTCAAAGAGGGCCAGATCAGTGGCATAGCTGGTTTCACCCCGGGGGGAGAGGAGCGCCACATCATAGCGCACCTCCCACTCCTGGGGGAAGGGCGGCAGAATGCTCACCAGCCACCACTGAAGGGTATCTTCATCGTTTCTAAGGTAGCGGCTTTCAAGGAGATACTCTTCCCTGGCGTCCGCCTGATCATAGGCGGCCTGAAAGGCGTTCCAGGCCATGTCCTGGGCTTCTTGCTGGCTTAGGACGCCTTCAGCCGGCTGGGCGTTTTTGCCGTAGAGATAGTGCTCCACCTGGGTGGTGGGGTCGTTCATTGCCCCTGCGGCAAAGGTGCGGCCAAATTCGCCGGGCACCACTTCGTTAAGCAAACTCTGGGTGAGGTTCCCCTCACGGTCCATCCAGATCACCGCGTCCTGGCCGCCGGGCTTGGCCCAGAGGTTTATTTTCCAGCCCAGCTGCTCCGGCGCTTCCTCCGGGTAGGAGAAGCTAAGCCCATAATCCGACCAGCTGCCCTCCGGCAGGCCAAAGAGTTCCTCCGCCGCGGCCCTGGCCAGGGCCAGCACCTCCTCCTGGCTAAGGTCGTTAGCCCCCGGCATCACGTTGATATCCGGCGTGTAGCGATAGCCGTATCCGGCCGCAAGCTCGCTGGCCTGGGCCTTGACGGCAAGGGGCCATTCGTTGCTGTCCCCGTGCTGGGCGTAGAGCGCCATCAGCTCATGCGTGTAGGCGGCGTACAGGTCCTGGTGGCCTGGCTGTATCTCATCAAATGAAGGGGGCAGGGCCTGCGCCAGGCTTTGATGGGCGGCCTCATCCAGCAGAAGAGCTTCATGGCGCACAAAGCCGGTTTTGCCCTCCAGCTCCACCTGGGCCCAATCCAAAAGCCAGCCCATCAGATTAAGCTCTGTGCCCTTCGCGTATTCGCCAAGCAGCTTGTCAGACAGGCCGTTATCCTGATGTACCGGCCCCTCGTTTTCAAGCGCTGCCTGGGGCAGCGCAGAGGCCAGGGAAAGGTCGAAGCTGAGGACAGCCAGGGGCATATAGCCCTCAACCCCCGCGTAATCCTCTGTTTTTCCGATCACCACACGGGCCCAGTTTTCCTCGCCTTCATTCTTTAGTTCCGCCGGGAAATCCCCCTGGGTGGACACGATGTCAAGCACTGTTACAGGGGTGCCGTTGAAGAACACGGCCTGGGGGGTGAAGTAGTCGTCGGGGTGATTGCAGAGGTTGGCAGCGCCATTGATAGGGCTGTTCACCACCGCCTGGACGGGCAGGGCGGGGGTATCCTCCGCCAGGGCAAAGGGCAGGGCCGTCAGCAGAAAAAGCGTCAACAGCAGGGCGGACAAGCCATGTAGCCGGGTTGATTTCATCATCCATTTCCTCCGATTGCTCAGGGGCCGCGTTTGGGCGCAGCGTGTTTTGTGTTTTGCCGGGTGCGGTTTTCGCACCGTTATTATGATGAACGCATATTTCAGATGTGTCAAGTTTTTGTTAAATATGTGTTAAAAAACAGGCTGCGGGGCGCATATCCGCACCCCGCAGCCTGATGGTGATAAAGGCGGTTTACTTCTTTTTCAACAGCTCCCTGGCCTTGGCCGCGATGTTGGCGGCGGTGAGGCCATAGCGTTCCTGGAGGTAGTCCTGGGGGCCCACCTCGCCGTATTCATCGTTGACGGCGACAAAGCCTGCGGGGGTAGGCAGTTCCCGGGAGAGCGCCTCGCACACCGCGGCGTACAGGCCGCCGATTTTGTTGTGGTTTTCCGCCGCCAGCACGGCGCCGGTCTTCCGGGCGCTTGCAATCAGGGCGGCCTCGTCCAGGGGTTTGATGGTGAACATATCAAGCACCTCCGCCTCAATGCCCTCCCTTGCCAGGGTATCGGCTGCCTGGAGGGCCTCATGCACCATGATGCCGCAGGCGACCAGGGTGATATCCTTGCCCTCCCGCAGTTTGATGGCCTTCCCCGGGGTAAACTGGCTGCCTTCGTCGTAGACCTTGGCGGCGTTTTTGCGGCCCACGCGGATGTACTTCACCCCGGGCAGATTGACCGCCTGGCGCAGAACGGATTCCAGCATCACCGTGTCCGTGATGTCAAAGATGGTGGCGGTGGGGATGGCGCGGTATAGGGCCACATCCTCAAAGGGCATGTGGGTGCCGCCGTTGAAAGCGGCGCAAACGCCCGGGTCCGTGCCGATGACGGTGATGTCATTGTGGGCATAGCCCGCCGACAAAAAGACCTGGTCATAGGAACGCCGGGAGGCGAAGGGGCCAAAGGTGTGGGCGATGGGCTTAAAGCCCGCCGCGGCCAGGCCGCCGGCCACGCCCATCATGTTGGCCTCAGACACGCCCACGTTGATGGCGCGATCTGGATGCTCCTGGTGGTATTTGTAGGTGCCGATGGTGCTCATCAGGTCCGCGTCCACATAGATCACATCCGGGTCACCCTCAAGCAGGCTGATGATGGTGCCCCCGATCACGTCCTTGAACGTGCGCGGGTCCATGCTGCCGTCATAAACGATTTTAGGCATGTGCGACCTCCTCTTCCAGCGCCGCCAGTTTTTCCTTAAGGCTGTTGATCCAGCGGTCAAACACTTCCGGCCCCACCGTCATGGAGTGGTTGCTGAAAGTGTCCTCCACCTCCTTGACGCCGGCGCCCTTGATGGTGTCCAGCACAATGGCCCGGGGCCTGCCCTTGACCTTATCCGCGGCCTGGACGGCCTCATAAACCGCCCTGACGGAGTTGCCGTCCACCTGCTGGGTGTGGAAACCAAAGGCCTCAAACTTTTTCTTGAAATCGTGCGGGTCGCTGATGTCGGTCAGATAGCCATCCAGCTGCTTTTTGTTCCAGTCCACAAAGACCGTCAGGTTGTCCAGCTTCTGGGCGGACATGAACATAAAAGCCTCCCAGGGCTGGCCTTCGTTCAGCTCGCCATCGCCCACAATCAGGTACATGCGGCTGTCCCGCCCCTTGAGCTTGTCCCCCAGGGCCATGCCGGCGGCCAGCGAGGTGCCCTGCCCCAGGGAGCCGGTGGTCATGTCCACGCCGGGGGTTTTAAGGCGGTCGCAGTGGCTGGGGAAGTTGGTCCCGGGCTGGTTTAAGGTTTTAATGTCCTCATAGGGGAAGAAACCCTTCAGGCCCAGGGTGGCGTAGACCGCGGGGCCCGCATGGCCCTTGGAGCAGACCATCTTGTCCCTCTCCGGCCAGTGGGGGTTCCTGGCGTCATAGCGCATCACCGCGCCATAAAGCACCGCCAGGGTGTCCGCGATGCTCAGGCTTCCTCCCACATGGCCAAAGCCCCGGGCCTTGATGGCCTCCAGGCTGCCGATGCGGATCCGCGCGGCAAAAATCTCCAGCTGTCTAATCTCAGCCGTCATGTGTGCCCTCCTTTAGCAATTGGTGCGTGATATGGGTTCAACAAATCTATTCTACCACAATTGGCAGGGTGGAACCACCATAGGGCATAGCCAAAATCGTGGCCTCCTGGCCCAACAGATTAAGGGCTGCGTCCAGCGCCCTTTGGGCGCTTTCAAAGGGGGTGAGGAAGATGCTTTTCACAAAGGCGGGGTCCATCTCACTGACCATATAGATGTCCGCGTTTTCCAGCACCATGGCAATCGCCGCGGCCTTATGGCCGCCCAGGCGGAAATCCTTCTGGATGCGCTCAACCATGGCCCCGGGGGAGGGGCTGCCCGTCATCCAGGCTTCAAACTCCGCCTCGCCCAGGCCCTCCTTGTTGGAGCCGATGAGAATCACGATGCCGCCCTTTTTAACCGCGTGTTTGGCGTTGTCCAGGGCCTTTTGGGTCTGGTAGAGGTTTAAATCCTTGGGCGCGCCGCCCTGAGAGACCAACACGATGTCTGCCCGGGCGGGGATAGGCTTTAAGTAAAGCTGGTCCAGAAAACGGCAGCCCTCCCGGTGCGCCAGGACGGAATCCCCGGCCACGGCCTTCACGATGCGCTTGTTCTCGTCCAGCACCACATTGAGCAGAAAATCAATCCCCACCATCCCGGCGGCCTCCTCGATATCCTCCCGGATGGGGTTGCCGGCAAGGCGGCCGGCCGCGGCCGCCTCCTGTACCATCATGCGGTGGTTCATCTGGATGGCCTCCGCCGTGGAAACCCCGGGCATGATGGCCTTGCCGCCGCCGGAATAGCCCGCGAAATAGTGGTATTCGATATTGCCCAGGCAGATGCGCCGGTCCGCCTCCGCCACCACCCGGGTGATGTCCACCGGGGTGCCGGCAGCGGTTTTGCCAAAGCTGATGCAGTCATGGGGGGTGGAGTCCATGCAGCGGATTTCAGCCCAGGCCCGCTCACCCGCCAGTTTGCGGCGCTCTTCCTCTGTGTGCTCCCGGTGGATGCCCAGGCCAAACACCAGGGTGATGTCTTTTTTGTCAACGCCCGCGGCATACAGGCTGTCAAGCAAGGCGGGCATCACCTGGGGGGTGGGCATGGGGCGGGTGATGTCGCTGGTGATGATGGCGATTTTCTCCCCGGGTTTTACAATTTCCCCCAAAGGCTTGGAGGCGATGGGGTTTTCAAGCGCCCGTTTAACCTCTTCCTCGCCGCTTAGGCCGATCTCCACCGTGTTGGCGCCCAGGACGCCCAAAAGGTTTTTATCCGGCACCTGGACGCTTTGGATGCCGTTGCCAAAGCCAAAATCAATCTTCATGAAAATGTGCTGGCCGCATGGCGCAGGGCCTTCACCACGGGCAGCTCCTCCCCGGTTAAAAAGCGGATCAAGGCCCCGCCGCCGGTGCAGATATAGCCGATTTGTTGCGTTTTGCCGTATTTGGTGGTGGCGGTGATGCTGTCACCCCCGCCGATGACGGTGTACCCCTGGGTGTCCCCCAGGGCATCCCAGAGGATTTTGGTGCCAAGCTCTGTTTCCGCCTCCTCAAACACCCCCATGGGGCCGTTGACAAAAACAGTCCTGGCCCCAAGGATGATGTCAGCGTAACGCCTGGCGTCTTCCCCGCTGATGTCAAGGGCTGCGGCGTCCTGGGGCAGATCCCTGAGCGCTGCCTCCTGCCGCCTGCCCTCTGATAGATAGGCCAGGGCCCCGGGCAGGAGGATTTTATCGGCGTGCTTTGCCAGCAGCTCCCGTGCGGTATCGATATACCGGGCGTTGCCGGAGCGCTGGATAAAGTCCAGGCTGCCCTGGCCGATTGCTTCGCCTTTGGCGGCCAGGAGGATGTTGGCCACCAGCCCTCCGGTTAAGACCTGATCGGCAGCGTTCCGGGTGAGCACGGTGTCCATCATCAAAAAGGCGTCGCCCACCTTGGCGCCTCCTAAAACGTAGACGCAGGGGCGCTCCGGCCGCTCCATCAGTTCCGAGATCACCACATATTCCCGCTCAAACAGGCGGCCCATATAGGAGGGCAGCAGCTGCTGAAAGCCGCAGAGGCTGGGCTGATCCCGGTGGGCGGCGGCAAAGGCGTCGCAGACATACAGGTCAGCCAAAGGCGCCAGCTTCCGGACCACCTGGGTCTGGGCCTGCTCCTCATGGCTTAATTGAAGCTTTTGCTCAAAGAGGGTCTGTTCTTCAGAGCAGAAGCGCACGTTGTCCAGCAGCAGCAGCTGCCCGTTTTGAAGCTGCCGGATGGCCTCTCTGGCCGAGGGGCCCGTGACATCATCAATAAAAGCCACCTCACGGCCCAGAAAGCCGCTTAGCGCCTGGGCGTGGGGGGCAGTGGTGTAGAAGTTTTTATACTCGATGTCGCTGCCCTGGTGGGCCAGGATCACCACCCTGGCCCCCTTGTCGGACAGCTCTTTTAAGGTGGGCACGCAGGCCTCAATGCGGGCGGTGGACTTCAGCGTCCCCGTTTTGCGGTCCACCGGTTGGTTGATGTCCACCCGGCACAGCACGGTCTTGCCCATTAGCTGCGCCTCATCCAAGGTCCTGATCCCAAATCGCATGCTTATTTCCCCTTGCCGATGTGCAGGTATTTGTTGGTTGCCGCGGTGCCCTCAGCCCCTGTTTTCTGCATGCCCATGGCGGCGCGCACGGCGTCAATGGTCTCCGGGATGGTGATGGATTCCTGGGGGATGTTGATGGCGAACATGATGGCGTCCCCCGTCTCCACCACCGCGTCCTTCCAGAGGCCGATCTCATACATGTCGCCCCGGCGGTTGCCCAGATCCCGGGCATAGCGGAAGAAGGAAGCGTTGCCCTTAAAGCCCTCATCAATGGTGACCACGCGGATGCGGGGCTGGCGCTCAAAACAGCTGATGGCCGCTTCCCGGGTGATTTTGCCTTCCTTGGGGGTGGCCACCACCGTGATGATGTGCCCATGGGTCACCGGGGTGTGCACCAGGATGCCCGTGGCCTCGATGTGGGGCATGATGGTCATCAGGTCCACCGCCTGGTGGCTGGGCGCCTTGTCCATCTGCAGGGCGTTGGTGAGGCCCCGGTGATAGTCGCCCGGGTCCGCCACGCGGCGGATGATGGTGATGGCCACATGGTCCAGGCCAAACGCCCGGTCCAGCGCGTCCACCGCGCGGATCAGGCCGGTGGTATTGCAGGAGGTGAGCTTCAGGTAATCCGCCCCCACGCCCGCCTCATAGTTGGCTGCGCCGTGGAAGAAGACATCCGCCACCGCGTTTTGCTCGCCGCCCTGGAAGACCGCCTTCTTGCCGTATTTTTTATAGACCTCTTTGTTTTTGACGCCCACGCCGCCGGGGGCGGAGTCTAAAATGATGTCCGCTTTTTGCACCATCTCTTCAAAGGTGCCGGCCACCGGAATGCCCAGGGCGTCAAACTGGGCCTTGTCCGCTCCGTCCACCAGGTAAAGCTTGTATTCGGTGTTGTTCACGCCGATCATATCCATCTCCGCCAGCGCGCGGATGGAGAGGGTGGGGGCCAGATCAGCAATACCGATCAGCTCCATATCCCCCTGCATGGCCACGCCGTCGGCCAAACGCTGGCCGATGACGCCATAGCCGGAAACCGCTACTTTAATTTTACTCATGCAAACCTCCTTCAAGATCTTGCTGTTATGATTATACCCGGCCGCCCTTTATTCGGAGGCGACGCGCACCGGGATGCCGCCTGCCTGGCAGGACTTTTGGGCGGCGTCCGCGATGAGAATGGGGGTGAGGCCGCCCTTCACCCCGATGAGGGTGGGACGATCATCCAGGCAGGCGTCCACAAAGCTGATGTCCTCATAGAGAAAGGCATCCGCATAGCGCTCCAGGAAGAACCACAGGGGCTTTTCCTGGGTGCTGGTGTCCGCGTTTAAGAAACTGGTGTTATCCACCCGCTGATTGTCCGCCGTGACGCAGCCCTTTGAGCCAAAGACCTCCAGGCGCTGGTCATAGCCGTAGACCGCCTGGCGGGAGTTGTCGATGACCGCCAGGGCGCCTGAATCAAGCCTCAGGGAGATGACGCAGGTGTCCACGTCCCCCGCCTGGGCAAACGCCGGGTTGATCAGACAGGCCCCCAGCACGCTTACCTCCACCACCTGAGCGCCGCTTAAGAACTGCACCATGTCAAAGTCATGGATGCTCATGTCCGCGAAGATGCCGCCGGAGGTTTCCACATAGCTCATCGGCGGCGCCTGGGGATCCCGGGAGGTGATCTTGATGATCTGCACCTCACCCACCAGGCCCTCATCCACGCTTTTCTTTACCTGGGCGAAGTGGCGGTCAAAGCGGCGGTTGAAGCCCACCTGGAACTTCACCCCCGCCTGCTCCACGGCGCTGATGACCCGGCGGATTTCATCCGCGTCATGGTCGATGGGCTTTTCGCAGAAGATGTGCTTGCCCGCCTTTGCCGCCTCCAGGGCCATGGGCACATGGGTGTTGGTGGAGGACAGAATGAATACCGCATCAATCTCCGGGTCGTGGATGATCTCCCGGTAATCCTGACACACAGGAAGCCCCAGGGGATCGCCCAAGGCATGGGCCTTGTCAAGATCCAGGTCGCAAAGCTTTTTAACCCGGGCCCTGGGCACCCGCTGGGCCAGAAGGGGCGTATGCACCCGGGAGATACGCCCCGCGCCGATGATTCCGATATTCAATTTATCAGACATATTATTCCACCTTTATTGGTTTCCCGCCCTGCTGCCAGCTCTTTTTGGCTGCGATGGCGATTTTCACCGGCTGCAGGCCGTCAAAGGCGCCCACCGGGGTGTCCTTGCCGTCCAGGCAGGCGTCCACAAACTCCCGCACTTCCTCCACAAAGGCGTCGTTATACCGCTCCAGGAAGAACCACAGGGGCTTTTCTTTGGTGACCGCGTCCGCCGTGTAGAGCACGGTGTTGTTGGCGGTTTCGTTGTCCGCCATCACGCAGCCCTTGGCCCCGAAGACCTCGATGCGCTGGTCATAGCCGTAAACCGCCTGGCGGGAGTTGTCAATCACGCCCAGGGCGCCGTTTTTAAAGCGCAGGGTGATGATGCAGGTGTCCACATCCCCGGCTTCCCCGATGGCAGGATCCACCAGCACCGCGCCAAAGGTGGACACTTCCTCCACCTCGCTGCCGGTCAGGAAGCGCACCATATCAAAGTCATGGATGGTCATGTCCACAAAGATGCCGCCGGAGGACTTGACGTATTCAGCAGGAGGGGGCGCAGGATCCCGGGAGGTGACCTTCACAATGTGCACCTCGCCCACATCCCCCGCCTGAACCCGCTCCTGCACTTTTTTAAAGTTTCGGTCAAAGCGGCGGTTGAAGCCCACCTGGTATTTGACGCCCGCCTTCTTGACGGCTTCCAGCACCGCCTCGATTTTGTCCAGGTCGTGGTCGATGGGCTTTTCACAGAAGATGTGCTTGCCCGCCTGGGCGGCCTCAATGGAGATGGGGGAGTGCAGGTCGGTGGGCGCGCAGATCAGCACCGCGTCCACATCCGGGCGCTTTAAAATCTCCCGATAGTCCTCGTAGGCGTCCTTTACCCCCAGGGAATCCGCCAGCTCCCGGGCGCCCTTGAGGTAAACGTCCGAGACAGCCACCAGCCTGGCCCTGGGGATGCGATTCACCAGGTTGTTGGCGTGCAGTTTGCCGATGCGCCCAGCGCCGATGACACCGATGTTGAGTTTTTTTTCTGCCATTTTCCCATTCCGCCTTTTTATTAATACGCTTTTGCGTCTTTGATATGATCCAGATGCTCCTGCCAGGCTGTGTGGTTGCGGGGGTTTTCAGATACCTCCGCTGAGCCCACCCGCCACCAGGAGGCATAGCCATCCGTCATGCTCTTGGGCAGCACCTTCAGGTCAAACAGCACAGGCCGCCCTTTCACCTTCATCGCGTCTTTAACGGCCGCTTCCAGCTCCTCAAGGGTGCGGATGGTGTAGGCTTTGCAGCCATAGCCTTCCGCAATTTTAGCATAATCCACCGCTAAAAAGCTGCCGTCATGCCGGCCGGACTCCGTGCGGTAGCGCAGTTCCGTGCACAGGGAGTCGTTGCCCTGGCCCACCTGCAGGTTGTTGATGCAGCCAAAGCCGGCGTTGTCAAACAGGCAGATGTTGATCTTGATCCGCTCCTGCACCGCGGTCAGCAGCTCTGAATGAAGCATCACAAAGCTGCCGTCGCCCACCATGGAGTAGACCTCTTTGTCGCCCACGGCCAGCTTCTGGCCCAGGGCGCCGGACACCTCATAGCCCATGCAGGAGTAGCCGTATTCCATGTTGTAGGAGTCCACGCTCTCAGGCCGCCACATCCGCTGCATGTCCCCCGGCAGGGAGCCGGAGGAGCCGATGACCACCGCGTCCTTGGGGATCAGGCGGTTCAGGGCGCCCAGGGCTGCCGTCTGGGTGAGGGCGGTGCCCAGATCCAGGGCGAACTGGCCCACGCTGTCCGCGTTGGCATCGTTGATGAGGGGCGGGGTCACCTCGTTATAAACCATGGTGTCCAGGCGCGCAAGCTCCTTCTTCCAGTCCTCAAGGGCGGAAGTGATCTCGTCCCCATAGCCGCTTTTGTAGCCCGTCAGGGCCTCCGACAGGGCCTCAAGGCCCTCTCTGGCGTCCGCGATGAGGGGCAGGGCGTCCAGCTTGCCCGCCTGGAAGGGGGAGACGTTGATATTGAGGAACTTGGCCTCTTCATTAAACAGCCATTTGGAGGCGGTGGTGAAGTCGGTGTAGCGGGTGCCCACGCCGATGATCAGATCCGCCTCTTTGGCCAGGACATTGGCCGCCTTGGTGCCGGTGACCCCAATGCCGCCCAGGTTCAGCGGATGATCCCAGGTGAGGGCGGATTTACCGGCCTGGGTTTCCCCAAAGGGGATGTTGAAGCGCTCAGCAAAGCGGGCAAAGGCCTCGTGGGCCTCTGAATAGCGCACGCCGCCGCCGCAGATGAGCAGGGGATTTTTGGCCTGCCGGACGCGCTCGGCCGCCAGGGCGATCGCCTCTTTTTCCGGCGGGCGGCGCTGGAGGCGGTGCACCCGGCGCTCAAAGAAGGACAGGGGGTAGTCATAGGCTTCCCCTTCCACATCCTGGGGCAGGGCCAGGCAGACAGCGCCGGTGTCCGCCGGGTCGGTCAGCACGCGCATGGCGTTTATCAGGGCGCTCATCACCTGCTCCGGCCGCTCCACCCGGTCAAAATAGCGGCAGACGGCGCGGAAGGCGTCGTTGGTGCTAAGGCCGGCGGACTGGGCCAGCTCCACCTGCTGGAGCACCGGATCCGGCTGGCGGGAGGCGAAGGTGTCTCCCGGCAGCACCAAAAGCGGGATGTTGTTGGCCGTGGCGGTGCCGCAGGCGGTGACCATGTTGGCGGCCCCGGGGCCCACTGAGGAGGTGGCCACCATGATCTGCTTGCGCTTTTTTTGCTTGGCGAAGGCCAGGGCAGCGTGGGCCATGCCCTGCTCGTTCTTGCCCTGGTAGACCTTCATGCGTTTGGCCTCCTGGGCTAAGGCCTGGCCCAGGCCCACCACATTGCCATGCCCCGGAATCATGAAGATGCCGGCCACAAAGGGCTGCTCCTGATCATCCCAGGCCAGATACTGGTTTTCCAGAAAGCGCACCAGCGCCTGGGCCATGGTTAGGCGGACGGTTTTCATGTCTCCCCCTCCAGTTTGAAAATATAATCGTTGGCGTCCGCCTTCCAGAGCCACTCGTGCCCCGGATCGTCAATGCGCGTTTTCTGCCAGGGGTTATCCGGCAGATGGCGGATGCCCCACACATAGCACATGGCATAGCCGGGGGCCGCGGTCTGGGAATGGAAGCCGTCCAGAATCACGGTCAGCCCGTTTTGCCGGGAGGCGTAGACCTGGCCGTTGCCAAAGCTGGCGCCAAAGCCCAGGGGCTTGTCGAAGCGATGGAAGTACACCTCCGGCTGGGGATGGTGGTGGGGGGGATAGCTGGACCACTTCCCGGGGAAGTTCAGCACCTCGCCCAGCACCATCTGGCTCCAGGGGGCGGATTCATAGTCGAAAAAGGTTTTAATCTCCCGGCGCATGGCGCCCAGCAGCTCGTTTTTGTTCCCCGCGTGCTGCACCATCACATCCTTGGGGGCATAGAGCTTGCTGGGGAAGGGAACAGGGTTTTTGGCGGCCTGGATATAAAGCTCTGCATGGCTTACCGCCTGAATGGCAAAGGCCTGGCCCGGCCCCGTGTGCAGGCAGTAGGCCTCGTCCCTGAAGGGGTCCCGCCGGGAGGCCCTGGCTTCCTCGCCCTCCCACATAAAAAGGACTTCCCCTTCCAACAGCAGGCAGGCGACCTCGATGCCGGGCCGGCCGCCCTGCCAGCTTTGTCCCGGCTCCAGAACCAAAAGCCCCACGTCCATGCCCACCTCGGGGTTGTCGTTGATGTCCAGATACGCATTATAGCCGGGCTTGATGTCCGGCTGCAGATATGCCATCTTGTCCTCCTTATTTACAGTCCTGTGTGTTCGCGGATATACTTCCTGGCTTTGATGGCGTACTCCAGCGGGTTGGCCTTGGCCGGGTCCTGCTCCGCTTCCACCAGCAGCCAGCCTTCATAGCCGGATTTGCTCAGCAGCTCAAACACCGGGTCAAAGGCCACGCAGCCATCCCCCGGCACCGTAAAGGCGCCCGCCCGCACGGCCTGAAGGAAGCTCATGCCCTGGGGCTTCACCTGGTCCACCACGTCCCGGCGCATGTCTTTCAGGTGCACATGGCCCACGCGGTCGGCATATTTGCGAAGCATTGCCAGAGGGTCTTCGCCGGCAAAGGTAAAATGCCCCGTGTCATAGCACAAAAACACCTTATCCGCACCGGTGCTGGCCATCATCCGGTCGGTTTCCTCCGCCGTCTGCACCACCGTGCCCATGTGGTGATGGAAGCAAAGCTTAAAGCCCCGCTTGCCCGCGATTTCGCCCAGCTTATCCAGACCCTGGCAGAACTTGGCCCATTCCGCGTCGTCCATCACATACTTGTCGCCGCCCAGCACCGGGGTGTCCGTTTGGCCCTGGATGGAGTGGCTCTGCTCGCTGACGTTGATGCGATTGGCGCCAAGCGCCGCTAAAAAGTCCAGGTTCTGTTCAAAATCCGCCGCCACTTCCTCAAAGGGCTTGGTCAAAAGGAAGCTTGAAAACCAGCGGGAGGCGATGCGCATGCCCCGCAGGTCCAGCTCCCACTTAAGCTCCCTGGCATCCGTGGGGTATTTGTTGCCGATTTCCGTTCCGGTGAAGCCCGCCA
>ENA-UOXR01002353-UOXR01002353.1-bioreactor-metagenome-genome-assembly--contig:-NODE-2353-length-17610-cov-5.113244_pt1 | contig 17610 bp, 15 predicted proteins | sample MGYA00238164_ERZ764825 | MGnify/ENA primary metagenome ERZ764825 (study PRJEB28920, sample SAMN05720171) | bioreactor metagenome | isolation source: Anaerobic biogas reactor | place: USA:Washington...
ATTCTCCATTTGTTCAATTTCGATTGATTCAACAAAACCTGATCGTTCTGTCTTTATTTCAATTATCTCATCTTCAGCATTTTTTTGTGCAAAATCGAACAATGCAAATTTTACTATAGAGTGCTTTTTAGTTACAGGTCAGAGGTATAAATGACACAGATCCCTCAAGGCATGACGACTCTGAAAGGAAAACACCGAAATGCTGCGAAAATTAAAAGGCAGCAAATTGCCACTCAACGACACAGCGAGCACTGAACAGGGCAAACACAAAACGTTATCCAATATCGCAAAGGGTGTTGTTCAAGAGGCACGCAAAACAAACAGCTGAGCCAAAGAGGCTGCAACAAGCATTGCTTTTGGGATGAGTTTGCTGGCATGGCAAAAGCATTGACCTTATTTATGCAAGAACTGGTATCCGTTGCAATACGCTCTTCAGTCCCTCAAAGATCGGTATTTTCCGCTTTTTGAGCGTTCGCGTAAAACTCATCAATCGAATCATCGTTCCAGCACCCCGGTAACTTCGATGGCATCCCGATACTTTTTGGTGTACTTTTATCCATCGGAAATCCCTTTCGGCTTCGTTATTCGAGTAGGGAACGGAATAATCTTTGGCAAACAGCAAATGGTTGTATTTGTATTGTTCAAGGCGACTGAGCAGATTTTGAGTTTTCCTGCGTATTATGCTTTTGGGATTCAGCCGATCAATTTCTTTTTTCCCCAAATTCAATATCGCGTCATATTCGTCACTATAACGCTTAAAGGATTCATCCTCCATGGCGTTCCGGTTATTGGCAATGTCCAATTTTTTGTGTCTCAGAATATCCAGCAACAGCTTCCCCATTTTCATCGGCCATTCATGTTTGGTTAATTCATCGATTTCTTTCAGATAACGGCCAACATGCGCATTACATTCACCTTGTTCCATGGACCCGTACTTAAAGAACTTTTTGTCATGGTCGTGAACCTTTCTCCCGGCATAGGCAGGTAAAATGCCATCGGCTTCTACTCCGGCATCATCCTTGCGCGGGTTCAGTGTCAGATGGACAGTGTCTTTGGTGCTATAGGTGCGAACACATAGATTGTATGTTGTTCCTTTTACCGTATCCATGAAATCGCCGTTCTTTGCAAGACGTTGTGTGCACTTGATTGGCGTTTCGTCCACATTCAGCACTGGAGAGATCATGACGCTTTCCCTGATTGCTTCCACCTCGTCAGCAAGCTTGCCTGACACTTCACCCTGGAACGCCAGTATGGTCGCTTTCGAGGGCGTAAGCATACCCCCGGTCATAATCTTTACAAACTCGGATACTCGTTGGGCTGACATCAGCCCTTCGGTGGATAGATAAACAGATAATGCTTTGAGGTCTATCCCGTAATTCACCGGGTTTTGGAGATTGTCCGGAATGGCTTCTCCCTCATGAAATCTGTGTTCCTTCACCACAACAGTGAGGCACACGTCTAATTCATACTTGGTTATATAGTCCAGTTCAGGATTGCCATGCTCGACAACTTCAACGTTCACACCGCCAGATGCCAATTCTTCTTTCAGTTGCTCAGTCATGGACAGGCCATGTCCTTCATGACCGATCTGTCCGCCGGGTTTTTTCCCACTGGTCACCCTGCTGTTATGGATCACGCTCTTTAAACCGTCCGTGCTGGACGGTCTGCTTGAATTTGAGCTGTTTTGGGTAAGCCTGCCCTGCAGAGTGGCAATCAAATCGGCCTGCCTGGCAATTACTGCCTCAAGCTGTTTATTGATTTTCATTATCTCGGACTTTTCAGCAATAAGCGCCTCGCACGATGCTTCAATTTTTGCGATGTGTTGCTGGAGCATAACGATCAAATCAGTTAATTTGCCGATCTTCTTGAGCCGATTTGTGTCCTGCTCCTTCCACAGCTCTCTCTCGTTCCTGTGTCTTGCTTCGAGATTATGGCACGTCACTTTCAGATCCGCTATTTTTCGCTCTTTCAGTTGCAGCGTTGTCATATCTCACGCTTCTCCCCGCAAAGCTTTTCCTGAAAGTGCGGCACAAGCGGATATATGTAGACGTCTTTGACAGGAATGGCGGCGCCGCCACGCACACTGTTGCGTCCACGACCTGTTGTTTCCCCGACATAAGACCAGTTCGCAGCTTTGTAGCAGGTGCCTTTGAAGCGATCCTTTTCCACGTATGTTTCAAGCAGATAAAGCGGATGGCCGTATTTAGCCGTCCAATCTGTACTGATCCTGCGCACAATGCGCGATAAAATATGGCTGGCAAGATGAGGCACCCGAACCCAGGGGAATATCAGGAACCGTGAATTCCCTGTCATGTACGGCAGGTTCCTGCGTCTGGCGCTGCTTGTCCAACCGATGACTTCATCTCTTGGACGGCATGACCAGGCTGCAGAACCGAACATCACACAGCCCAGTGGCGTTCCATCATGGCTGAATACCATATATCCGATGTTCTCACCAACACTGCGGTCATAGCCGAGGTAATGGTATTGACTGATGTATGACTTGAATACAGCTGCGTTTTCACGGCTGGTCACGACATCAATACGGATTGGCATGACTTTTTTGATTGCGCACACAATTGGACTTGTATCATGGCTCAGATTAACGACTCTATTGCCGCTTCCAGATTTTCTCAAAGCTTTCGGCAGCGTGATTTCTCCCTTGGCGTCTAAATCACGAAGCATTTCGCGGCAAGCGATATCCTTGATCTGTTGATTAGGCCCGCGCCAGTTCCAGCGTTCACAAATTTCATGAGACAAACGGGTTCTGTGCCAACCGGGGTTGGTTTCCATCATGGCTCGTATTTCAGCGATCTTCTCTTTTGTTATCTCTGGCTTTATATGTTCCATGGTTTTTATTATGGCATACTTCGTTTTCGGAGTCCAGCTTTTTATAAAAAAAGAACCGCATATGCGATTCCTTCCTTTTGGGACGGGTTTAATCAACCTTTTTTACCGTAACCTACCTCTGACCTGTAACCACACGCTTTCAGGAAGCGCCGTTTGATATCCTGATCGTGTTGGTGAAAACACGATCATGTGATACAATGGGCTCGATATCGGCTTATGTGGGACAGTGCTCAGGACCGCATGACACGTGGTCTTGTTCATCTGATAAAAAGATCTGATCAGAAAGAAGGAATGACTGTGTACTGGCCGATTTTCTCCATTGTTGTGTCACTGCTAGCCTTTGGCGTGGCGGCCTGGCTTTACCGCTGGGTCAACCGGTTGCCGACGGCCGAAGGGCCGATCGGCGAGATCGGAGCCCTGATCCGGGCAGGCGCCTACACGTTTCTGCGCACCGAGTACAGGGTGCTGGGCCGATTCGTCATCGCGGCCGCCGTCCTGATCCTGCTGTTCTTCCCCCGGCCGTTCTGGACCCATGACATCAAGATCAACCTCCTGATGGCGGTGACCTACATCGCCGGCTCGGTCCTGTCCGCCCTGGCGGGGTATATCGGGATCAGCATCGCGACGATCGCCAATGTCAAAGCTGCCAGCGCGGCCCGGAAAGGCCTCTCAACGTCCTTCATGGCGGGTTTCCGCGGAGGGGCTGTCATGGGCATGGCGGTTGTCGGCACCAGTCTGTTAGGTGCCGCTGTACTCTACTTGCTGACCAAGGAGGCTGAGCCGGTTCTGGCTTTCAGTTTCGGCGCCAGTTCCCTGGCTTTATTCGCCAAGGCGGGCGGCGGCATCTTCACCAAGACGGCCGACATCTCGGCTGACCTGACTGGTAAAGTTGAATTAGGCATCGCGGAGGACGACCCGCGCAATCCCGCCGTGATCGCCGACAACGTCGGCGACAACGTCGGGGATGTCGCCGGCATGGGCGCTGACCTGTTCGACTCCAACATTGCCACCCTGGCCGCCTCGATGATCCTGGCGGTGCCGCTCGGGCAGGTCGACATCATCTTCTGCTTCGCGGGCCTTGGCCTTTTATCTTCGATCATCGGCGTCTTTTTGTCCGGTGTCGGCAAGAACGGCAATCCGGGCAAAGCGCTCAACCGCGGCACCTACGTGACCAACGCGATATTTGCCCTGCTGTCCCTGGGCGCCACACTGATTTTCGATTTTTCGATCCGGCTCTGGCTTGCCGCCGCAATCGGCCTTGTCGCCGGTGCCGTGATCGGTTTCACGTCCGACTTGTTTACATCGGATGGCTCAAAGACGGTCGACAAGGTCGCCAGGGCGTCCAAAACCGGACCGGCCTTTACGATCTTAAGCGGTTTCTCCTACGGCCTGCTGAGCTCGTTCCCGGCCATTATCGGCATCGCGGCCGCCTCGCTGCTCTCTTACAAGGTCTGTGAGCCGCTGGGCGCGGGCTATCCGCTCTTAGGCATCAGCATGGCTGCGGTCGGCATGTTGTCTGTCGTCGGCATGATCATCTCCAACGACGCCTACGGCCCGATCGTCGACAACGCCCGCGGTTTGGCCGAGATGGGCCACCTGGGTGACGAAGTCCTGCAGATCACCGACGAGCTCGACGCGGCCGGCAATACGGCCAAGGCGATCACCAAGGGGTTTGCCATCGGCGCGGCCGGCCTGACTGTCATCGCCCTGCTGGCAGCCTATCAGGAGATCCTCAGCAAGGCCGGCGTAACCGGCGACGGCCTGAAGTTCGATATCTTGAACCCGCTTGTCTTTTTCGGCCTGATGGTCGGCATCGCGGTGCCGGCGGTATTTTCGGCGATGCTGATCATGGGCGTCGACCGCAACGCCGAGCGCATGGTCGCCGAGATCCATCACCAGTTTGACACCATTCCCGGCCTTAAAGAAGGCAAAGAGGGCGTTAAGCCGGATTACAACAAGTGCATCGACATCGCGACCGTCGGAGCAATCAAGGAATTGATCCCGGCCGGCCTGATGGCGATCATCGTCACGCTCGCGGTCGGCTTCATCGGCGGTGTCCACGCCATCGGCGGCTTTTTGGCTGGCAACATCACGTCAGGCCTTTTGCTGGCGCTCCTGATGTCCAACGCCGGAGGCCTCTGGGATAACGCAAAGAAACACATCGAAGCCGGCAATTATGGCGGCAAGGGCTCTGACGCCCACAAGGCCGGTGTCATCGGCGACACGGTCGGCGACCCCTTCAAGGATACGGCTGGTCCGTCGCTCAACACGCAAATCACGGTCGTCTCGCTGGTTGCGTCGCTGGCCGCCACCTTGTTCATCATGTATTCAATCTTCTGATTAAAAAAACCACCTGAAAAAACCACCTGAAAAAAAGCCCGGTTCACGTGAACCGGGCTTTTTTCTTAGAGGCTAGTCTTGGCGGTCAGTCCTTCTTCTGTAGGGGACAGACGACGCGGCAGCTCTGCACGATCGTGGGCCTGAACTTGTTGATCGGGTCACGCTGGCGCAAGGCCACAGCCAGGTTCTCTTCATTGATCTCCGCTTCCGGACGCAGGTCCAGGTTCGAGCCGTTGTGTTCGAAACCGTCCTTGTTTGTCAGTGCGTAGCGCGTCGCCCAGCGGCAGCGGTTGGTCTCCAGCGGCATGAAAGCGTAGGTTTCGGTCCCGACCTTGAGATCCAGCTTCCTGGCCGGCTCGAACGCGCTGACCGGGCAGGCCTTGATGCATTTGCCGCAATCGGCGCAGACGGCCGGTATGGTGGCCGCCTGGACCGGGTCGGCCTGCAGCGGCATGTCGGTGACGATCGCGATGAAACCCTGGTTGATGCCGTATTCCTCGGTGTAGGCGGCGCGGTTCCAGGTCAGCTGGCCTAATCCGGCGCAGACGGCCTCAACAGCGTTGTTGATCGGGGCGGTATGCAGGCCGCGCGGGCTGCCGGTTTCCGTGCCCAGGTGGGTCAGATCGTGCGTCAGGGCCGCCTGGTAGCCATGCTCCTGCAGCGTCTTGACGACCTTGAGCGCCAGGATGGTCAGCTCGCGGTGGATCTGGTACTGCACGAAGACATAGGGGCCGACCGCTTCAGCCGGCGGTTTGCCGGCACGCTCCAGGGCCGCTTCGGGATAGCGCATGCCGAGCACCAGGACGCTTTTGCCATCGGGCAGATAGTCTGCGGGTCTATAGAGGCGTAGCTGGCGCGATATAACCGATGGCTCGTAGGGCATGAACAGGTCGTTCAGGTCGACGGCATCAAGGATGGTCCGGCCGGCGGCATCGCCCTTCAGCTGGTCGACGACCGCGTTGATCCGGGCGATGTCGGAGACACCGGCCAGGTTGGCGCCATATGCCCTGGCCAGATCCTTGACCGCCTGGGTGCCGCGCAGCTTACGGCCCGGGTTGCCGCGCAGCGGCAGATCCATGTCCGGCAGGTCGCAGTTGACCACGACCGACGAATAGCAGATGCCGTAGCCATCCGGCGTCTCGCCGAACAGCTTGCGGTCGCGGATGATCGCCTGCGCTTTACGTGACTGGGAGATGACCGAGACGCCCAAGGTATCGAAGATACGGGCGATGTCCAGCGTCGCGAAGACCATGGCGCGCTGCGCTTCTTCGTGAATGGCCGAGCTGATGCGCTTCCTGTCGTCCTCATCGATACCAGCATAGCCGTCCAGGCGCCACTTGATCGCGACGGCCAGGATGCTCTTGGCGTCGGGCAGGAGTGTCCCGAGCTCGATGCCCATCGCTTTGGCGGTCTTTTCAGAGATGACGACCACCTGGTCGGCTGCGTATTCAGTCGCCGTCAGGACCGCCTGGTCGAGGATTTTGCGCGGCATGGGCAGGCCAGTTGGCATGAACTGGTTTTTACGGGTTGTGAATTGGGTGTAGTCCGGCTTTTCGATGCGCATGTCCGGTGGGACGCAGACCTTAAGGCAGGTGCCCAGTGTTCCGCTGCGTCGGCCTTGCGCCTCGACCGTGTTCAGGATGACATCCTCGTTGACGACATCTGGCACGCCCTGGTCCAGGTCGAGCGCGAAATGCTCGGCCCAGGCGCAGCGCCACAGGTTCTTGTTGGCGAAGCGGTTGTCCTTGTCCTCGACGCGCACGTTGTTGACCCCGCGCACTTCCTTGGTGAAGGCCTGGGTCGGGCAGTGCTGGATGCAGGCGCCACACATATCGCAGAGGGCCTTGCCCTTGTAGAGCGGCGTCGGCTCGATCTCAGCTTCCGTGATGATGCTGACAAAACGGTTGCGCGGCCCGTATTCCGGCGAAAGCGACAGGCCGTTCCAGCCCAGTTCGGTCAATCCGGCGGTGACGGCGGCGTAGATGTGCGAGATGTCGGGGGCAAAGACCGCTTTCAGGTCTTTGTATTCCTTATAACGCCAGATGTTGCTCGAGACAATCGGGACGGAACGGAACCCCATGTCCTCCAGCTGGCAGGCCAGCGTGAAGGAGATGTGGTCCAGCTTGTCGTTCATGGCGATCTGGACACCGTAGCTGTCCGAGGCGTGGGCGCTTTCTTCACCGTCCAGCTCGATGGTGGCGTCCGGGTGGTGGATGGCACAGACCATTACGGTGCGGGCGGAGGGCAAAATGCCCTGGGGGCTCATCATGATCGGGGCATTGGCAAACCGCTCGATGTTGGCAAAGCCAACCAGGTCGGCGCCAAGCTCATAGGCTTTCTTTTTCAATTGCAGCGCAAGGGACGGATCATAGGATGCGGGCATAGGAAGACCTCCTGCTTTTTTCTTCAGTGTAGGCAACAGAGACCCGCTTGTCATTCACTATGGGCGAATTATAATTGGCAGATCAGCGTGACAGGACCGCGGCGATCTGGTCCGCGCAGTCCCGCAGCTGCGCGACGAGGGACACCTCCTCCTGCTGACGGCCCGTTTGGCCTGGCCGCGCGGCGCCGAGGGCGCCGAGAAAATTGCAGCGCTCGACCTTGACCGGGACGGCCGCGGCCAAAACGTCGTTGGCTTCGTGCAGCACGCAGAAGCCCTGACGGCGAATCACCTCACGCGCCCGGATCAGCTCGGGCAGACTGTGGATGTCGTTCCAGCGCTCTTCCGGAAAGCCCCAGCGGGCCAGGATGTCGTTGAGCTGTCCGGAGTTGGCGAAGCTAACCAGGATGCGGCCGGTCGGCTTGGTGTAGATGAAGTCGCCGCTCTTGGCGTCGAAGCGGATCACGTCGCCCTGCCGGGCGCTGTCGCTGGTTTGCAGGACCATTTTGCGCTCGCCGAACGACAAGGTCGTGAAATAGATCGGCGCCGCCAGCTGGCGGCTCCTGGCGCGGATGATCTGCATGATCTGGTCAGGCAGGTCGGCATGGGGTGCCGTGACCATCTGGATCATGCAGGTTTTGTGGCTGACGTGGTAGCGATGCGCGCTGTCCTGGGTCAGGTACTCGGCCCGGACCAGGGTTTTCAGAATCTTGCACAAGGTGTTGGACGCGATGCCGGTCCGGCGCGATAGCTCACTCAGGCTGAATCCTTCGCCGAGCGGATCGTCGAACCCGAAGATATCCAGGATATGCAGCGCTTTCAGGACGGATCGGACGTAGGGGCTGTTGTCCATGGTTGCTTCTCCGTTATCGGGCTAATTCGTTTCCATTATAGCATAAGGCCTTTTCAAGCTCGACGGACAGGGGTAAACTTGGGATGAACCGTTTGCCGGAAACAGATTATGGGAGGTGCGCCATGGACGCATTGCACGGGGCGGTCAACCGCTGCCTGTACTTGGATGAGAATCACCAGCTGACCGTGCGGGAGAAACCGGTCCCGGTGCCCGGGCCCGGATCGGTGCTGGTCCGGATTATGGCCAACGGCATCTGCGGCTCGGACCTGCATTTTTACCAGGAAGGCCGCCTGGGCAACTTCGTGGTCGACCGGCCTTACATCCCCGGCCATGAGGCCAGCGGTGAAGTCGCAGCACTCGGCGATGGCGTGCGCGGCCTTTCGGTCGGCGACCGCGTGGTCATCGAGCCCGGCATCCCCTGCGGGCGCTGCGCCATGTGCCGTTCGGGCCGCTACAACCTCTGTGCGGATGTTGTTTTCCTGTCGGCGCCGCCGACGGACGGGACGCTGTGCGACTATCTTGTCGTGCGATCCGACGCCGTCTGGCCCATGCCGCCGGCGTTGAGCTTCCAGGATGCCGCCCTGGCCGAACCGGCAGCAGTCGCGGTGCACGCGGTCAATCGGGCGCGCTTTTCCCCGGGTGCCAGCGGCCTGGTGGTCGGAGCCGGCCCAATCGGCCTGATGGTCGTCCAGGCCTTCCGGGCCGCGGGCGGCGGCGATGTCGTCTGTAAAGACCTGATCGGAAAGCGGCTCCAGGCTGCCGAACAGCTGGGCGCTCGGCGCGCTGGTCCGGATGAGACAGTCGAGGCCGACGTCGTCTTTGACACGTCGGGGTCTGCCCGGGCTTGCGCCGGTCTGTTTGCGTCGGCCCGGCCCGGCGGCTGCGTCGTGCAGGTCGGTTGGCCTGCCGGCAACCTGGTCAGCATGAACATCGCCGATTTTCTCGATCGCGAGCTGGATTACGTCGCGGTCAACCGGTATGCCAACGCATTCCCGGCCGCCCTGCAATGGCTCGGCGACGGGCGTATCCAGACCGGACCGCTGGTCACGCACGTCTTTCCCTTCGACCGGTCACCGGAGGCGTTCGCCTTTTCCGCACAGCATCCGGGCGAGGTCATCAAGACCGTCATCTTGAACCGATAACAATTTCAACAGAAAGCGAGTCGATCCATGAACGTGCCAGATGTATTTTCCACTCCGAGCCGGCTTTGCCTGTTCGGCGAGCACCAGGACTACCTGGGGCTCGAAGTTGTCGCTGTCGCCATCGACCTGCGCTTTTCCGCGCGCGTGGTCAAACAGCCGGTCCCGGTGATCCATATCGCCATCCGCGACAGCAAGCTTGACCGGCTCGATTCGGTGAATGACGCTAATCAGTACGAGTTTTTGGCGATCGACTTGAACGAGCCGATCCGCTACACGTCGAAACGGGATTACCTCCGCTCGAGCGTGCGCGTGCTGCAAAAGCACGGCTACCCGCTGACCGGACTCGATATCCGCATGGATTCGCAGATCCCGATCGGCAAGGGCATGTGCTCGTCGAGCACCATGATCGTGGTCCTGATCAAGGCGATCCTGTCGAGCATCGGCAGCCCTGACAGCGAGGACCCGCGCAAGATCGCCGAGCTGGCTTTCCAGGCAGAGGTGACCGAATTCGACGAACCGGGCGGCCGCATGGACCACTACACGTCGGCGCTGGGCGGCATGGTTCACCTCGACTTTGGCGGCGACTTTAAGATTACACCGCTGTCTTCGCGCCTGGACGGCTGCCTGATCCTGTTTGACTCGCTGGAACAGAAAAACACCACGCAGGTTCTGGCGGCGGCCAAGGTACCGACCCAGGAAGCCCTGGCCCTGCTGGCCTCTGACGGCATCCGCAGTGTCCGGGATTTTTTCCGGCCGGACGGCACGCGTGACGAGGTGCGTCTGGCTCTGCTGGCGAAGCTCGATCCGGCGCGCCGCCGGGCGCTCGACGCCAACATCGACAATTATGCCCTGCTCAAACGGGGCCTGGCGATGCTGCAAGAGGAGACCATCGACAACCGCCGGCTTGGCGAATTGCTGTCGGCCCATCACGCCAGGCTGCGCGACGGGCTGGGCATTTCGACTCCGACGCTGGAGAAGATCCTGGATACAGCCCTGGCGCACGGCGCCTGGGGCGGCAAGGTCAACGGATCCGGAGGCGGCGGCTGCTGCTTCGTCTACGCGGATCCGGCCGACGCGCCGGCGATCATGGCCGCCGTGGAGCAATTGGGCTACCCGTCCCGGCTTTTGCGCCAGGACAGCGGTGTCAGGAGGGATGCATAATGGACCCCAAAACGACAAAGCGGGCAGAACTGCCCGGCATGAAGGCCGTTGTTCTGGCTGCCGGCAAAGGCAAGCGGCTGCAGTCCGAGCATTCGGACTTGCCCAAGGTCCTGCGCCAGGCCGCCGGACGGCCGCTGCTGGACTGGGTGCTGGAACACATCGCGTTTATCCGGCCAGAAAACACGGTCATCGTCGTGGGGTTCATGGCGGATAAGGTCAGGCAGGCCGTCGGGCCTTCATACCGTTACGCCGTGCAGCGCGAACAGTTGGGAACCGGTCATGCGGTTGCCGCAGCCGCCCCAGAGCTGTCCGATGATCCGGGCGACGTGCTGGTGGTCTACGGCGACATGCCGCTGGTACAGGCCGACACATATTACAACCTGGCCCGCAAGCACCAGCAAAACGGCGCCGACTGCACGATGCTGACGGCCGTTGTCGAGAAAATCCCCGACTACGGACGCATCATCCGCTCGCCGGACGGGCGGTTTGCCGGCATCGTCGAGCAGAAAGACTGCACGCCGGAGCAGCTCAGGATCAACGAGGTTAATCCCGGCATCTATGTCTTCCGGATCCAGCCGCTCCTTTCGGCCCTAAAGAACCTTGGCAACAACAATGCCCAGCGCGAGTATTATCTGACGGACGTACCGAAGATCATGCTGCAGTCCGGCTTGCGGGTCGAGACGGAGGCCTTGTACGATGAAAAGCAGATTCTGGGGGTCAACACGCTCCAGGACCTAAACCGCTGCGAAAGCTATCTCCAGGAGGAATCCGTATGATCCGTTTCGGAACCGGCGGCTGGCGGGCCATCATTGCCGATGAATTCACCAGGAGCAACATCCAGCTGCTCTGCCAGGGGCTGGCCGAAAAGATGAAGGCGGAGGGAGTCACCGACCCGGGGATCGTGCTGGGTTATGACCGCCGCTTCCTGTCCCGCGAGGCTGCCTTGTGGGCCGCCCAGGTGCTGGCCGCCAACGACATCACGGTCAGGCTGATCGACCGGGAGGCACCCACCCCCCTGATCATGTTCACGGTCAAACGGCTGGGCACGGCCTATGGCCTGGCGGTGACAGCCAGCCACAACCCGGCCGTCTACAACGGGATCAAGCTGTTTACGGCCGGCGGGCGCGACGCGGATGCCCAGGTGACCGCCCAACTCGAGCAAGTCATCGACGCGCTTAAGCCTGAAGATGTCGCCGTGATGCCGGTTCAGGACGCGGAGCGCGCCGGCCGCCTGCTGGTTATCAACCCGTTCAACACCTATATCGACGCGATCATCGCCTCGATCAACATGGACGCGATTCGCGGCCGAGAGCTGAAGGTGGCTCTGGACCCGATGTTCGGGGTTTCGCGCACCAGCCTGCAGACGATCCTGATGACCGCGCGCTGCGAGGTCGAGGTGATCCACGAGCGCCGGGATACGCTGTTCGGCGGCCGCCTGCCTTCGCCGAATGTCGAGACGCTCAACAGCCTCAAGCAAGTCGTCCTCGAACACCGCTGCGATTTGGGCATTGCCACGGACGGCGATGCCGACCGGCTCGGGATCATCGACGACGAGGGGCGCTTCCTGCACCCGAACCAGATCCTGGTTTTGCTCTATTACTACCTGCTCGGCCGCAAAGGCTGGCGCGGCCCCTGCGTGCGCAACATCGCCACCACCCACCTGCTGGACCGCGTGGCGGCTTATTTCGGGGAGACCTGTTATGAAGTGCCGGTCGGGTTCAAGCACATCTCGGCCAAAATGCAGGAGACCCAGGCGGTGATTGGCGGCGAATCCTCAGGCGGGCTGACCGTGCGCGGGCATATTCCGGGCAAGGACGGCATCTACGCCGCGGCCCTGCTGGTGGAAATGCTGGCCGTAACCGGCCAGCGTCTTTCGGACCTGTTCCGTGAGATTTCAGCCAAATTCGGCCAGCTGTTCATGACGGAGAAAGATTTCCGCTTCACCGAGGCGGACAAAAAGCTTATCTCGCAGCGCCTGATGGTCGACCACAACCTGCCGGACTTTTCGGAAGCAGTCGAAAAGGTCAGCTGGCTGGACGGCTGCAAGGTCTACTTTAAAAATGGCGGCTGGGTGATCGCCCGCTTCTCCGGGACGGAACCGCTGCTAAGGATCTTCTGCGAGATGCCGGATCTGGCGCTGGCCGATAAGGTCAGCGATCAGCTGGCTTTCCACCTCAACCTTCAGGCCTGAGACGCCATTTCGGCGTACACGTCGCCGATGATCGCCAGCGCCTCGTTGAGCTGATCGTCGGTGTGCGTCGCCGTGTAACTGGTGCGCAGCAGGCAGGAATCCTGCGGCACGGCCGGCGGGAAGACCGGGTTGACATAGACGCCGCGGTCGAGCAGCTTTTTGGCTGTGACCATGGTTTGGATGTCATTGCCGGTCATAATCGGGATGATCGGCACCAGCTCGTTGCCGCTGTCGTGGATCGTGACATGCTCCAGCGCCTGCAGGCCGTGCTTCATGTGGCTGGCGATCGCGTTGAGCCGCTTCACACGCCAGGGTTCGGCGTCAAGGATGCGCAGTGCCTCGCGGGCGGCCGCGATTTGGGCCGGCGGGATGCTGGCGCTGAAAATAAAGGGCCGCGCGTTGTGCTTGATGAAATGGATCGCGTCGGCATTGCCGGCCACGCAGCCGCCCAGCGACGCGAGGGTCTTGGAAAACGTGTTCATGATCAGGTCGACTTCGTCATTAAGGCCGAAGTACTCGGCCGTTCCCCGGCCTTTCTCGCCCAGGACGCCGATCGCGTGGGCGTCGTCAACCAGGATGCGCGCGCCGTACTGGCGGGCCAGTCTGACGATGGCAGGCAGGTTGCAGATTTCGCCCTCCATGCTGAACACACCATCGGTGACGATCAGGATGCCGGCTTTTTCGTCTGCGACGCAATGGTTGAGCAAACGCTCCAGATCTTCCATGTCGTTGTGCTTGAATTTCAAGGTCTTGGCAAAACTCAAACGCGTGCCGTCGACGATGCTGGCGTGGTTCATGGTGTCCGACAGAATGTAGTCGCCGCGGCAGGCAATCGACGAGATGATCGATAAGTTGGACTGGAAACCGGTTGAGAAAACCAGGGCGTCATCCTTTTGCAGGAACTTGGCCAGGGCTTCCTCCAGCTCGATGTGCAAATCGAGTGTCCCGTTCAGGAAACGCGATCCGGAGCAGCCGGTGCCGTATTTTTCGACCGCCTTGATGGCCGCGGCCTTGACGCGCGGATCGGCCGTCAGGCCCAGGTAGTTGTTTGAGCCCAGCATGATCGTCCGATGGCCTTCCATGGTGACGACGGTGTCCTGTCCGGTGGTCAGGGTGTGAAAAAACGGGTAGATCCCCAGCTTCATGACTTCACGCGCACGGGTGAACTCCCGGCATTTTTGGAATAGATCCATTGTTTCCTGCTCCTTGCTGCCTGTCTGGTGCGGTGCACCGAATCTTTTGACGATCAATGCTTTATGTTGTGCTCATCATAGCACAGCGATTCTCGAATGGAAAGTAGCCGATTATTCCGGCTTGACGGACACCTCTGAACTGTCCTATGATTTGCTTGTAACACGGCATGAAGCAAAGAGACAGGAGGGACGCCAATGAAATTTCAGATTGTGCACGCCAACATCAATGTACTGGATCTGGACCGTTCGATCGCATTTTACCAAAAAGCCCTCGGACTCGAGGTCATGCGGCGCAAGAAGGCCTCAGACGGCAGTTTTGAGCTGGCTTTCCTCGGCGACGGCATCGGTTCGTTTCAGATCGAACTGACCTGGCTGCGCGACCGGAAAGAACCCTACGACCTGGGCGACAACGAGTCGCACATCTGTTTTCGCACCGACCAGTACGACGAGGCGCATGCCCTCCACGAGGCGATGGGTTGCATTTGCTTCGAGAATACGTCCATGGGACTCTATTTCATCCATGACCCGGACGATTACTGGCTGGAGATCGTACCGCAGCGCTGAAGCAGCAGAAAATTGTAAATTATTTATATGTTTATCCAAAACAGGGGACAGGAAACGCTGGTTCTGCTAGAATGGGCACGACAAGTTCCTTGTTAATAAAACGTAGAAAGCGTGGTGCTGATATGAAAGCTACTGTTGATCGCGACCTGTGCATCGGCTGCGGCCTGTGCGCGGAAATTTGCCCCGAGGTCTTTGAAATGGACGACGAGTCAATTGCCCAGGTGATCGTCGATGTCATTCCGCCCGAAGCCGAGGAAACCGCCCGTGAAGCGGCCGCTTCCTGCCCGGTTGAGGCAATTAAGATCGAAGACTGACCGGCTGCCTGTTATGCGGGCAAATAAGGCTGGCAGGCCGGGCACCAGTGCGTGCTGCGGCCCGCCAGCTTTTTCTTCTGGATCGTCATATCGCAGCGGCGGCAGGGCTGCCCGGCCCGGCCGTAGACCATCAGGCAATGCTGGAAGCTGCCCTTGCGGTTCCAGCCGTCGACATAGTCCTTGAGGGTCGTCCCGCATTGTTCGACTGCCCGGAGCAGAACATCCCGGATCGCTTCCGCCAGACGGCCGATTTCAGCTTCGTCCAGCGACCCGGCCAGACGGTCCGGCGCCAGACGGCTGGCGAAGAGAATCTCGTCTGCGTAGATGTTGCCGATTCCGGCGACAATCGCCTGGTTGAGCAGGGCGGCTTTGAGGTTCAGCCTGCCGTGTCCGAACAGCTGCCGGCCTAGCACCTTGGCGTCAAACGCCGCGTCGAGCGGTTCGGGTCCCAGGCATGGGAGCACATCGGGAAGCTGGTCGGCCGATTGGGCCGGAACCAGGCTGAAATGGCCGAAACGGCGGGTATCCTGGAAGATCAGCCAGACCGGCTGCGGCGTTTTGCCGCCCAGCTCGATACGGACATGCGTGTGAAGGCGGACCGGATCCGGGCTGCCTTGCAGCGTCAATCGCCCGGTCATGCGCAAATGCACGACCAGCCAGTACGCCAAACCTTCTGTTCCGGCCGGTTCCAGGAAGAACAGCAGGTATTTGCCCCGCCGTTTGCTGAAGGTTATCCTCAATCCGGTGACGGTGTCCGGATCGGCTCCGCGCCAGACCGACGGCGTGTCCAGGATGACATGGCGGACAAACTGGCCAAGGATCGAAGGCTCAAGGCTGCGGCGCACGGTTTCAACTTCAGGTAATTCAGGCATGACAGCGCTCCTTTTCGCGGTATAATAGATGCGTCGGGCCTGGCGGATAGCCGGGCGGGAGGGCGTATGGCCAAGTGTAAATGCTGCGGCAACAAAGGCTTCATGGTCGAGACCGATGTCAACGGTCTTTGTTCCGCCTGCGCCCCTTACTATTATCTGACAATGCCGGACGATTTGAAAGAGCTGGAAAAGGACATCAAGGCCCTGGAACGGATCAGCCAGCCCGAAGCGGCGCTGGGCCGCCTGGATTCAGCCAGGCAGCTGCTGGAGCGTTTGCGTCCCTATGCCGCGGCCGGCCTTGTCCGGTTGCCCCGCACGCTGCATGAACTGGAAGCCTGGCTGGATGAGCAGCAGGCCTATTGGCAGGACCATGCGTAGCGGCCGGCAAATCCATTTCCTGGCCGCGCTGCTGTTCAGCGCCCTGGCCCTGGTCGGTTTCTGGATGGGCTGGCAGTTTTTCAGTGCCTTGACGGCGCTGGCGTCCGTGCTGGCCTGGATCCTCTATGGCCGCAGCCGCTTGAAAAGCCAGTCGCGCGACGAAGACCAGTGCGACCTGGCCAACATGCCGGATTTCCCGGAAGGGCAGGCCAAGCTGATCGACAGCGGGCGGCTGCCCAACCGCTTTCATCCGCATGTCAGCCTGCGCGAACTGGAAACATGCCATTTTGTCGTCAAGGGGCAGCGCCTGCTCCTGGCGGCTTTGCCCGACGCGCTGAAAATCGATCCGACTCGGCTGGCTGTCCGCTTTTCGGGAGGCCAATATTACTATATCCTGCGGCCCCAGGAGATCCTGCTTCCGGCCCAGGTCGACGAGCAGATCCAGGGAGAGCTGGTCATCACGAGCCAGCGCATCATCTTCCTGGCTGACGAAAACGGCTTCGAAGTGCCGCTGCAGAACTTGAAGCTGCTTGACTGCAGCGCGCACCTGGTCGATTTCCAGGTGCGCAACCGCCGCTACACGATCCAGACCGACGCCGCCTGCTATGCCGAAAAAGTGCTCATGCTGCTGCTGCAGCCCAAAATCTAAAGGCGGATCAGGGTTCCTTTTCCAGTTCGTCAAGCCAGACAAGGGCCTGTGCATCACTGGGCATGCGCCAGTCGCCGCGCGGCGACAAGGTGACGGAACCGACCTTGGGGCCGTCAGGCAGGCAGGACCGCTTGAACTGCTGGCTGAAAAAACGCTTCAGGAAAACGGTCAGCCATTGCTTGATCGTCGCCCGGTCGAAGCTTCCGGCAAAGGCGTGTTCGGCCAGGCGCAAAATCTTGCCCGGCGCGAAACCGTAGCGGACAAACTGGTAGAGAAAAAAGTCATGCAGGTCGTAAGGACCGACGATCTGCTCGGTCTTCTGGCTGATCTCACCGTTTTGCGGCGGCAATAGCTCGGGACTGACCGGCGTGTCGAGGATGTCGCGCAGCAAGTCACCCAGGTCGGGCACCAGGTTCTCGGCGACATGCCGGACCAGGTGGCGCACCAACGTTTTGGGGACGGAGCTGTTGACGCCATACATCGACATGTGGTCGCCGTTGTAGGTCGCCCAGCCCAGTGCCAGCTCTGACAAATCGCCGGTGCCGATGACCAGGCCGCCAACCTGGTTGGCCAAATCCATCAGGATCTGGGTCCGCTCACGGGCCTGGGCATTCTCGTAGGTGACATCGTGGCGGTCCGGATCATGGCCGATCGCTTTAAAATGCTGCAGGACGGCCTCTCGGATAGGGATTTCCTTCAGGCTGGTCTGGCTAGATTTGGCCA